>WNFC01000994.1_pt1 | contig 29160 bp, 24 predicted proteins | sample 5400541 | NCBI WGS metagenome assembly WNFC01 (sample SAMN13153342, study PRJNA577476) | soil metagenome | isolation source: 120 cm saprolite under Douglas fir tree site 2 hole 2 replicate 1 | place: USA:California | collected 2015-04-18
CACGCTTTCGCGTCTCAGCGTCAATGTCCGTCCAGGTCGCCGCCTTCGCCACTGGTGTTCCTCCCGATATCTACGAATTTCACCTCTACACCGGGAATTCCGCGACCCTCTCCGGCATTCAAGCTCGCCAGTTTCGCGCGCACTTCCCAGGTTAAGCCTGGGGATTTCACACGCGACTTAACAAGCCGCCTACAAGCGCTTTACGCCCAATAATTCCGAACAACGCTAGCACCCTCTGTATTACCGCGGCTGCTGGCACAGAGTTAGCCGGTGCTTCCTCTCGAGGTACCGTCTTAGCCATTGGATGTTAGCCAATGGCGTATCTTCCCTCGCGACAGTGCTTTACGATCCGAAGACCTTCATCACACACGCGGCGTTGCTGCGTCAGGCTTTCGCCCATTGCGCAAGATTCCCCACTGCTGCCTCCCGTAGGAGTCTGGACCGTGTCTCAGTTCCAGTGTTTTCCCTCTGGCACCGAAGTGCCTGTGGGCTTATCTGGTATTAGCAAGCCTTTCGGCCAGTTATCCCAGTCAGGAAGGTAGATTATCCACGTGTTACGCACCCGTTCGCCGGTTTACTCGCCTTGCGGCTTTCTCCCTCGACTTGCATGTGTTAGGCACGCCGCCAGCGTTCGTTCTGAGCCAGGATCAAACTCTCCAATTATATCCTGGTTGTTACAAATGCTGACTCAAAGCAAATTGCGGTGTCCGCAATTCCTTCGTGAACTTGCTATCCGGTTTTCAAAGACCGAGCGCTCCTGCCACCGCGGACGACCGACTGCCAAAGCCCCCGCTCGATACCGCTGCGGGGGCGCGCTTCCTACCGCTGTGCGCGGTTCCGTGTCAAGGCCCTTCTTTCCAGCCTCTCCACGGCCCCCAAGCTACAGGGGGCGGCTCATGTAACACTGCGTGCGGAAGGTGTCAAGTTCGTGGCGCGAGGCTGGTGGCAAACGAGATAGACCTCCTTGCTGCCGCGCGCGACGGTCGCTTCGGGCCTGACCACGCGCACCTCTTCGAAGGCCCGTCTGCAGGTCCCGAGGAAGCCTTCGAAGTCGCCACCCATGAAAACTTTCACGACCAGGAAGCCCGACGGCTTCAGCACCTGGCGCGAGAGATCGAGCGCCCGCCCGGCCAGCTCGAGCGAGCGCGCCTCGTCCGCGCCGCGGATGCCCGACGTCTTGGGAGCGAGATCGCTCAGCACAGCGTCGAACCGGCCGAGCGGCCGCAGGCGCTCGAGCAGCTCGGGCGCGAAGGCGTCGGCCACCCAGGTCTCCGCCGGCGGCGGCAGCGGCGCGATGGGCTCGAGATCCAGCCCGAGCACGAACCCGCGCGGCCCCACTTCGCGCGCGGCGATCTGGCACCAGCCGCCCGGCGCCGCTCCCAGGTCGAGCACGCGCCCGCCCGGCCGCAGCACCCGCATGCGCCGCTGGATCTCCTCCAGCTTGAAGGCGGAGCGGGCGCGCAGGCCCTCCTTGCGGGCTTTTCTATAGAAACGATCGCGCGGGTCGTAAGCCATCTGGGGACACCAAGTAACGTTTCTCGCACGTCTATACCCGGTAATGGTGTCCCCGTCGTGCCAACAGTGTCCTGCCGCTTAAAGAACGAAGCCCCCGCGCCGGAGCGCGAGGGCCTCGATGAGTTGCAAGATCGCCGGCGGAAATTACTTCGCGGGAGCGGCGTCGGCCGGCTTGGTGTCAGCGGCCTTCTTGGCCTTCTTGTGCTTCTTGGCCTTCTTGTGCGGCTTGGCGTCGGCCGGCTTGCCCGTGTCCGTCTTGGGCGGCTCATCGGCGAGGACGCCGAAGGAAACGAGAACAAACGCAGCGAGTGCAGCGGCGATCATGCGGATCATCGTGGTAGCTCCTGAGGTCTTGCCGCCGGGCCAACCCCGGGGCAGCTACCCACCTGTTCAGCAAGCGCCATGCCGGGTTTTTTGAGGAGAATCTCCCCAGCGCCAAAAAAAGAGGCCCCCGCGCAAAAAAGTGCGGGAGCCTCCTGAATCGATCGCCCGCTGGGGCGAAGGGAGAGCTACTTCTTCTCGGCCTTCTCGGCCTTCTCGGCCTTCTCGTGCTTCTTGTGCTCCTTCTTCTCTTCCTTCTTTTCAGCCTTCTTCTCGGCCTTCTCTTCCTTGGCCTCGGTCTTGGGCGACTCGACGGCGGGCTTGGCGACGGGCTTGGCCTCGTCGGCGCGGACGGCGAAGGAAGCGAGGGCGAATGCGGCGAGTGCAGCGGCGATCGAGCGGATCATGTGCTCTCCAGGTAAGGGCAGGCATAGCGCCCGCCGGTGGTCCGACTTACGTAGGAGCAAGTGCCGTGCCCGGTGTCGACCATGTGACAACCCCTCGTAAAGACCGGAATGGGGCCATTGAGACCGCAATTCGCGCCGGGGCGAAATGCCTCGCCGTCCCGAATTTCCCCACCCGAACCCTTGTCGGACCGCGGCCCATGCGTTAGGACGCGTGCGCCATGAACAAGCCCCCCAATCCGGACATCGACCCCGTCGAGACGCGCGAGTGGCTCGACGCCATCGAAAGCGTGATCGCCAACGAAGGAGTGGAGCGCGCGCGCTTTCTCCTCGAGCGGCTCACCGGCCAGGCTCGCAAGGCCGGCGTCGAACTGCCTTTCAACCCCAACACTCCGTACATCAACACCATCCCTGCGGACGCGCAGCCGCCCCCGCCGAGCGACTTCAAAATTGAATCCCGCCTCTCGGCCATCACGCGCTGGAACGCGATGGCGCTGGTGGTTCGCGCCAACAAGGAGTCGAGCGAACTGGGCGGCCACGTCGCGAGCTACGCCTCCGCGGCCACGCTCTACGAGGTGGGCTTCAACCACTTCTGGCGCGCGCCCGGCGACGGATACGGCGGCGACCTGGTCCTCATGCAGGGGCATTCCTCGCCGGGCATCTATGCGAGGGCATTTCTCGAGGGGCGCCTGAGCGAAGATCAGATGAACCACTTCCGCCAGGAGGTCGACGGCAAAGGCGTCTCGTCGTACCCGCACCCGTGGCTGATGCCCGAGTTCTGGCAGTTCCCCACCGTCTCGATGGGCCTGGGCCCCATCATGGCCATCTACCAGGCGCGCTTCCTCCGCTACCTCGAGGACCGCGGCCTGGCGCAGACCGAGGGGCGCAAGGTGTGGTGCTTCATCGGCGACGGCGAGACGGACGAGCCGGAGTCGCTCGGCGCCATCTCACTGGCGAGCCGCGAGAAGCTGGACAACCTCATCTTCGTCATCAACTGCAACCTGCAGCGCCTCGACGGGCCGGTGCGCGGCAACGGCAAGATCATCCAGGAGCTGGAGGCGGGCTTCCGCGGCCACGGCTGGAACGTGATCAAGGTGATCTGGGGCTCCAACTGGGACCCGCTCCTCGCGCGCGACCACACCGGCAAGCTGCTCCAATTGATGGAGGAGTGCGTCGACGGCGAGTACCAGGCCTTCAAGTCGAAGGACGGCGCCTACGTGCGCAAGGAATTCTTCGGCCGCTATCCCGAGACGGCGGCGCTGGTAGCCGACTGGACCGACGAAGAGATCTGGGCGCTCAAGCGCGGCGGTCACGACCCGATGAAGGTCTACACGGCATACAAGGCGGCCATCGAGCACAAGGACCAGCCCACCGTCATCCTCGCCAAGACGGTGAAGGGGTTCGGCCTGGGCGAGGCGATGGAGGGGCAGAACATCGCCCACCAGGCGAAGAAGATGAAGGCCGAGCAGATCCGCGCCTTCCGCGATCGCTTCCACGTGCCCATTCCCGACGATCAGCTCGACCAGGTGCCATTCTTCAAGCCGGCCGACGACAGCGCGGAGATGAAGTGGCTGCGCGAGCGCCTCAAGGCGGCGGGCGGCGGGCTGCCGCAGCGCCGGCGCAAGGCCGCGCCGCTGCAGGCGCCGCCGCTGAGCGCCTTCGAGGCGCAGCTCAAGTCCTCGGGCGATCGCGAGCTGTCCACCACCATGGCGCTGGTGCGCATCCTCACTTCGATGATGCGCGACAAGAACATTGGCAAGCGCGTGGTGCCCATCGTGGCCGACGAGGCGCGCACGTTTGGCATGGAGGGTATGTTTCGTCAATTCGGCATCTATTCGCATATCGGGCAGCTCTACAAGCCCGAGGACGCCGAGCAGCTCATGTTCTACAAGGAGGCCACCAACGGCCAGATCCTCGAGGAGGGGATCACCGAGGCGGGCGCCATTTCCTCGTGGATCTCCGCGGGGACCTCATATAGCACGCACGGGGAGCAGATGATCCCCGTCTATCTCTACTATTCGATGTTCGGGTTCCAGCGCGTGGGCGATCTGGCCTGGGCGGCGGGCGACTCGCGGGCGCGCGGCTTCCTCATCGGCGCGACCTCGGGGCGCACGACGCTCAACGGCGAGGGATTGCAGCACGAGGACGGGCATAGTCACCTCATTGCCCAGACCATCCCGAATTGCATCGCCTATGACCCGGCGTTCCAGTACGAGCTGGCCGTCATCGTGCAGGATGGTTTGCGGCGCATGGTGCAGGAGCAGCAGGATATCTTCTATTACCTGACGGTAATGAACGAGAACTATGCCCATCCCGACATGCCGCAAGGAGCGGAGCTGGGTATTCTAAAAGGAATGTATCTCTTCCGCGAATCCCCCAAGGCGCAGGTGCAGCTGCTCGGATCGGGGACGATCTTCCGCGAAGTGATCGCCGCGGCCGACCTGCTGGAGAAGGACTTCGGCATTGCGGCGGACCTGTGGAGCGTGACCAGCTTCTCCGAGCTGCGCCGCGAGGGGCTGGACAGCGACCGCTGGAATGCCCTCCACCCGACGGTCAAGCCTCGCGTGCCTTACGTCGAGCAGGCGCTCAAGGGCCGGCGGGGGCCGGTGGTGGCGGCCACCGACTACCTCAAGCTGCACGCCGACGCCATCCGCGCTTTCTTGCCCGCGCGCTACCGCGTGCTGGGGACCGACGGCTTCGGCCGCAGCGACACGCGCGCCAAGCTGCGCCATTTCTTCGAGGTGAACCGCTACTGGGTGGCGGTGCACGCCTTGAAGGCGCTCGCCGACGAGGGCGCGTTGCCGGCCGCCAAAGTATCGGAGGCGATGAGCAAGTATGGCCTCGATTCCGAGAAGCCCAACCCGGTGACGGTCTAGGAGCCGCCCAATGGTTCAGGACGTGCTGGTCCCCGACATCGGCGACTACAAGGACGTGCCGGTGATCGACATCCTGGTGAAACCGGGCGACCGCGTCGAGGCGGAAGCGCCGCTCGTCACGCTCGAGTCGGACAAGGCCACCATGGACGTGCCCGCGCCGGCGGCGGGAGTCGTGAAAGAGATCAAGGTGAAGGTCGGCGACAAAGTCTCGCAAGGCGTGCCGGTGGTTTCCCTCGAGACGGATGCCCCGGCGGCGAAGCCCGTCGCGCCCGCGAAGCCCACCGCGCCTGCGAAGCCCGCGCCGCCCGAGGCGCCCGTGGCCGAGTCGCGGCCGCTCCGCACCCCGCCCGTCGAGATGGCCGCGCCCGTCTTTCAGACTCCCGCGCGCGAGCACGGCGGACCGACGCCGACGGTCCCGCCGCCGGCCATCGACGAGGCCGCCTTCCACGCGGCCCACGCGGGTCCCGGCGTGCGCAAGCTGGCGCGGGAACTGGGCGTCGATCTGGCGCGCGTGAAGGGCACGGGACCGAAGAGCCGCATCCTCCAGGAGGACGTGCACACGTTCGTGAAGTCCTTGCTGAGCGGCCTGAGCGCCCCGCCGCCGGCGGCTGGGGTCCCGGGGTTGGCGGTCGCTCCCTGGCCGAAGGTCGATTTCGCCAAGTTCGGCCCCGTCGAGACGAAACCGCTCACGCGCATCCAGAAGATCGCCGGGCCGGCGCTGCAGCGCAACTCGGTCACCATCCCGCACGTCACCAGCTGCGAGGACGCCGACATCACCGAGCTGGAAGCGTTCCGTGTCCAGCTCAACAAGGAGCAGGAGATCAAGGTCACCCTGCTCGCTTTCCTCGTCAAAGCGTGCGTCTCCGCTTTGCAGAAATTTCCCGATTTCAACTGCTCGCTCGACGGCGACCATCTGGTCATCAAGCGTTACTGGCACATCGGCTTCGCCGCCGACACGCCCCAGGGACTGCTGGTGCCGGTGATCAAGGACGCCGACAAGAAGGGCGTGCTGGCCATCGCGCAAGACAGCGCTGCGCTGGCGGCCAAGGCGCGCGAGGGCAAGCTTGCGCCGGGCGACATGCAGGGCGCGACGTTCAGCATCTCCAGCCTGGGCGGCATCGGCGGAACGTATTTCACGCCCATCATCAACGCGCCGGAGGTGGCCATCCTCGGCGTGTGCCGCGCGACGATGCGGCCGGTGTGGAACGGATCGGCGTTCGCGCCGCGGCTGGTCCTGCCGCTCTCGCTCACGTGGGACCACCGCGTCGTCGACGGCGCGGCAGCGGGGCGCTTCAACGCGCACCTGGCGGCGGTGCTGGCGGACGCGCGAAGGATCCTTCTGTGACCGAAGTGCGCGTTCCCGACATCGGCGATTTCAAGGACGTCCCCATCATCGCCGTGCTGGTGAAGCCGGGCGACAAGGTCGAGAAAGAGCAGCCCATCGTCACGCTCGAGTCGGAGAAGGCCACCGTCGACGTGCCGGCGACGGCGGCGGGGGTCGTGCGCGAAGTGAAAGTCAAGGTTGGTGACAAGGTATCAGAGGGATCTCTCCTCCTCGTGATCGACGATGCCGCCGCCGAGGCCTCGGACCTCGGGCCTCAGGCCTCAGGTGAAGCGAGCAAAGCGCCGGCTCCGGGGTCGGCCTCGGCGTACGACGTGCTGGTGCTCGGATCGGGACCGGGCGGATACGCGGCGGCGTTTCGTGCTGCTGATCTCGGGCAGCGCGTGGTGCTGGTGGAGCGCTATCCCGTTCTCGGCGGCGTTTGTCTCAACGTCGGGTGCATTCCTTCGAAAGCGCTGCTGCACGTGGCGGCGCTGATGGACGAGGCGCGCGCGCTGGCCGGCCACGGCGTGGCGTTCGGCGAGCCGCGCGTCGAGCTGGAAAAATTGCGGGCGTGGAAGGACAAAGTGGTCGGCAGGCTGACCGGCGGCGTCGCGGCGATGGCGCGCGGGCGCAAGGTCGAGGTGGTGAAGGGCACGGGCAAGTTCATCAGCTCGCACGAGCTACAGGTCGACAGCGGCCGCACGCTCCGCTTCGAGAAAGCGATCATCGCCGCGGGCAGCCAGGCGGTGAAGCTCCCCTTCCTCCCTGCGGATGAGCGCATCGTCGACTCGACGGGCGCGCTCGAGCTGCGCGCCGTCCCCGAGCGATTGCTGGTCATCGGCGGCGGCATCATCGGGCTGGAGATGGCCAGCGTCTACTCGAGCCTCGGCGCGCGCATCGACGTGGTGGAGATGCTCGACGGGCTGATGCTCGGCGCCGACCGAGATCTGGTGGCGGTCTGGCAGAAGCGCAACGCGCCGCGCTTCGACAAGATCATGCTGGGGACGAAAACCACTGCCGCCACGGCGCGCGACGACGGCATCCACGTCGAGTTCGACAAAGAGGGGCCGCAGCGCTACGACCTGGTGCTCGTTTCGGTGGGCCGCTCGCCCAACGGGAAGAAGATCGGCGCGGAGGCCGCCGGCGTCGCGGTCGACGAGCGCGGGTTCATCAAGACCGACCGGCAGATGCGCACCAACGTCGCGCACATCTTCGCCATCGGCGACATCGCCGGCCCGCCCATGCTGGCGCACAAGGCGACGCACGAGGGGCACGTCGCGGCGGAAGTGGCGGCGGGAGACAAGTCGTCGTTCGACGCGCGGCAGATTCCCTCGGTCGCGTACACCGATCCGGAGATCGCCTGGGCCGGCCCGACGGAGGACGAGCTCAAGAAAGCCTCGCGCGAATATGGCAAGGCGGTCTTCCCCTGGTCGGCGAGCGGGCGCGCGCTGGCCAACGGCCGCGAGGAAGGATTCACCAAGCTGCTCTTCGACCCCACCAACCACCGCGTGATCGGCGGCGGCATCGTGGGGACCAACGCGGGCGACCTGATCGGCGAGATCTGTCTCGCCATCGAGATGGGCGCCGACGCGGAGGACGTGGGCCGCACCATCCACCCCCACCCAACGCTGGGCGAGACCATCGGCCTCGACGCGGAGCTCTTCGAAGGCGTGTGCACCGACTTGCCGCCCCCCCGTCCGCGCCGTGATAAGAGCTAGCCGGGGCCCTCTGGCGGAACTGGCAGACGCAGTGGACTCAAAATCCACCGACCGCAAGGTCATCCCGGTTCGATTCCGGGGAGGGCCACCATTGATTCGGGTCGTGTCTTGCAGTTGAACGAGTGTTCAAGCGATTATCTGCAACGGGGGTCAACACATGAAACCATCGACGTTCATCACGACCCGGCTCGCTCTGTTGGCGGCGATCTCATCGCTGACCCAAGCGTGCCGTACCATGTCTGACGTCATCAAAAACAAGGACGAAGGCACCGTACAGGTTTATCCCGTCAATTCGGATCAGGCTTGGAAGATCGCGATGCAGGTGTTTCGCTGGGAGGGCGCCGACGCCATCGAGGAGCATCGCGATCAAAACCTGATGCTGACCAGCAGTGGCTTCAATCTCGTCACGGCGGGTACCTACATGGGCGCGTGGGTGGAGCCGGTTAACGAGAACACTACCAAGGTCACTTGCGTAACGAAGCGGCGGATCGCCACCAATATCGCCACGACGCTGACGGAAACTACGTTTCACAATCGCTTCGCGCAGGGCGTCGAAATCGTGAAGTCGGGGAAACCTCTACCGATAGAGCCTCCTCCGAGCAGTCCTTAAGTCGATCAACGATAAGCTCGCGAAGGGGGCGTGGACGAAGGATTCGGCGCTGTCGCGTCGGAAGGCAGCACGTGGGGCCGGCCGCGACTAGTTCCCGGAGTGCGCGATCGAACGCGCTCCGGATAGACCGGGGCATTGTGGCCGCAAACTCAGGCGGCGCGTCCACGATGCATGCTGGCGCTGTTGGCCTCGTCGATTGTCGGCCTCGGCCTTTCGGGTGGCATCGGCAGTTCGTACGACTACCTCGGTGTCGGGCTGGACCTGAGCATTTGGCACGTCGCCGCGAGTGTCGCCCTCGGCGTATCCAGCGTCCATCTGCTCGATCCGGGTTCCAGCTATGGCCTACGCAATGTCCAGATCGCACCTGCGCTGGGGCTTCGTGCTTTCAGCGGCGACTCCGCGGGCGTCGCGGCGGCCGTGAACTGGACCGGGCTTCGTTACGAGCTCTCGCGCGACAACCCGAACTCATTTGACCCTACGGCGCGGCTCGATACGCTCGCCGCCGGAAAACCCGCTTCGGAGGGCCCCTGGTACGGCTACCAGACCCTGCTCGTCGACGGCGCCGCAGTGATGGCCGGGGCCGCCGCGTTTTCACATCGCGGCGACTCGCACGCCGGCGACTTCCCATCGGTGGCGCTGACACTCGGCATCGCCGCTTCGACCGCGTGGTTGACCGGGGCGCCCATCGTCCACGCCGCGCACGGCCGAGACGATCACGTCGCGCGAAGCATCATGCTTCGCTTGGGATCGGCGGCCGCTGCAGGCCTGCTGTCGTTCGCCCTCTATGCGCGCGGATGGGCCGGATGCACCGCGTGCGCCTACGGCATCTTCGTCGTCATCCCCGTCGCGATCGTGATTCCGATCGCCGTCGACGGCTTCTCGCGCGAAGAGATCCGCCCGCCGCTCGCATGGCGTTTCTGACCGGCCGCTATCGCGTGGTTGCCCGGGACGGGTCCAGCGACTTTCCGTGCTGAGCATCTGGCGCGCCGGGTCCCTCCAGGAGGTCCGGGTGGGACGGCAGGGGCGTGGCTGACTGGCCGATCCCGAGCCGCACGCGCACGTCGTGATCGAGGCTGGTCAGCGCGTCTTCGAGGCGCCGCACCCGCTCCTCTACGAGCTGCACCCGCTGCTCGACGGCGAGCTCCTGCTGCTGCGAATTCTGGCGATACTCCATTTCGAGCGTCAGCTCGCGCTCCTTCAACTTGAAATACTTGACGACGACGATCGCGAGAGCCGGGAGCCCGAACGCCAACAAGGCGATGACGATGACGGCGAGCGCCGGGATCAGGAGACCGATCAGGTTCGACGACATGACCGCTCTACGTAGCAGACCCCCCGGAATTTCGCCTGCCTTGGCCCTTCGCTTCCACCGGCTCGCGGTGTAGCCTCCCGCAAAGGAGGTGCGGTGGAAGGCATCACTCCGGAGCTGGTTGTTGCGTTCACCTTGTTGGTGGTGGCGGCCGCGCCCGTCGGCTGGCTCTTCGTCTCCCGGCACTACAAGCTGAGGGAGAAGGAGCTGGAGCTGGAAGCGCAGACGCGGCGCGACTGGGCCGCGCTGCAGGGGAAGACGTTGGATGCGCGCCTGACCGCGCTGGAGACCGTTGTCGCCACGCTGGGCGGGGCGGTGCGCCAGCAGCTCCCACAACGCGAAGAGCTCGCAGCGCCGCCCGACTCGCAAAGCGAGCTCGGGCGCCGCGAGCCGATCCGCTAGCTGCCGACTGCAAGGTCATCCCAGTTCGATTCCGGCGAGAGCCACCACCGTAAAGCGCGAAGCGGGCTTGCTGCCGGGCCGCATCGGCGATAGAGCACCGCCCGCCGTGTTCAACCTTCTCCTCTCGCTCGCGGCCGGCCTGGCCGGCTTCCTCATCTTCTTCCTTTCGGGCATCGCCCACGCCTGGGGATCCGTGCTGCCGGGGATCCTCGCGGCCATCGGCACCTACGTGCTTCTGGCGCGCCGCACGGGAAAACTGCTCGAGGCGGTCATGGCCGTGGCGCAGAAGGAGATGATGGCTCGCAAGCCCGAGAAGGCGGTGGCCGCGCTGGAGGGCGCTTTCCCGCTCGCCCGCTGGCAGTTCGGCGTGTCGTCCAGCTTGCACGCCAACATCGGGGTGCTGCTCTACGTGCAGAAGAAGTTCGACGAGGCCGAGCCGCACCTGCGCAAGAGCGGGAGCACCTTGCTCAAGCTCTGGCAGGCGCAGGCCATGCTAGCGGCGCAGCTTTTCCGCAAGAAGCAGTACGAGGAGATGGAGAAGGTCTTCGACGCGGCCATCCGCGCCAACAAGAACGAGACGCTCGTTTACGCCGTGTACGGCTGGTGCGAGAGCCAGCGCGGCGAAAAGAAGAAGGCGATCGAAATCCTGCAGAAAGGCGTGACCGAGAACCCCTCCGACGAAAAGCTCAAGACGCTGCTGCAGCGCGCGCAGAACGACAAGCGTCTCAAGCTCGACACCTGGGGCGAGCAGTGGTGGCAGTTCTGGCTCGAAACGCCGCCGCAGATGATGGATCCGGGCGGCCGGGGCGGAATGCCGTTCAGCGGTCGACAGCGGTTCGGCCGCGGGGGCTTCCGCAGGTAGCAAGCGGGCAAGCGAAGCCCACCTCAACCCACATGTTGGCGTTCTCTCTAGCGAATCGCTACCTTCACAGCGGGTCGGTGGGTGGGGTTGGACGGGGGGACGTTTGAGCGTCCGGATCGTCGGGGCGGGAGAGATCGCGGAGACACTGCGGGCTGCGCTTGCGCGCATCGGGTTCGCCGAGCGGACCGGCGCGCCAGGCGCGTTCGTCTGCACGGCCGACGACCTGCCGAGGGCCATCGCCATGCGCGAGTTGGCCCAGGCCAACGGGCCCATCGTGGTGCTCACCGACGACGCCGCCTCGGCCATCGAGGGCGGCGCGGACGACGCGGGCAGCACGCCCGAGGAAGTCGCCCGCCGCGTCGCCGCCCGCCTCAAGGCGCCGCGCGCCGCAAAGAAAGAGCTCGAAGAGCCCAAGCCCGGCGAAAGCATGCCGGCCGCGCCGGGAAAGCGCCAGCGACCGCTCATCCTCGTGGTCGAGGACGACGACGATGCGCGCATGGTGCTCAGCGAATTGCTCCGCCCGCACTACGACGTCGAGGCGGTGGGCGACGGCGAGACGGCGCTCAAGCGCGCCGCCGAGCTGAACCCCGAGCTGATCCTGCTCGACCTGTTCCTTCCCGGCATGGACGGATTCGGCGCGCTCACCGGCTTGCGCCGCAACGCCAGGACCGCCGACACGCCGGTCATCTTCCTCTCCGCCCAGGGAGACGCCGAGACGAAGAGTCAGGGCCTCTCGCTCGGCGCGGCCGACTACCTCGCCAAGCCGTTCAGCGAGCAGGAGCTGATGGCGCGCGTCGATCGGACCCTGAAGCTCTCCGCCCAGAAGGAGCACTACCGAGCCCTCGCCCAGACGGACGGCCTCACCGGCCTGCCCAACTTCCGCTCCTTCCACGCTCGTCTCGAGGAGGAGGTCGCGCGCGCCCACCGCTACGGCCACCACCTCGCCTGCGCCATGGTCGACCTCGACGGCCTCAAGCAGATCAACGACAAGCTCGGCCACGCCGCGGGAAACCGCGCCATCCTCGCCATGGCGGACGCGGTGCGCGAGGAGCTGCGCGACACGGACTTCGCGGCCCGCTACGGCGGCGACGAGTTCGTCGTGCTCTTGCCGCAGACCAACGAGCCGCAAGCCGCGCTCTTTGCCGAGCGCCTCCGGCGGCGTCTCATCGGGGTGAGCGAGGAGGCGGGCCTGCCGGTGCGCGGTTCGATCGGCGTAGCGGCGGTCAGCGCCGAAGAGCTGGATTCAGCCGAGGCGGCCGAGGATCTCTTGAGGCGCGCCGACGAAGCGCTGTATCTCGCCAAGCGATCGGGCCGCGACCGGGTGGAAGTCGCTCACGTGCACCACTAGGTGCTGCGGACCTCAGACCTCGGGCTTCAGGCCTCGGGCTCATCCACCTGAGGCCCGAGGCCTGAGGTCCGAGGCCCGTTTCAGCCGATAGTGAACTTCGCGGGTGACGCCGCCGGGGTCTCTTCTACTTCGTCGAGCTCTTCTTCCTCGCCCTTGCGCGGGCTCCGCCCCGAGTAGCGATAGAGCTTGTTGTAGAGGGTCTTCTCGCTGATGCCAAGGGCCTGCGCCGTGCGCGCCTTGTTGTTCTGCAGGCGCACCAACGAAGTGAGGATGTACTCCTTCTCCACCTCGCGCAGCGGCAGCCCGTAAGGCAGCTTGAGATACGCGCTCTCGCCGCCGCCCGACGCCAGTTCGCTGGGCAGGTGCTCGACGTCGATGGGCCCGCCGCCGCAGAGGATGACGGCGCGCTCGAGCGTATTGCGCAGCTCGCGGATGTTTCCCGGCCAGGCGTAGTCGCAGATCACCTTGAGCGCCTGGGACGTGATGCCCTGCATTTTCTTTCCGCCCTCGCGGCCGAACTTGTCGATGAAGTGCTGCACCAGGACGGGAATGTCGTCGTGGCGCTCCTTCAAAGGCGCCAGGTTGATGTGGAAGACGTTGAGCCGGAAGTAGAGATCTTCGCGGAAGTGGCCCGCTTTGATCTCGTCCTTGAGGTCGCGGTTGGTCGCGCTGATCACGCGCACGTCCACCGAGATCTCGCTCTTCCCTCCCAGCCTGCGCAGCCGCTCCTCCTCGATCACGCGGAGGAACTTGGCCTGCAGCTCGATGGGGATCTCGCCGATCTCGTCGAGGAACAGCGTCCCCCCGTCGGCCAGCTCCCACGCCCCGAGGCGCCGCTGGTCCGCGCCGGTGAACGCACCGCGCTCGTGGCCGAACATCTCGCTCTCGATCAGGCTGGCGGGGATGGCCGAGCAGTTGATGGCGATGAACGGCTTGTCGTGGCGCGGGCTGAGCTGGTGGATGGCGCGCGCCACCATCTCCTTGCCGGTGCCGCTCTGGCCGGTGATGATCACGCTGGCCTTCGAGGGCGCGACCTTCTCCACCAGCTCCATGGCTTTGCGCATGGGCGGCGAATTGCCCACCAGCCCGACGCCGGAGTCGACCTGCCCGAGGCGGCGGCGCAGGACCTGCATCTCGTGCAAGGTCTCTTTCTTTTCCAGAGCGCGTTGCAAGATCACTTTCAGCCGCGCCGGGTCGAGCGGCTTCTCGACGAAGTCGAAGACGCCCTCGCGCACCGCCTCGACCGCCGCGTCGATGGTGCCTTTGCCGGTGATGATCACCACCGGCGTGTCGGGCTGCTCCTCGCGCAGGGCGCGCACCAACGCCAGGCCGTCGAGCTTGGGCATGACCAGGTCGCTGATGATGACGTCGGGGTGGGTCTCGGCGGCGAGCTTGAGCGCGCCGTGCCCGTCGGCAGTCTGGTCCACCTCGTAGTTCCAGCGCTGGAGGAGCTCCGCGAAAACCTCGCGGGTCGACTCTTCGTCGTCGACGATCAGGATGCGGGCCTTCGCCATGCGCATGGGTGTCGGGGTCCTTAACGCGGATGGAGGAACGAGAGCGAGAGGCGGGCGCCCCCTGCCGAGGGGTGCTCGATCGACAGCTCGCAGCCTGCATCGGGGGCCAGGCGGCGCAGCGCCTGGAAGTGCGGCTCGGCCTCGTCGCGGCGGCCCGAACCGCCTTCGGCACGAACCGTCAGCACCGCCACCGCGCCGCGTGGCTCGAGGTGGAGATCGACCCGCCCGCTCTCGCGCGCCATCTCGATGCAGGACACCAGCGCGTGCCCGACGGCGTCGGTGAGATCGCGCGAGTCGCACGAGACGAGCAGCGTCTCAGGGCCGCGGAACGAGAGCTGCACGCCGGCGCGCCGCGCCTCGTAGCCGAAGAGCTGGACGGTGCGCGCCACGGCGAGGGCCAGATCGGGAGGGAGGTGCTCGGGCGCGGCGAATTCGCCGAACGCCTTGAGCAAAGCGTCGACGCGGCCGATGCCGTCGCGCAGCGCTAGCAGGTGTTTCTCGATGGGCAACCCGCCCTGCCGCTCCGCCGACGTCAGCTTCTCCGACATGAGCTGCAGGTGGAGCACCATGTTGTGCAAGGGATTCTTGCCCTCGTGCGCGAGACCTTCGGCGACGCGCTCGAGCAAGAGGGCGCGATCGGCGGCGCGGCGCTCGGGGTCGCCGCCTGCGGCATGTCGGATGCGCTGGACCTGGGGCACGGGCTTCTCCATCTGCTTTGCGCAGAGTCGGCGTTTCCACCGAGTCGGGGCAATGGCAGAGTGGAGCGACTTTCCGCTCCACAACGCTTGAGGTGTTGGAAACGCTACTGCGGCGCCTCCATCAATGTCAGATTTACAATGTCAGATTTACCGGAACCTCGAGCATCAACCAGTCTGCTTCCCGGGCAGCTTGGGCGCCGACAACTCGACCAGCGCGATGCCGATCTGCCGCGCGACGTCGAAGATTCGCTCGTCGCGGTAGAACTCGCCGTAGACGATGCGTTTCACGCCGGCGTTGGCCACCATCTTGAAGCAGGGCCAGCACGGGCTGGCCGTGGTGTAGAGATCGGCGCCTTCGATGCGCACGCCGTTGCGCGCCGCCTGCAGCACGGCGTTGGCCTCGGCGTGGATGGTGGCGACGCAGTGGCCGTTCTCCATCATGTGGCCCACCTCGTCGCAGTGGGGCATGCCGCGGATGGAGCCGTTGTAGCCGGTGGAAAGGATGATGCGGTCGCGCACCAGGACCGCTCCCACCAGCTTGCGATCGCAGGTGGCGCGGGAGGCGACCACCTTGGCGATTTCCATGAAATAGGAATCCCAGTCGGTTCGCACTATCTCGCGCAACCGGGCATCAGCTGCCGGCAGGCGATCAACGGTGCTGTCCGTAGCCGGCGGCAGCACGGCTTCAAGCGAGTGGCGAGAATCAGCATGGCGGTCCTCGCTCTGTTCAGCTGGTGAAGCATCAATCTGATCCTTGTCGGTCACGGCCCCCCATGGGACTGTCGCGCGAGGGTCCGACATCGCCCCGCGACAGCGGTGAGAGGGCTGCTAACATCTTCTCTAAATGCCCGCAATGCCTATGGAAATATACCGGCTGCAGCACAGCTTCCGCACAGGCGAGTCGCTCGGTTTCCCAACGGAATGCGGGGATCTGGTCGCTCCGTCCACAAGGTCGCCAACGCACGCCCAATTGGCTTGTGAATCGATCGGCTACTTCCGGGGTGCCGCAGCCACGCGCGCATTTGACGATCCCGACGATGCGAAGGCAGATCCGTCATCGTTTCGGGACCGGATGCCGGCGAGGCGGCCGATACCGGAGCGCAAGAGGAAGCCGCGGATCTTCGCCGGCGGCGCGAGGAACGTCTCGCCCGGCATGGGCACGTCGAAGGAGAAGTCGTCGTGGCTGATGCCGCCGAAGTTGACCTTGGCGGTGCGGTAGCCCTCGACGAGCCCAACCAGCTTGCCGCCGGGGACCTCGAACACGCCGCCGCCCGAGGCGCCGTAGCCGATGGGCGCGTCGGTCTTCATCGAGCGCTGGGCGCGGGAGTCGTCCCTCTCCAACTGGCTGACGATGCCCGACGAGACGCTCAGCGACCGCCCATACGGCGCGCCCACCACCACCACGTCGTCGCCCACGTCGACCTGGTCCTCGCCCGCGATCGCCGCGGCGGGCAGCGCCTCTCCCTCGACCGCCAGCAGCGCCAGGTCCTCGTCGGGAACGCTGCCCTCGGACACGACGCGCGCCGCCAGCCGGTGCAGCTTCGGCCGCTCCACCACCACCTCGAACGTCGCCGGGCCGCGCAGTCCCTCGCGTTGGATGACGTGCTGGTTGGTGAGGAGGTACGAAGTGCGGCCCTCGGAGCCGATGACCACGCCGCTGGCCGCGCGCTCTACCTTGCCGCGCACCAGCACCTCGATGCGCACGCTCTGCCGCAGCGCCCGCTGCACCACCTTGCTCTTGTCGCTCTTCGCCTGCGCGGCGGGGATGCCCAGCGCGATGACCGCGAGGACTGCGACGAACGGGTGCAACCTGGCCAAGGCCTTCCTCCTCCCGTGGGATCCTATAAACAATACTGGCAGGCCGCTCGATTCCAAAGTGGAGGACAGAGGGAGGTGGGGACATCTGCTACAGTTCGTGTCGTGTTCAGCAGGCTGGGTTCCATCGTCCTCATCGTCGTCGGCTTTCTCGGTGGGCTGCTCCTGGCCAGCCTCGACCACGTGCTGCCCGAGGCGAGCATCCAGTCCGGCCCGACCAAGTGGCTGGTGGTCTTCGTCGACTGGGTGGCGCCGCCGCTGGCCGGGGTGCTGGTGGCGGGCGCCCTGCTCTACGCCCAGCGCTCGCGCCGCCTCCATGCGGCGGAGCGCGCTGCGGCCGAGGTGCTGGCGGAGCGGCTCGCGGGCACCGAGCGGCGGCAGGCCATCTGGGTGGTGGCCGCGGCGGTGGCGCACGATCTCAAGAATCCACTGCACAACCTGCAGCTCCTCGTCGAGGAAGTGTCGGAGGAGAGCGACCCCGGTCTGCGCGCCGATCTGCTGGCGCGCATCCGCGAGAACGTCGAGCGGGCCAGCGAGCGAATCGCCGAGCTGTCGCGGGCGGGCCAGCGACCCACCGACACCGTCGACCAGGTGGTCGACCTCGCTTCGACGCTCGACGAGCTGCGGGAGCGCATGAAGCCGAGGGTGCAGGCCACGCACGCCGTCCTCGACATCGACTGCCCGCGCGGGCTGGCGGTGCGCGGCGACGCGCACGCGCTGCGCGCCGCGGTGGAGAACGTGATGGCCAACGCGCTCGAGGCGCTGCAACAGGGCGGCAACGGCGGGCACGTCGCGCTGCACGCCGAGCAGCGCAACGGCCTGGTGGAGCTGACAGTGCGGGACGACGGCCCCGGCATCCGGGGCGACCTGCGCGCCCGCCTCTTCACGCCATTCTCCTCGGGCCACCACGGCACCGGACTGGGACTGGCCATCGCCCGCGCGCTGGCTCGCGCCGGCGGCGGCGACCTGGTCTGCACCGAGTCGCAGGCCGGCCGGACGACGTTCCGGTTTACATTCCACGCCAGCTAGGGGTTAATTACCTCGGCGATGTTGCGCTTTGTTGCGGGGAGCCCCGAGATGATGACCGAGAGAAACGACGCCGTCGTTCCCCGCGCCAACCCGCGCCTGTTGCTGCTCGTCGAGGACGAGCCCGACGCGCGCACCATCCTCGCCCGCCGCATGCAGGCCTTCGGCTGGACGTGCCTCGCGCACCCCAGCGCGGAGAGCGCGCTGCAGGATCCCGAGCTGCGCTACGTCGAGGCGGTGGTGGCCGACGTGGTGCTGGGCGACGGGAGAATGTCGGGCGTCGACCTCATCGCGGCGCTGCGCAAGGAGGAGGTGCGCGCGCCGGTCGTCCTGGTCACCGCCTTCGCCGACACGCAGCGGCTCAAGGCGGCGCTCAACGCGGGCGCGGCGTACCTGATCGAGAAGCCCTTCACCACCGAGGCGCTGCGGCAGGTGCTGGAGAAGGTGACCACCGTCGACGTCGACCTGGGGCGGCTGGTGAACCGCGCTCTTTCCAAGGCGCGCCTCACGCGCAAGGAGGAGGAGGTGGCGCGCCTCGTGCTCAAAGGCCTCACCTCGGCGGAGATCGGCAACATGATGGGCAACAGCGAGAAGACCATCAAGCAGCACCTCACGCAGGTGTACGCCAAGCTGGGGGTGGCAGGGCGCGCCGAATTCTTCCACTTGGTGTTCCCCAGCTAGCGGGCCGACTGAGGGCTGGTTCCGTGCTCGTGCTCGTGCTCGTGCTCGTGCTCGCTCTCGTGCTTGTTCTCGTTCTCGTTTTGGGGCAGCCGGGGGAGATCAATCCGTATATCTCCTCGAGAGCAAGAGCACGATGCCATCCTTGGCGCAGTGCTCGCAGTACCCGTACTTGTCCTGCATGCTGCGCAGCGTCTCGCCGACTTGCTGTTGCTCGCGGGCGCTGAGCTGGCTGCGCTCGTCGCCCAGGTAGCGCAGCACCTTCTCGGCGTTCTTGCGCAGCGTGCGCTTGCGCTCGTCGAAGAAGTGGTCGCGCAGCCGGCGGAACAGGTCGGGGAAGATCTGCGAGTAGTCGATCTCCCCTTCGCTGTGCTCGAGCCGGTACGCGCCCACCGCCGAGATGAGTCCCCGGCGGAAGTCGCGCCGGTCCTCGGAGCCGGCCATGACGATGGCCTCGGTCTGCGCCAACATCTCCTCGTCGGGCCGCTCGTTCTCGCCGGTGTGCGGGTTGCGCAGGCGCTCGCCGCGCGTCCAGGCCAGCACGTGCAGCACGTAGCGCTCGAACATGGTGCGGTACTGCTTCTCGCTGACCAGTCCCATCGCCTCGCGCACTTCCTCGTCGAGCACGTCGAGGTACTCGCCCTCCGTCACGCGCACGAACTCCTCGTGGTCGTGAAAGCCGTCGACCACCTCTTGCTGGAGGAACTCATAGACCGACTTGTCGCGCGTGAGCGCCTCCAGCTCCTCCAGCACGGCCTGCGGCGTGAGGCAGCGGTAGGCGCTGTTCTGCGCGGCGTTCGAGATCACCGTCTTGAGCTCGCGAGCCGAAGCGCCGGTGCGCCCCTCGTAGTTGGGGTAGGCGTCCGCCTCGCGCCACAGGTCCTGGAGGTGCTTCTTCACCTCGCGCGTCTGCGTCGAGCTGAGGCGGTCCGGCGCCCGGCCCGCGTCGTAGAGGTACGCCTTCTCCAGCGGCGTCATGTGGTCGACCAGCTTGCGCAGGTCGCCCTTGTAGCGATCGCCCACCGGCTTCTTGAGCCGCGTCAGCACCGCCCAGAGCGCCGCCACCTCCGTGGCGTGCGGAGCGACGTGTTTGCCCACCGTCTCCTTGAGACGGAACTCGTAGACGCGCTGCTCCTCGGAGACGCGCCGCAAGTAGGGCACGCGCACCAGCTCGATGCGCCCCTTGAACGAGGCGAAGTCGCCCATCTCCTTGAAGGCGGAGAGGTGCTTCTCGTTGCTCGAGGCGATGAGCACCGAGTCGAGATGGAGGAGGAAGTGGTTCATGCGGGCGATGCCCGTCTCGATGGTGCCGAGCAGGTATTTGTAGTGCTCGAGAGGCCGCTTGAGCAGATCGCTGAATTCGATCACGCCCCGATTGCCGGTGACGAGCGGACCGAACGGTTCATACAAGGAGAGATTTTGCAAAGCCCCCGGCAGCGCGCCGTGGCTCTTGTCGGCGGTGACCTGCCGGTAGTCGGCGTCGACCGACATCTGCGGCTCGACGGTGACGGCGCCGATCATGTAGCGGCGCGACAGGTAGAAACGCTCCACCTGCACGTGCCGCAGGACCTTCAAGACGTCGCCGTTGTAGCTCTGCAAAAGCGCCGCGTAGATCTGCCGGCACTTGTGGCACAGCTCCCCCTCCAGCACTCCGGCGGCGAGCTGGAACGACGCTTCGGGCTTGCAGTGCTCGAGCAGGAGCCGCTGCCGCTCGGTGCGCGGGATGAGGAAGAGCGGGTGGTCCTTCACCTCGCAGGCGATGCGGGCATCGATCTGCTCGCCCTCGAGGTGCGCGTAGCTCTCTACCGCCTGGCCGCCGGCCACCTTGTCGCCGAAGCCGATGGAGCCCTTCACCAGCCGCTCGTTGGGGAAGATCCAGTTGAAGCGATAGACCGCGCCGGCCTCCTGGCGCGAGTAGTCCTCCAGCGCTCGCTGTAGCGCTCCCACCAGCGAGCTCTTCGCCGACCCGTTGGGCCCGTGCAGCAGGATGAGCTTGTGCACGCGCCCCGCCCGCACGAACGAGCTGAGGATGCGGTAGATGGCGTTCTGCACCTCCTCCTGGCCGATGACCGGCGCGCCGCCCTCGCCCTCCTGCATGGCAGCCGGCGCCTGGTCGAACGGCCGGTCGAAGAGCTTGAAGCGGCGGATGGCGCCGCTGGGCTTCGCCAGCGTCTCGGTGCCGTAGAAATCGAAGCAGTCGCGGATGTACTGGGTGGCGTCGCGCGCGTGCACGCGCGGCGCCTCGAAGAAGGCCTCCATGTACTCCTGGAAGGTGAGGATGGTCTTGTTGGCGAGGAACGTCCGCTGGACCTGTTCTCCGACGGACTTGAGGTAGCGGAGTGAGTCCACCATGCTAGTGTAACACCCCGTGAGCAAGATCATCGGTATCGACCTCGGCACCACCAACAGTTGCGCCGCCATCGTCGAGAACGGGCAGGTCAAGCTCATCCCCTACAAGGGCGGCGAGTTCATCATCCCGTCCATCTTCGCCATCGACGAAAAGGGCAACGAGCTCATCGGTCACGAGGCGAAGCGCCAGTGGCAGCTCAACCCGCGCAACACGGTCTATGCCGCCAAGCGGCTCGTCGGGCGCTCCTTCAACAGCGGCGTGGTCGAGGCGATGAGGAAGACTGTCGCCTACGAGATGAAGCCGGGCGAGCGCAACGACGTGGTGCTCGACGTCGGCCACAAGAATTTTCGCCTCGCCGAGATCAGCGCCAAGATCCTCAACAAGATACGCGGCGTCGCGCAGGATTATCTGGGGGAGCCGGTCTCCCGCGCGGTGGTCACCGTCCCCGCCTATTTCACCGACCGGCAGCGCCAGGCGGTGAAGGACGCCGGCAAGATGATCCAGCTCGAGGTGGTGCGCATCATCAACGAGCCCACCAGCGCCGCCCTGGCCTACGGCATCGGCAAGAACCTGCACGAGACCACCGTCATCTACGACCTGGGCGGCGGCACCTTCGACGTCTCCATCATCGAGATCCGCGACCGCGTCTTCGAGGTGAAGGCCACCGGCGGCGACATCTTCCTCGGCGGGCTCGATTTCGATCAGGCGATGATCAACCACGTGCTGCAGGAGTTCAACGCCAAGCACGGGCTCGATCTCTCCTCCGACCCGGTGGCCATGCAGCGCATCAAGGACCTGTCCGAGCGGGTGAAGATCGATCTCTCGTCGCGCGAGCAGACCCCCTTCAGCGTTCCCTTCGTGACCATGACGCCGCAGGGGCAGCCGCTCAACATCGACTTCACCTTCACGCGCAAGATGCTCGAGCAGCTGACGCGCCCGCTGGTCGACCGCACCATCGAGATCCTCTCCCGCGTGATGAACGACGCGGGGCTCGAACCGGAGAAGGTCGACGAGCTTTTGCTGGTGGGCGGGCAGACGCGCATGCCCATCGTGCAGAAGCGGCTCACCGAGATTTTCGGCAAGGCGCCCAGCAAGGGCGTGCACCCGGACGAAGCAGTCGCCATCGGCGCGGCGCTCTACGCCCATTCGCTCGAGGACAATTCCAACCTCAAGCTCCAACTGCTCGACGTCATCCCCATGGCCATCGGGCTGGAGGAGGCGGGCGGCGCGTTCCACCAGGTGTTCCCGCGCAACGCCGCCATCCCCAACGCCAAGGCCATCGAGGCGACCACCAGCTACGACAACCAGACCGAGGTGGCCATGCGCATCTTCCAGGGCGACGCGGCCGAGGTGGCGCAGGACGAGCTCCTCGGGGACTTCCTCTTCAGCGGCCTCAAGCCCGGGCCGGCGGGAAAAGCGCGCCTCGAGATCACCTTCGACGTGAACATCGAGGGCATCCTCACCATGTCGGCGCGCGACCTCGAGACCGGCAAGCAAATGAAGACCACCGTGCGAGTGACGCAGAGCTGACAGGCCTTCGGCCTGAGGCCTCGGGCTTCGGGCCTCGGGCCTCAGGGTTGACTACCTCGCGTGAGGTTTGTCCTGCGATGGAGCGGCGTGAGGGGCGCTCTGCTGGGTGGCAGCGGGCGCTCGAGCCGGCCCGGACACCGCGCGCGGACCGCCGCCGGCGTGCGGGCGGTTGTTCTCAGTGACGCCCTGCGAGGGAAAGCTGCCGTAGTGGATGGGCCGCGGGCCGGCGTTGGGGCGGGCGGCCGAGGGGGTGCCCGGCTGCTGGGTGGCGACGGCGCGCGGCCGATAGAAGAAGACGCGCGACGTGCTCGACCCGACCCGCGGCGTCGGAGCGTCGGCGATGGGGATGGGCCGCAGGCCGCGGCCCGTGGCGCGCTCCACCGCGACGGCGATGGGCCCCGCGTGCGGCCCGCCCCCGATGGGCAGCGCCCGCGTCCGCCCGTACAACACGGGCTGGTCCGGGATGGGGATGACGTTCCGGCGGATGGGGTCGAGAAACCTCTGCGCCGGCACGAACACCCAGTAGCCGGGCTGCTCGATGACCACGCCGTGCGGCCCCAGCGGGCACCAGCCCGCGTACCCGCCGCCCCACCGCCACGCGACCCAGGCCGGGGCCCACACGCGGCCCGGGACCCACGTCCAGCCCAGGCTGTCGGCGTACGCCCAGCGCCCGTAGTGGTAGACCGCCCAGCCGAAGGGCTCTTCGCTCACCCACGCCCAACCGACGGTGGTCCACTCCCAGCGGCCGTACTGGTAGGGACGCCAATCGGAGTCGACCCGCGTCGGCCGCCAGACCACGCCGTACTCGGGCGTGTCGATCCACTCGCCGCTCCACGACAGCTCGCGGTCGTTGCGGAAGTCGTCCATCGACGGGCCCTGCTCGGGCGGGGGCGTCTGATAGTCGTACGACTGGTACGAGTAGTCGTCCTCGTCCATGTCGTCGTGCTCGTACTCGTGCTCGTGCGCGAGCGCGGGAAGCGCGAGGGCGAGCGAAGCGAGGGCGATGAGGGTGCGGTTCATGGCGGCCTCCGGGGCTGCTGCCTGGTTGGACGACCGGCAGCCCGGCCTCTTCAACACGGGAGAGCGGGCCGGATCTACGCCGTCTTGCGGTCCTTCTCGAAGAGCAGCGTGGGCTCTTCGCCGCGCGTGATCACGCCCTCGGAGATCTTGCACTCCTTGATGCTGTCCCGGTACGGCACGTCGTACTGGATGTCCAGCATGGCGTTTTCCATGATGGCCCGCAGGCCGCGCGCACCCGCTTTGCGCCGCATGGCCTCGTGGGCGATGGCGCGCAGCGCCTCCTTGGTGAAGGTCAGCTTGACGCGCTCCATCTCGAAGAGCTTCTGGTACTGCTTGACCAGGGCGTTCTTGGGCTGGGTGAGGATGGTGACGAGATCGTCCTCGGTGAGATCGTCGAGCGTGGCGATCATCGGGAGCCGCCCGACGAACTCGGGGATCATGCCGAACTTGATCAGGTCCTGCGGCTCGATGAGCGCGAGCATCTCGCCCACGCCGCGGTTGTCCTTGGGCTGCACGTTGGCGCCGAACCCGAGCCCCTTCTCTCCGGCGCGGCGCTTGATGATGGTCTCGATGCCGTAGAACGCGCCGCCACAGATGAAGAGGATGTTCGAGGTGTCGACCTGGATGTACTCCTGCTGGTTGTACTTCTTGCCGCCGCGGGGCGTGACGTTGGCGCGCGTCCCCTCGATGATTTTCAAGAGCGCCTGCTGGACGCCCTCGCCGCCCACGTCGCGGGTGGGGCTGGGCGTGTCGCCCTTGCGGGCGATCTTGTCGATCTCGTCGATGTAGACGATGCCGCGCGCGGCCTTCTCCACGTCGTAATCGGCGGCGTGGAGCAGGTTCTGGATGATGTTCTCCACATCCTCGCCGACGTACCCCGCCTCGGTGAGCGAGGTGGCGTCGGCGATGGTGAAGGGAACGTTCAAGAAGCGCGCGAGCGATTGCGCGAGAAGCGTCTTGCCCGAGCCGGTGGGCCCGAGCAAGAGGATGTTGCTCTTCTGCAGCTCGACGTCCGAGTCGCCCTGCTGCCGCGCGGCCTGCATCCCCGGCCGCTGGCGCGCCGGCTTGCGCGAGTAGATGCGCTTGTAGTGGTTGTAGACGGCGACGGCGAGGATCTTCTTGGCGCGCTCCTGCCCGACCACGTAGTCGTCGAGAAACGTCTTGATCTCGATGGGCGCGGGCAGCGCGACGGCGGGGCGGCTCTCCTCCCGCTCCGACTCCTCGGCGATGATGTCGTTGCAGAGCTTGATGCACTCGTCGCAGATGTAGACGGTCGGGCCGGCGATGAGCTTCCGGACTTCCCTCTGCCCCTTCCCACAGAAGGAGCAGGAGAGATTGCCGTGGTGATGGCTGTCCTTCCGGCTCATGACACCTCCTTCGGAAGCCAAGTGTACGCGCGGGAACGCCGGCCGGGCAACCACCTCTGCACGCACACGTAGGACAACTTATAGAGGCTCGGCCCGTCACGCCAGAAAGGCGACGCTAATCTGCTGTGAGAAAGACTTTGCACCCGCTGCGGGCGGCCGCCCGCCCGCAGGAGGTGCGGCAGAGGACGATGAAGGAAACTTTCGCTCTCGAGCTCGCCTACGACGGAGCGGCCTTCCGCGGGTGGCAGAAGCAGCCCGGGATGCCCACGGTGCAGGGCGCCCTCGAGGACGCCCTCCGCGATCTCCTGGGGAAGAGGTATGCCGTGCAGGGCGCGTCCCGCACCGACGCAGGGGTGCACGCCGAGGGGCAGGTGGCGTCGTTCCAGTGCGGGCGCAAGCCGGAGTTCGGGCGCCTTACGCTTCCGCCCGCCCTGCGACTGGTCCGCTGGGCGCGTGCCTCCCCGTCGTTTCATGCCCGCGCCAGCGCCGCCGGTAAGCGCTACCGGTACGACTTTGCGCATCTGGTACGAAATGCCTTCCCCGACTGGGAACGCGCCCGGGCGGCGCTCCGCGGGCTCGAAGGGCTCGAACGGCTGCCGGGGTTGGGCTCGCCATCGCGGGACCGCAAGCCTGCCCCACCGATCACCTCCTGGTCGCTCGACGCCGGCGTGCTGCTGCTCGAGGCGAGGGCCTTCCGCAAGCACGAGGTTCGCAACATCGCGGGACACCTGGCGGCGGTCGCGCTCGGCCTCGCCGCTCCGGAAAGCCTGCGCGAGCTGGCCCAAAGGCAGAGGCCGTGGATGGGAGCCACCGCGCCCGCCCACGACCTCACGCTGGTCGCCGTGCTCTACCCGCCGGAGATCGATCCCTTCCGCTGACGCCGCCTCAGGGCGAGCGCGAGGAGGAGCGGAACGAGACCCCAGGCCGTCTGGTGCGCGCCGGTGGCGCACCCGCCGCCGGCGCCCGAGTAGGCGAGTGCCGCGCCTTCCTCTTCGCCGAAATGCGCCTCGGCGCTGCGGCCCGCTTCGTCGCTCACGCCTACCCAAAGACCGTGCCCGCTCAGCTCCTCCTGCGTGACGACCCGCGCCGGACCCGGCTGCGACCAGGCCAGCTGGCCGTCGAGTCGATAGCTGAAGAGCAGCTGCTCATGGCGCGACGCCGGGCTGTGGGCGCGCGTGACGATGGCTCCGTCGGGCCGCTGCGCGAGCGAGACGGTGGGCCTCTGGTAGCTGACGAAGAAGTCGATGGCCACCGGCTGGGGGTCCATGGTGTGGTCGTCGTCCGCGTCGCGCGCGGTCACCTCGACGAGGTGGTGTCCCTGCACGAGGAAGAGCGGGTCGCGCAGCACGAGCCGCGGGCCCGACAGCCAGGGCGACCAGAGCGACCCGTCGACGCGATAGCTGAACTGCGCCGCACCCTCTCGCGCCTGTTGTGCGGAGAGCTCCAGCTCGAGCGAGGGAGGGCGGCCCTCGCGGATCTCCTTCACGCTCTCGGGGATGGTGCGGTTCACCACCCGCGCCGCCGTCTTGACCGTGTACTGCCCGCAGGCCGTGCCGCACTCGTTCACTTTCGCCCAGAGAGCGAGGTGCGCGTAGCCGTCGGTGGCGACGTCGTTCGAGCGGGGGACCGCGCCAGCCACGCCGGCGATGCCGAGCTTGAGGCCCATCATGCTCGGCAGCGCGATGGGCTTGATCACCCCGGCCAGGAGGGGCTGCGCCAGCCGCACCGCCGCGCCGAGCAGGCCCTTCACCACGCCGGCGTCCTCGGCCAGCATGTCCTTCTTGCCATAGGCGTCGCCGTCGGGTGAAAGCGCGGAGACGTTGGTGAGAACGGTGTCGAGCCCTCCCATGACCGGCTGCAGCGTGTCGGAATTCGCCTCCGCGAACGTGCGCAACGCCAACGGCAGCCGCACGTCGGCCTGCAAGGTGAAGATGCGCGCCTGCCGCTCGTCCACCAGCGCGTAGAAGTCGAAGTTCATCTTCTTGAAGCTGAGCGTGATGAGCGGATCGTCGGGCGTGTCGGTGCCGTCGGAGTTCTTCTTGTATGTGTTGCGTCCCACGCGCACGAAGGGCGGCAGCGTAGGCCGCAACACGATCACCATCGGCGCGTCGGCGCCGCCGGTGACCAGGCCGAGCGAGGGCAGGAAGGTCTCGAACAGCCCGCTGGAGATGAACGGGGTGGTCTTGTCGCTGATGGCCACGCAGAGCAGGCCCGCATTGAAGGCGTCGAGGAAGCCGCGGTTGAGCATCTCGCTCGCCAGCGCGAAGCCCACCTCGTAAGTCGAGACGCCGGCGGGCTTGTTGTTGCCGTCGTCGAAGTCGATGGCCGGCGGGTTCTGCGGCGGGCCGGGGATCACCCCCTGCACGCAGAGCGAGAGGTAGTTCGAGCCGGGCCTGGTGGCCGCCGCGGCCGCGAGCTGCAGGCCGTTGTCGTCGACCTTGGCTCCCCCGCCGGCGCCCTTGCTGCCGAGCCCGGCGAAGACGTCCAGCCTGGTGCCGGGCGGGAAGCCCACCTTGTCCGTCAGGCCGCCCACGTCCAGCTCCCCGTTGATGCCGAGCGAGATGGGCTGGCAGTTGTAGTTGGCGTTCCCCTGCCCGTGCGGGTAGCAGACGCCGCGGGCCGTGTCGCATTCGAGTTGCCTGCCATCGTCGTCGGCGGGGCACGCGTGCGTCGCGTCGCAGGCGACCGCGTGCCCCTGGCTGTCGGCGCTGCGCTGGCAGCGGCGGTTGTCGAGCTGCTTGCGCAGCACCGCCACGATGCGGTTCTTGAAGGCGTTCTTGATGGTATCGAAGAGGTACCCGCGCACGTATTGCACGATGCTGCAGAGCGCGCCGCCGTTGATCTGCGTGACGTCGCAGCCGGCGCTGATGTCGTTGAAGACTGCCGAGCAGCTCAGCTCGGTGGACGACTTGGCGACGGTGTACGTGCCCGAGGCCGCGTCGCAGCCGTTGCCGCTGTAAGATCCCGAGGGCGGCGGGGCTGGATCGTCTCCTATCTTCCCGTCGAAGATGAGCCCCCCCGGCTGGAAGCGAGTCACCAGGCTGGCGAGCGAGGCGTCGTCGAAGTTCAGCTCGAGCCGCCCGTCAGGCGCGGTGGAAAACCCGATGTTGAGGTCGGCCGTCGTGTATCGCCGTGGCAGCCCCGGCAGCGCATCGTCGTAGCCCACGCGCGCCTGGATGGCCGAGGTGCCGCGGCAGATGCTGCTGTGCTCCTCGACGGTGCGCAGGTAGATGTCGCCGGTCTTGAGGTGCATGACGAGGTGCGCTTTCAGCGCGTTGTGGATCGGGTCGAGCGTCCAGCTCACGTCCTTGAAGGTGATGTGGAGCGGCGTCTTGTCGCCCGGGTCGCACACGCCGTTGAAGTTCTCGTCGCCGGCTATTAGGTGTACGCGGGTGATGTTGAACGGGCTGCAGAGATTGAAAAGCGTGCCCGCGTCGATGCAGGGGATCGACACGCCAAGGCTGCTGCTGCCCACCTGCGCCGCATACCCTCCCGAGTGCGGGAGGCGGTCGATCTCCGCCGTCCCGGCGCTGCCCCAACCGGCCAGCGAGCCCACCTCGAAGGTGCCGTTCTTGATCGGGTTGGACGGGCCGGTGACCGAGACGTCGTCGTAGAACGTGAACGTCGGGCCGGCCGCGTCGTCGGCGTCGTGGTTTGCGAGCGTCAGCGTGTAGCTGTGTTTCTCGGTCAGCGGCGCCGTCACCTGCGTCCAGCTTCCCGTGTTGGAGCAGGTCCGCGGAAGAACGGTCGTCACCGTCGAGGCGGTGTTGTCCTGCAGCGTGGCGGTGGCCCAGCCGTGAGCGACGTTGCCCGGGCACACCGCGCGGTACCAGAACACGGCCGCGTTGATCCCGGCGGGCGCGGTGAAGGTCTGCCGGATGGCGCTCTCGCCGTTGAGCGAGGCCAGCACCTCGTTGAGGTGCGCGGCGTTGAGGAAGTCGAAGCCGCTCTTCGTCAGCCGCACCTGCGCGACGTTGTCGAGGCGGTCGCCCGGGGTGGGAAACGGCCGGCCCTGATCGTCGACGGTCTTGAACGCGCCGCCACACGAGCTGCCGCACCCGCCGCCTCCGCCGGAGCAACCCGCGGCGATGAGCGCCGCTGCGAGAGCGATGCGGACCCGCCTGCGGCGCGGGCTGGACGATTTCGTGGGCATGTGCGGCGACCCTCCGGCGGTCTCTCAGCTGTGGCTGGGACACAAGCATCCTACAGAGTCGAGCGCCCGCTCGGCGTCGGGCGATCAACCGATGATGAGGTGCGAAGCTCAGTTGCACTGAGCTTCGCAGGCCTCTCCCATCAGGCCTCAGGCAATGCCTGAAGAAGTCGTTTTTCCTGAGGTCTGAGGTCTGAGGTCCAGCGCACGCGGGAGCACGCGCTAGCGGTGCAGGGCAACCAGGCCGGCCGCTTCGTTGAGGCGGCCCGAGCGAAAAGGCTCGAGATCGAGGCTGACGAACTTGAAGCCCGCCTCCTTCAGCG
>WNFC01000967.1_pt1 | contig 29157 bp, 16 predicted proteins | sample 5400541 | NCBI WGS metagenome assembly WNFC01 (sample SAMN13153342, study PRJNA577476) | soil metagenome | isolation source: 120 cm saprolite under Douglas fir tree site 2 hole 2 replicate 1 | place: USA:California | collected 2015-04-18
CGCGGCTGAATACCCGGCCCGCACCTTCCTCTGTCAACGCTTCGACGTTGTTCTCGCGAACAACTCCGCATGACTCGAGGCCAGTGTGGATCGCTAATCTTTCACTGTGTGACTCTTTCATTCACTGCACCTCGCCGGTTTTCCCGGCGCACTAGGGCTCTTTCATCCCCTACAACATGCCGGTTTATCCCGGCGCTCTCCTGTTTGCCGACAAACTGCTGAAGACCAACCTGCATCTCTGTGTTGGAGTGGGTCAACAAATTCAACGAGTATGACCTGTACTCCAAGGGGCACACGAGACCGAATCTGAAGGAATTTAAGCCTTACTACGATGACCTCTTCGACGATTCCTTCCCGACGAAGATCGCCTGGTAGCTGCTACCGCATCAACAGTGGACAATAAGCTGTTCTAAGAGCTCCTTCGACGGTTCCCACTCTCCGATGGCCGGATAGAGCAGCATCGCTTTGCGAGCAGTAAGGCGTGAGCCTGACATTGCTGCTTCGATCGTCGCCCGTTCATACGCCTTCACTGCCAAAACGAGCCCGCGCACGGCCTCCGGCAACGTGCCACATGGCTCGGGCGTGATGGTATCCGCACCGATCTGACAAGAGACTTCGACGATGTCGTCCTTCTCCACCTCAGCGATGCTGCCCTCGTTCTGAGTGTTGACTATGATGCGCTTCGGATTGTCGCCACATAATGCGCTCATGACGTCGAGTGCGATCCGATGATATCCACTCGCCGCTCGGAAGGGATCATCATGGCTGTCTCCTGTCGAATTTAGTGCTGAACCGCCGTCACCCTCGAGCTTCATGTATGACCCGGACCGTAGGTTGAGATAGTTGACATAGACCGCCATCGCTCCCTTCGCGTCACCCTGCTGCAGCAACAGCGACAAACCAACGAGCAATTTGTCGTTAAGCTGCTCGACCTCAGCTCCGCGAGTACTGCCCTGCCTGCGTTGATTTTCGAGGGCTCTACGACGGGAGTAATAGAAAAAGAGATATTCCGTCGGTATGAGTTTGAGCGCCCGAATAAGGTCGTGCTCAAACAACGGCACGGAGTAGAGCTGGCTCAGAAAGCTATCGTCGGTGAGCAGACGTTCGGTTACATCCTCGCCGCGAAGATAAATACGACGGATCCATCCGAGATGATTCAGTCCGACGTACTCGGTGCGCACCTCTTCTGGGGCTGCATCAAGGGCAGTATTGATACGGTGCAGCATTTCAGTCGGGGTATCGCAAATTCCGACGACTCTCGCTCCAGTATTGTGCCGGATTGCTTGCGTGATCAACCCAGCGGGATTCGTGAAGTTGATCAGCCAGGCCTGCGGACTGAGACGCTCCACCGCTCGGGCCTGCTCTACGGCAGTGGCGACCGTGCGCAACGCCATCGCTACTCCACCCGGCCCAGTGGTCTCCTGACCAGGATAGCCATGTGCGATCGCAGTTCGTTCGTCATGCGCGCGCGCTTTGATTCCGCCGACGCGAATGCTGTTCATCACAAACGCTGCTCCGTCCACGGCATCATCAAGTGACGATGCCTCGCGAACGCGCAGATTGCCTCCCTCGTGTGTAACGATAGCGCGGCCCAGCTCAGTCATGATGCGAACCCGGTCACGGTCGGGATCGAAGAGAACAAGTTCCTCAGCACCCAGAATATCGACTGCTTCATTTACGCCAAATACTATGAGTGGGGTCCTCACCCCACCTCCGCCGATAAATGCGATCTTACGACGTGTAGGTTTGTTCATATATGTCGCCAATCTCCTCGCGGAACGGCAATCCTTGGAGCGCTCCGGCCAAGCGGGTTGAAAGTCCACCGCAGATACACGCACGACGTAGACAGTGCACAGGGTCGACCTCGTCGAGCAACGCGTCAATGAAGCCGGCATCAAACGCGTCGCCGGCGCCTGTAGTATCGATTACTTCCACGATCGGCGACGCAACTTTGAACAAGGTACCGTTTACTTTCATGGCTGCACCGCGGGAACCCAACTTGATCAATGGAGTTTTCAACCCATTCTGCTGCGCGAAGGCAAGATAGTTGGCTGCACCACCACCAGAGAGCAGCAGCGCCTCTCTTTCATTGGGAAGAAAATAGTCAGTGGCTCGACAGGTATCCAAAGTTGCAGGAGAACTCAACCAGGCCGGCTGGAACCCAACATCCAAGGAAGTACTGCAGCCTGAAGCCCGCAACGTGGGCAGTAGAGTTGCCGCAAGTCCATGGTCGAGCGGCAAAGCAAAGTGCACGTGGCGAGCGGATTTGAGGGAATCAAGGATCGCGTCGGAGCGAAGAATATCCATCAGCCTGTCGTTTTCCCCCACGTAAGTAAAAAACGATCGATCGTTCAGCAATGAAACACTTGCAGTCACTCCAGTGGAGCCCTTGGTCCTACGAATTCCTTGACTCGCCACACCAAACTCAAGAAGACGTTCTTCAAACCAATCGGCGTCCGATGCGCCGATAGCACCGATCAGATTGACGGTGCGGCCGAGCCTGCCCAGCGCACATGCCGTATTGGCAGCTCCACCACCAATTTCGCGGTGGTAATCGCGAGCGAAAGCCTCTTCGCCCGGTTGCGGCCATGTGGTGAAACCGGTGAAGATGTGATCGATATACATTTCACCTACAACAGCGACATCATATTGAGTCATGGGCTTGGAATGGCCACTCCTGTTTCCCTCGGGCCTGCAGTAGATAGGTGACGGCCCCCGTGGCCGCCATCGAAACCCCGATTAGAATATGCACGCCCTTGCTGCTTAGTACGATGTATGACCAACCCGCCAAAGCGATGATTGCGGGCAGCGGATAGAGTGGCATACGAAAACTGTCCGGCGGAGCAATCGACTTTCGCCGTAATAGCATCACGGCAACGCACTGTAACCCGAACTGGGTCAGCGTCTGGACGACGATGAGGACCGAGATCAAATCCGAAAGTGAGAACAGGCAGGCAACTGCCGAGAGGCCGCCCATGACCAGCAGCGAGATCGACGGAAACTTTTGCGTCGGATGAAGGCGCGCGAACGGCTTGAAGAAATGACCATCCACTGCTGCCGCATATGGTATCCGCGAGTAGCCCAGCAGAATAGCGAAGACCGACCCCCAACTAGCAATCAGGACGAGCACAGAAACCAGCACTCCGCTCGAACGCCCGTAGAGGGCCTGCATGTAGTCGGCCACGATCGCCGTGGAGTGCTGCCCCTGCTGCCAGGGAATAGTACCCAGAATCGAGAGATTCATCGCAAGGTACAGCACCGCGATCACGATGATGGAGCAAATCACCACGCGAGGAATCGCCTTGCTGGGCTGGCGTATTTCTTCCCCAATAAGGCAGACATTGTTATATCCGCCATAGTCATAGGTAGCGATCAGAGTCGCAGAACCCAGACCGAGCCAGAATGCCCTTGATGGCTGGAAGGCGTGTGCCGGAAAGCTGAATGCAATTGCAGCGTGGAAATGCATCGCGCCACTGATTACTATCCAGGCGCACGTGCCCAGCACGGCAGTCATAACAAGGATCGAAATCCGGCCGATAGAACGAATATTGCGATACAGGAGGCCGGTATTCAGCAGGCAAAGCGCCATGGCTATTCCGACAAGTTGCCGATGCCCAAGATGCGGAACAAGAAAATGTGCATAGTCTCCAAAGCCGACGGCTCCCGACGCAATCGAGATTGGTCCGATCAGCAGCGATTCCCACAGGAACAGAAAACTCATCAGACGGCCCCAGCCCGAGGGCCCGAAGGCTTCCAATAGATAGTAGTAGGGACCGCCGGAGCGTGGTAATGCAGAACCCAGCTCGGCCCACACCATGCCGTCGCACAGACATAGCAACGCTCCGGCGACCCATCCGAGCATCGCCTGGGGCCCTCCCATCGCAGCGATGGCTAGCGGGATGGTCAGAAACGGGCCAACCCCAATCATGTTAAGGATATTGGCCGACATGGCTCCGGCGAAGCCCATACCGCGATCGAGTTGTGGTTTGGCAGGAGCTGATTGAGTCTGCATGAGGTCTACGATCCGGAAACGATTCAGTGATGCCTTCGGTGTTGCGTAGACTTGCATGGCCCGCGCACCCACGAAGCCAGGACTACTTGCCTTCGTGGAACTGTGGATTTTTCGGCAGGCTCAACATATTAGCGAAGATACGATAAGCGCCGGGGACACCAAGCGGAAGCTGACGATAGAAGGCATAGGCGTTGTAGATATAAGCTCCCTTTCCGTACCGCGCGTATACGAGGCCGCCATTCTGCGGGTCTTGCTCAGCATCATGGGTTTCGAGCAAGGGCTCGTATCGTTTATCCCAGGAGACGAGAAATTTAGATCCGCGTTCTTCGATCCACCCATCAAAGTCCTTCGATGTGATGACATTCGGCCAGGTAAAGAGAGGGTTCTTTGAGTCGAGAATGGTGACGACCGACCTTTCGTCCGTCACCTCCTCAGGATCATTTGACATTACATAAGGATACGGGCCGTAATTATGATCGAACTCCGGCGTGTTGTACTGCACCACTACGACTCCTCCGTTCTTAACATACTCGAGTAAACGCCCATTGTTCGCGATCAGATCTGGTCGCACAGCATAGGCCCGCACACCAACAAGGATAGTGTCGTATTTGCTGAGGTCGCCGCTGGCAAGGTCCTTCGCCGAGAGAAAGGACACGTGCACGCCCAAGGCCTCGAGTGCGGCCGGAACGTCGTCTCCGCTTCCTTCGATATAGGCAATTTTCTGCGACGTGGCAATCTTCACATCAGCACCTGCCGTCTTGTATACCGCAGGGCTATACAGGAAGTATGGACGCAGCCCGGTATAGCCTACCGTGACATATCCTTCCGTGTATTGCCTGCCATCGCACTCCGCCACAGCTGTGATCTGATAAGGCTTTTCTTCGATCGACTTTGGATAGATCGTGAAGGACACTGCCTGTTCTTCCCCGAGATGAGAAAAGGCGATCGGGATCGATTGCGGGTCAGAGGTCCATCCTCCGGGAAGATTGAGGCGAACCGTTGCCTTCGCCTCTCCTTCAATATTGTTGTGAAGACGCACGCTTACCGGAAACGACTTTTCGCCCAGCGGTACGACTCCCGCGCTTGGACTCAACGCAACGGACACAGCCGGCCCCACCGGCATGGGAAATCGCAACGTGCCGGGGCCATTTACCTTATTGATGACCTGCACCGTGTTCGTGGTCTCCAAAGTCAAGCCATCGAAACGGTAACGAACAGTAGCCGCGAGAGGGTACGGCGCAAACGGCCTGCCACTCATCGCTTTGTTGGCGATGTCATAGTAGGGCTGCTCCATATCCGGACGGGTAAAATATGGCCGGGTATATGGCTCATCTTCTGGGACCTTGACTGCGAAACGAACGTCTGACGCCTTGCCCGGCTCGATCTGTTTAGGCGCGGCCGCGTCTGGAGCAATCGTCCATTGCTTGTCGGAGCTGGGAGTCAATGCGACCGACTCGACCTCGAGTGGCAATTTGCCCCCGTTGTAGAGATGTATACCGACGTGAAAGCTTCGACCGTGCGTGGCCATCTGAAAGCTCTGCTGCGCTCCACGCATCTCGGCAAATGGTCCACTGGCCTGGGTTGCCGGAACTATGTCTGCTTCCACCGAGATGCCCAGCGACGCGACCAGGGCAACGTTGAACTGCTGCTGCTTCACCTTAAGCTCGTGCAAAACATTAAACTTTTGATCTGCGGTGAGTGTGCTCTTCTCTACCTCCGCTACCAAAGCGTCTGTCACTTTGAGGCCTTTCGCAAGAGTGGCAGCAATAGCAGATGGATCCTGCGCCGAGAAAGTATTGATGGCGCTCTCCACCGAATCATTGATCTGGCTGAGACCACTCTTCAGAAACTGCGGCGATGTCGGGCCGGCAAGGTCAGCAATTCCGGCTATGGATACGTCAATCCCATCGAAGAAGCTCTCTTCCTTGTCCTTGGCAGCGATGTGCGAGCCAAAACGATGATAGCCACCGACTTGAGCCGAGGGCAGAGGCACATCGGACCCGCCATTTTGTGATTTCTGGAAGCCTAGTCCCTCACGCGAAATCTGCGGGTAAGTGAGACCAGCGAGGCTGTCGTAAGTGCCGTTCGGAATCGCAACGGTAACCGATACGGGTCCGGGTTCCCACTTGTCTGTAATGTGGTTCTGCACGCCGACAGGTCCCCAGTGGTGGGTCGCGTAGTCGTACGATCCCTTCTCCGAAGTGCGGAAGAACGGTGATCTCGCATACTCCTTCACCGGTGTCCATGGGAGCAATCCTGCTTGGATTTGTTCGGGAAACATCTTCGGATCACCAGCGGCGTTGAAGACCTGCTGCGCCATCAGACCCGCTGTCGCATGTTGTCCGTGGCCATCCGTCGGACCGCCGACAAAGACCGAACAGACGACCAGAGGCCGCACCGTGCGAACCACTCGGACCGCCTCAGCCAGGACGCGGTCATGTCCCCATTGATCGAGCGCTTCTTTTAGCGACTTAGAAAATCCATAGTCCGCCATCGACGAGAAATGCTGCCCGTCGAGTCCGTAGTAACGCCCCGCCTGCAGCAGCTCCTCAGTGCGAACCAAGCCCAGAGCGTCCCAGAGGTCGGATGACATTACATTCGCGCCACCCTCCCCACGATCCAGGGTCATCAGATCGGTGCGTGCCCCAAGCCCCCGACTCTCATAAGCGAGCGTTGCCCCATCCTCGTCGTCCGGGTGGGCTACGATCATCAACACACTCGCGCGGGTATGCAATTTCTTGAGTGCAAGCCACGTCGCGGCAGCGCCACGATCAACCGGAATGGAGCGCGCATCGTCGACCTGTTTCACCGGGGAGGCAACCCCACTTCCAACTAGCGCGGGCAATAATGCACAAGAAGCCGCCAATACCCAAATAGGACATTTCAGTTTCAGAACCATTGTGAGCTTTCCTTCTCTGCCGAAGATCTCGATTGCGTGAGACCGTCGACGGCGGGTCCAGACGTTAGAAGTAGAATTTAGCAGCCATCTGAATCTGTCGTGGGTCGTTCACAGTAGAACTCACCTTTCCGAAGGTAGCCGTGTTGGTCATAGTGGCAGCGGGGTTGGCAAAGTTTGCGTGATTGAACGCGTTGAAGAACTCGAAGCGCAGCTCGAGCCTCGCCACCTCGCCAAACGGAATCTGTTTAAATAGGCTCAAATCCACACCTCGGCTGCCCGGTCCGTGGAGCAACCGTGGCCTGCAACTACCGAAGGTCCCAGCCGTGGGAGACGAAAACGCGCCAGAATTGACAAAGACGCCGGGAACACCCTGTGTTGAAATCGATAAGCGGTTTGTAGTTGTATTTGCAAAAGGATTGCTAACGCAGTTCGCATATGCAGCGTGGCTTCCTCCTGTCTGACTGTTGTCCGCTGCGGTGACGTTGAATGGCGTACCCGTCTGCAGCGATACGATGCCGTTGAATTGCCAGTTACCCAGCAGTCGCGCGGTCTTCGAATCGTTATTCATGAGCCACCCATCCTTGCCGAAGGGCAGTTTCCATTCACCGCTGGCCACGAACCGATGCCGTTGATCAAACGGAGAATTGCTCATCTCATGGGAGTAGTCGTAAGCGTTCTGCGGGGTTGAACCTCCGGTCAGGTTGTCAACGAAGTCGGTCATGGCGTGGGCCCATGTATAGCTGACGAGGTAGCCAAAGCCCCTAACCATCGAACGGCGCGCGCTCACTTCCAGCGCATTGTAGCTGGTATCGCCGTCATTGGTCGCGTATTCGAGGAATGAGTGTGTTCCCGCGCCCGCAATCGCAGTCGTTGCCGTGTTCAGATTGGCATAAGGAAACTGCACGATGGCCTGCGTTGGCGTGGAATATCCAGTAACAACACCTTGGTTTGCATTACGGAGCCGATTCATCTTTCGGCCCCAGTTGCCTACCCAGACTAATTCCATGACCGTGTTTGAAGTGAGTTGGACCTGTGGCCCAAAACTTGCCTGTTCGATATAGCTGGTGCGCTGATTGGGATCTTGCCAATTGTTTTTCTGTAAGGTCAACGGAACAACGGATGCCGAGTACGCCGCTCCCGGAAATCCATTTTTGAGTTGGAACACAGGTGTCACACTTCCGCTCGTCTGCGACGTCTGCACCGCCTTGAGAAAAGGCTGGTTCAGCGCGAGCTGAGACTCAGAACCGATGCGGTTGATGAACTGGTAGAAGACGCCGTACCCGCCGCGAAATACGACTCTCTCGGATGGTTGATAACTGAAGCCAAACCGAGGCGCGAAGTTGTTTTTGTCTGCGTTGATGAGAGCGCGGTCTGTCCAACCCCCCGCGCTGCTGGCAGCTGCAACCAGCGTTCCCCCACTCGCAGGGGAAAAATTGGCAACGGAGTTCGTGCGATTCAGCATCGGCGCATAGAGTTCATACCGGACTCCGTAATTGACTGTTAGATTCCTTGCAACGCGCCAGGTGTCCTGACCGAAGAACGAGTGACCCGGCAGGAATTGATGCACATCGAGCGGCGTGTTGTAGATAGTAGATGCAACATCACCGAGCATGAAGTCAGCAAAACCAAACCCTGATTTATTCGTGTAGATCCCGGTTGACTGCATATAGCCTTGCGGCGCCTGGAGGTCGAGAAAGGTATCAGTATTGCGGTGGTACTGGTATCCAAACATCAAGCTATGCGGACCCGTGAGTTTGGTGAAGTTGTCGATAAATTGGAAGACCTGCGACACCTGAAACTGAGGGCGGAAACGGTCGGTCCCGAGGGTGACAAAGTTGGAGATGTAGATCGGCGGAAGCCCTGCAGTAAAGGGCGACGCTGGAATCCCCGTCAATCCATAGTCTGCCGCGGCAGATGTGCCCAACGTGACGCCTATGGGATTGCTGTGAGCGTTGTCGCGGAGGAAGCCATATCTCGCCTGGTTGACGGCGGTAGAAGAAAAGGTGTGCGTCCATCCAAGTGCAAGACCCTGGTTGTGAATGACGTAGTCAGTTGCAAATCCGCCGTTACCGGCGATGAAATTTGACGTCCACGGTGGGTCTTGCCGATGTTGGTGCATAATGCTGTAGCGACCGAAGATCGTGTCCTTCTTACCTATCGTGTCGTCAATCCGAACATCAGCGGAGTTGATTTGTGCTGGAGACTCATACACAAAGTTGTAGTTGCTCGCACCTGTCCACACCGGTACACGGGGATCATTCGGATCAGGGTAGAGGGCGGCGAGCTTGGCGCCGACCGGGTCGATACAGCTCGGCACAATCGTATTGGCTGCCGTGATGCAGTTGGTTTGGCCTGTGGCCAGGCCTTTGAGAGGACTCACCTCTGAGAAATCGCCATTCTTCATCTTGACGGAAGGCACCACGGAAGAGACGGTCACGTCCTTCACACTACGCAAACCCTGGTAATCAGCGAAAAAGAAGGTGTGGTCGTGGATGATAGGTCCGCCAATCGTTCCGCCAAATTGATTCTGACTGAAAACTCCTTTGCTAATTCCTTTTTGCCGGTTGAAGTAAGTATTTGAGTCCAGCACGCTGTTGCGCGCATATTCGAAGGCATTTCCATGGAAGCGATTCGTTCCGCTCTTGACGGAAGCGTTTACGACGGCACCCGCCGAAGTGCCGAACTCCGTCGAATACGTACGGGTCTGCAAACGAAACTCCTGAATCGCGTCGGGGGGAGGCTGTACATTTTGAACAGAACCTTCTTGCAGATTTGTCGAACCCGAATTGTTGTCCACCCCGTCGAGCGCGAAATAATTCTGCGTCTCCGAATTGCCATTAGCGCTGAATCGATCTGGTGCCGCATTAGCGACTGATGGATTCTTGAAGACCCCAGGTGACAACAAGGCAAGGTCCGCATAACGCCTACTGTTCAGTGGAAGATCGTTGATCTGTTGCGAACCGATCACCAATCCCACCTCGGCCGTTTGAGTCTGCAACGCGCTACCTGTATCAGAAACCTCAACTTGCTCCTGTGTCGCTCCGATCGTAAGGGTGAAGTCCACCTGAGCACGTGTCCTGACGTGTACTTCAACCACCGGGTTCTTCGCTGGACCAAATCCTGTCATCGTGGCTTCGACGGAGTAGTTGCCAGGAATCAGGCCCAACACCTGATAGTTGCCGTCACCGTTTGTCTTCGTCGTCGTAACGACCCCGGTGGCCACGTTACGTATGGTCACCGTTGCTCCAGCCACTACGGCCGCTTGCGAATCGCGGATGATCCCCGCGATGGCGCCCGTGTCGATCTGGGCCAGTGCCGTTGACGGTCCCAACACCGCGAGTCCTAGAGCGGCAACGAAAAACAGAAAGAAGAGGCGCGAGATAACTCGAGGCTGCGTCTGCAGCGAAACCTTTTTCTCAAATGTATTTGCGTTCATGAGGAATGACTCCTTATTGGCCTTCCGTAGAAACAGACAGGATGAAGCGACCCTTGGTTCCTGGGGCAAAGAGTGAATTCGGAATCAAGGGAAAATGACTTAGTCCCCCGATATTGGCCGCGGCTCATTGGGTTCCGTTATCGGTAACGTAATGCGTGTTATAAGGAAATAGCAGCCTGCGATGAACGTGTCAAGAAGATTCTAAGAATTTATCGGGCGGTCTCAAACCGAACGCGACAAAGTGCGGCAAGTCAGTCCCTGTGCGAGGACTGTCGAGGGGATCGATAAGGAATGAGCGGGTCGACTGCGGTCGAACTGCAGTTCAAAAACAACGGTGTCTTCAGTTCAAAGTGCATCTTTTCGAGCTGCGGCGGACTTGAGAGTTTGCATGTGCTTGGCAAACTCCGGGTGCGTGGGTAACCCTAGAGAGCCTCCCGGTGCCATCGCCGAAAGACTTCCACAAATGTTCCCGGCGCGCAGGCAATCGTCCCACTGGGAGCCCCGCAGGAACTCGTGAAGAAAGCCCCCGTTAAATGCGTCGCCGGCGCCAGTGGCATCAACAATGGAACCTGGCAGCGCGCGCTGCTTGTAAACGGTACCCTCGCACATCAACATGGCACCCTTAGGACCGAGTTTTACAACCGGAACGCGGACCCAGTCGCGCAGCTTCTCCAGGGCGCGTAGCGCATTTGTTGTGTGAGTCACGGCGCAGGCCTCGTGCTCATTTGGGAAAATAAACTCGCAGTATTGAACAATGGATATTAGCTGATTGACCGAAATCTCTGGGTTCCATCCAAAGTCAGCAGAGATTGTGATCCCATCTTGACGTAGAGACTTGAGCAGCGGAATCCACTTTTGCGGACGGCGAAGCGCACACGCAAGGTGCACGTGGCGCGCGCGCCGCAGCTTACGTTGGACCGCAGCTTTATCGAGCAAATCTTCGAGGTTTCTATTAATCGGCTCGTGGGTGACCATCATGCGATCGGCCTTGTAGGCAATGCAGACGGTTAACGCCGTAGGAGCGTCCTTGCGTACCTCGCAGCCGGTTACATCCAGGCCCTGATTCATCATGGACGACCATGTGGGGAGCACTCCAGCGTCGGCGCCCACCCTTGTCACGATCCCTGTCGAAGTCCCTAGTTTGCTCGCGGCCAGCGCCGTCGTCGCGAGCCCGCCGCCAGGCGCTATCAGGAAATGGTCCGTCTTCAATTCTTCGCCGAGGCGTGGCCGGTCGGGGAGCCGATAGAAGATGAGGTCAGAGAAGAACTCTCCGAAGACGACGAGGTCAAAGTGCTTTGCAGCGATTCGCTTCGAGAGCATTGCAGCCTAGCTTGAGAGTTCGCGCGGATGACAGAAAACTTATCCGTCGATGAGAACGCGCATCCCCTACAAAGTGCCTTGGAATTTGGGCTTACGATAATGGGATGCCGCGCTCCTGTCAAGAAGACGGAAGTTCCTCTTGTCGGGGACACTCAACGTCGGCTTGACCGCCGCACGACAAGCTTGGGCGATAACAGCAGATTACGGCTGCGGTTTACTTCTTGGTTGGAGAGAGCGCGAAGTGTCAGATTTGCCGTTTTCTGACCGACCTCTATCCCGGAAAGATTGACACTGGAAAGCGGTATCCGCATCTCCCGCAAAGAAGGTTGGTCGCCGCAACCTACGACACAAATATCTTCTGGAACTCTCAAGTTATTTGCGAGCGCCGCGTCAATGACACCCAGCGCGAGCAAGTCACTGTAGCACATGACGCCATCCGGCTTTGTCCTGCTCTCTAGCAACCGCCGCATCGCCTCATAGCCTCGTTGATACTCATTCTTGCTAGACTCACCCCAATCGACAACAAATGCTTGCTTGAAGGGCAATTCGAACTCAGTCAGAGCCGCACGATATCCAGACCAGCGAAGGTCAGCTGAAGCTGTCCGCGGACCACGCAGATATGCCAGCCTTCGACATCCGACTTCCGCAAGATGGGCAGCGGCGACGTAACCGATGTCTTGCTCCCGTAATCCGACAAAATTAGCTGCAAATGACGGTAGCTTGCGATCAACGAGAATCAACGGTGCCCTCTGTCGCCCAAGTGCAACGAAGAACTCTGCGGACTCCTGAACGGAGGCCACGATCAGGGCGTCCACTTGCCTTGATAGCTGCAGTTCAATCTCATGTCGCTCAATCTCGGGGTCCTCCTCCGCTGACGAGATCAGTAGGCCATATCCTGCTGTTCGCACCGTCTGCACGAGGCCTCGCGCGACGTCTGCAAAGAAGCTACTTGTCAGCGAAGGAATCACCAAACCAATGGTGAATGTGTTGCCTGTGCGCAGGCTGCGCGCTGAGATATTTGGCCGGTAGTTCAGCTCCTTCATTCGCTGAAGAACACGGGCTTTCGTCGCGGCGCTAACGTCAGTTTGCCCACGCAAGACTTTGGAGATCGTCATCTTCGAAAGATTTAGATCGTTCGCAATATCCTTCAGGCGCACCGTCATGCGTGACAACTCCTCTGTGACGAGACCCCAGTCGAAAATCATCTTACACAGAAACGAGTTTGAGACATGTTGTAAGCTTGGCGCTATTCATAACCCGCGACGCGCAGTACGGCCGTGCACTGTGCGTCAGCATGAGGACACCGCATGTATCATGTAACAGGGCAGTTGAACCGCTACGTCGCCCTCGTCATCGCTCTCGCCACACCATTTGCCGCCAGCGAACAGGCCAAATCTGGCGCCGTCACGGTCAAGTCGAAGACGATTACTATTGCGGAAGGCACGGACCTGGCAGCCACCGTCTCACCAAACCACAAGACGGTCATCCTGGATCTTCAGGGCCTGCTCTACTCGATTCCCATGGCCGGCGGCGCTGCAAAGCAGATCAGTACACCATACGACGAAGACTCGCACCCGAATTGGTCAGCGAAAGGCGGCATCGTCGCCATCCAGTCCTACTCTGGGGGAACATTTCACATCTGGACGATGCTTCCCAATGGCACGCGACGGAAGCAGATCACCACCGGCCATGGTGATGACCGTGAGCCAAGCATCTCGCCTGATGGCACGACTATTGCTTTTGCCTCGGACCGTGCCTTCAAAGGCAGCTACGATATCTGGACCATCAACATCGCAACTGGCGCGCTGAAGCAGGTCACAAGCAGCGACGCCGACGAGTTTGAGCCCACGTGGTCTCCGGACGGAACAAGCATCGCGTTCGTAAGCGGCGCGGGCATCGTCGGCAGGTCGATTGAATCCATCGGTCTTTCCTCCGGCAAACAGCACACAATCGTCTCCGTCGATCCTGCAACTGGCCGCGTCGAGGCACCCAGCTTCTCGCCCGATGGCACGCAGCTCTCCTACATTCGCTACGCCGGATCGGGTACGGTTCTGAGTGCGTCGCAGTTCACAGTGGTTTCTTCGGCCGGCGACCATAAGACCGTGTACACGGGGAAAGGCCAGGATGCTTTTCCATTTCCGGCTACGTGGCTCTCGAAAACGGAATTGCTCTACACGGGTGACGGCCATCTCTTGCATGTGGACCTCGCAACGAGGTCAGAGACGCCGATTCCTTTCACCGCCACCATTAAATCCATCCGTCCACAGTATCCGCATAAGGTTTATGACTTCGACTCGACCGCAGCGCAGGAAGCGAAGGGCATCTTCGCGCCTGCACTCTCTCCCGATGGCAAGCAGATCGCATTCGTCGCGCTGAACCAGCTCTACGTCATGACCATCGGCAGTGCTCCAATCGCATTGACGAACGACACTTTTTACAAGCAAGAGCCGGCATGGTCGCCCGATGGCAAAACGCTCGCCTATGTCTCCGATAAGAACGGCATCGAGAACATCTACTTGCACAATATCGGCAGCACCGATACCACTGGGGACAAGCAGATATCACCGAGCAGCGACGCGCAGATTATGCCTGCGTGGTCTCCCGATGCCAAACTGATCGCCTTTCAGAACCAAGCGGGCGCGACATTGCTGATCGATGTTGCCACAGGCGCAGTAAAGCCACTGGCACCCGCTACTTTCTTCCCGGGCCGGCCGTCTTTTTCTGCAAATGGCAAGACGGTTGCAATTGCGACCATCAAGCCATACACAAAACGCTTCCGCGAGGGAACCAGTTCCATCCTCACGGTGGATGTCGCGACAGGCAAAACTGAGTTCTTCGAACCTGCGCCGTTCGAGTCGGTCACAACCCGGACGGAGGACGGACCAATCTACTCGCCGAATGGCAAGGAGATCGCTTTCGTGATGGATGATCTACTCTACACGATGCCTGTCGACGCTGATGGTAGACCCTCCGGCGCGGCAGTCAAGCTCACCGATGAAACGGCCGATGCACCTACCTGGGCTGGTGACTCGTCGAAGGTTCTTTTTCTCAACAATGGAAAGCTTAAGCTGATCTCGCGAACGACGAAGGCCATCACGCCGGTTGCACTTAACTTAACCTATACGGCTGCGAAGCCTCAGCAAAAAGTGCTGATCCATGCGGCGCGCTACTGGAAGGGTAGCGGTCCGGACGAGCTCGAGGACGTCGATATCGTGGTTACTGACAACCGCATCACTAGCGTAACGCCGCACAGCTCTACACCGCCCGCCAGGATTACGCAGACGATCGAGGCAGAAGATTCCACCGTGATGCCGGGGCTTTGGGAGTCGCATGCGCACAATGATTCCGACAACTCCATCTACTACGGGGACCGAATGGGACGGTTGTGGCTCGTCTACGGTGTAACCTCAGTGCGCGGGCTTGCAGACAATGCATACCGCGCGCTGCAACATCGTGAGGCCTTCAGCTCAGGTGCGGCGAATGGCCCTCGGCTCTTCACCACCGCGGAGGCCGTTGATGGCGAGCGTGTTTACTATCCTGTGATGATTCCTACCACGAGTGAGGCGCAGCTCCATCGCGAGTTTGCTCGTCTCAAAGCGCTCGACTTCGACTTCATAAAACTCTATGTGCGGTTGCCCTTTAACTGGGCGGCGCAGGGCGTCCAATTCGCGCACAGCCAGATGGGCGTCGAGACCGCTTCGCATTATCTGCTTCCCGCCGTTGCGCTGGGGGAGGATGGCATGTCGCACATCTCGGCGACTTCGCGCACTGGCTATGCGTATTCGCGCACCTTCGTGGGACACAGCTACTCGGACGTGCGCACACTGATGAAAGAGTCCGGCATGTGGACCATAACGACCCTCCTCAGTCCGACGATGTATGTCGAGAACCCCGCCATGGCCGACGATCCGCGTTACAGCATCGCTCCGCCATGGGAGCAGACCCGGTTGAAGGCTGGCCGCGATAACGACCTCAAGGTCGAACAGACGAACAACATTAGGCGAGCTCAGTATGAAGAAGAAACCGTCGGGGACGTTGTCAGGGCAGGAGGATTGGTTCTCGCGGGAACGGACTCGCCGCTTGACCTTCCGGGTACCTCACTTCACCTGAATCTGCGCAGCCAGGTAAGATTCGGGCTTGCTCCGTGGCAGGCGCTTGAGACTGCGACCTGGCTTCCAGCGAGGGCCTTCGGCCTTGACAAAGACCTCGGCACTATTGAGCCTGGCAAACTAGCGGACCTCATCATCGTATCGGGAGATCCATTGAAGGACATTAGCGACGCAGTACGAGTCCAGTGCGTGATGAAGAACGGTGTGGTGCAGTCAGTCGGTACTATCATGAGGCCCTTCGCTCCCAGCAGTACTTGGAACTCTGTCTGCCCATCGAAATAGCGCCATTCTTGACATTCGTAAACTTAAAGTGCCGAGCAGAACCCACAAGCTTTATAGCCCGGCAATTAGAAGCATTTCCCCCCACATGAGGAGAGATTCCCATCAAACAGAACAACAACGCTAGGAAAAAAACGGGATCAACCCTTGACTAAAGTGACCTTCTCATAGAAACCCCGTTTCGACGCCAAGTCCGGATCGTCGTTCGGCAGGATTGTTTCCGAGTTGCGACGATACAACCGGAATCAATCTCGATGGATGGGAGATCGTCAATTCGTAGATCCCCTATAGACTTATCGGAGTCGTCTGAGCCATCACATTCCCTTGAAAGGAAGACGCTCGGTCATGAATAGAAGCCGGATGCTCTTGTGGGGCAGCTCATGTCCTCCCGACGGTGGCGCTCCTCGCCCTCGATGACAGCGACGATATCGCTATATTGCCGGTCCCGTGCGATAGCCAAGGCAGATGTGGCATCTCGATGCGGAAAGATGCCTTTGGTGCGTCCGCACCGGCTTCCATCAGGAGGCGCACCATCGCGGGATCGCGCCGCAGCACCGCGTAGTGAAGTCCCCGATGCTCGTCGTTGCCGGCCAAATCCATTGCAATCAGTTCCGGGCGGCTCGCCAACATGGATCGGACCTGAGGAATGTCACCAGCTCTTACGGCGTCTGCGAATCGTGCGACGTTGACGCCATCAACGAACGCTTTGAGCTTCGGCCAATTTGCGAAGAAGTAAGCGCGAGCTATCACTCTCTGCGCGTCGCTCAGGGAGAAGGTGGCGCTGTCTGGGTTGCGCTCGAACTGATTCACCTCCGCGATGGCAGCGGGCACGCCGGAGCGGTATTCCCGTAAAAGGTCTTTGGCTTGTTTGCGAAGCTGCTCCAGGTTTGGCTGCTCGGGCAAGCGGTGTGCCGCGCCAAAATTTCATACGGGCGCAATTATCGAGTTGCGGAGGCAGTTTTGCAGGAGGTTTTCGACTGGGTACAGGAGCCTTCGGGGGCTGCAGATAACAATGGAATCTACGCTGAGGTCTCGTGACAAGTCGACAGACGCACTTCTCCGTCGCTTCTTTTCAACTTTGTTGAAAATTTCCAAAGCGAAGGCCTAGGCGGCGAGGTCGTAGCGATGGTGCAGACCACCGAGCCTCGGCATGGCGATAACTCGACTGCCTGCACCCGAGTTCTTTGCTGTCACCCGGCCTGCCGGAGTTTCTTTCCCTAGCGCGAGATGCGTCCGGTCCTCGTGGTAGTAGCTGATGTACTCGTTCATCAGCCGCTGCAGATGCCGTACGTTCAAAACCATGACGTGATCCAGCAAATCTCTTCTGCAATTTCCCACCCAGCGTTCCGCGACGCCGTTCTGCCACGGGCTTCGGAAGTTGGTTTGCTTGGGAGTGACGCCGAAGCTCTTCACCGTGCTGATGACCTCCTAGTTGAAGTTCGCAGCGCGATCGAAGATCAGATAATTCGACGCTGCATCGTAAGGAAATGCTTCGCGCAGCTGTTGCGTGACCCACAAAGTACTTGGATGCCTGGTGACGTTGCAGTGGAGAATCCGCCGTCTGTCGTGTGCAATGACGAAGAAGCAGTGCAGGACGCCGAAGGTCAGCGTCGGCACGGTAAAGAAATCCATCGCTGCAATCGCTTCTCGGTGGTTGTCCAAGAAAGCCGCCCAACGCTTCGCCAGCTCAGGGTTCCTCGGAGCCTTTCGCATCCAACGCGAAACTGTTCGCTCCGATATGTCGAAGCCGAGCATTCTCAGTTCTCCATGAATACGCGGCGCGCCCCAGGTTGGGTTTTCGGCTGCCATGCGGAAGATGAGTTCGCGCAACTCTTTGCTTACACACCTTCTTCCCGAACGAGTGCGATGCCGCGAGAGCCACTTCCAATACAACTTGAATCCAGCGCGATGCCAGGCGGCAACAGTCTCCGGTTGGACAAGGATCAACGCCTGCTTCCATCCCGGCCAAAGCCGACGTAACATCACCCAGAACAATTTGTCGGAAGCGGCAAACCGCGGCTGCCGATATCGTACTTTCAAGACAGCAAGCTGTTGCCGGAGGGCCAGATTTTCCAGAAGCAAATCGCGGCGGGAACGATAAAAACGAGTAGCCAGAACAGACAAAAGGCTCAGCAGGCGTTGCATGAAACCATGCTTACACAGGACCGTCGAAAACTAGATACACAACTCATCTGCTTGATTTAACGGTAGATCGCTATTTTGGCGAGTGACAGCGGGAATAATTTGAAGAAGGCTTGGTTAGGGTAAACAGTCGGATAGTCTGCCGACGTCGCGTGCGATTGCCTTGGTGAAGGTCATACGGATTCCGTGCTTCGGTCGCAGGATGACCATCGGGCGCGCTTCGATCGTCTGGCCCGGAATCAGCTGAAAATCGTATGTTCTGAGCAGATCGCTCAGAATCATGAGGATCTGCAGCATCGCGTAGTTACCGCCGATACAGCCCCGCGGTCCGCCTCCGAAGGGCAGATAGGTGAAGGGCGTTTGCAGCTTCTCGTTCGCTTTGGTGAAACGCTCCGGGTCGAAACTCTCCGGGCTCTGCCAGTAGCGCGGCGCATGGTGCGCGCCGTACACGAACACAATGACCGTCGATCCTCGGGGTATGGCGATATCCCCTGCGCGGTCGTCCGCGACAGCCATGCGGTCGACCATCCAAAACGGCGGATAGAGACGGAGCGCCTCCTGAATGACCTGAGTGGCAAACTCAAACTTGGGAACGTCGCCGAAACTCAGAGGCGCTTCGCCCAGCACGGAATCGAACTCCTGCCGTACCCTTTCGAGACAATCCGGACGCGAGCTCAAAAGATAGAGAAGCCACGATAGAGCATTCGACGATGTTTCATGGCCGGCCACCAGGAGTTGCATGCTCTCGCTTAGAACCAGCTCATCGCTCATGCCTTCGCCGTCGCTGTAACGGGCATCCATCAAGGTCTGCAGCAGATCGTGGCCGGGCGCCTGGCTGCGGCGTTCCCTGATGTATTCGAGAAGAATGCCGTCCGCGCGGGCTCGCATGTCTTCGTGTCTGCGCAGTTCGCCCGAGACGGCAAACCAGGGATTCAGGTAGGGCTGAAGGGTTTGCCGAACGATAAATTCCTGGACGGTGCAGATGGTATGGCTGACGAGGTCGATGTCTTCGTCCTTCAGCCGGGCGCCAAAAAGCGATCGGGCGACCATCGCGAAGGTCATCTTCATCAGGTGGGGGTAGATATCGACGGGGCCGACACGGACTTGTCTGTCGAAATCCCGCAGCGATTCGGCGAGGGAGTCCTGCATGATCGAGGACAGAACCTCAAGTTGTTTTCGATCGAAACCCTTCTGGATAAGACGCCGCTGTGTGCGCCACGGTTCCCCGTGGGTGGTGAGAAGACCTTTGCCCAAGAAGTGACCCATCCGCTTTACTTGAATTTCGGATTTTTGGTAATTTTCCGCATTGGTCTTCAACACGTGCTGAATCACGGCGGGATTGGTAGTCACGATGGCCTCTTTAAGGCCACCCAAATAGAACCGGAATGTGTCGCCGAAGAGTTCGTTGTACTTTGACAAAACCTGTACGGGATTGCGGGCCATCGCCCGAGAATCCGCAAATGAGCGAAATCGGGAAACAACGGGTACAGGTGGGGGCAACGTCACACCTCGCTTCCCGGATGCTTGCGTAGAACCGTGGGGAATTTCATGTGGTTTGCCTGAAGCGGGAGGGTAGCCATAGGTAAAGGACTAAACGCTCAAAATCAATTTTCGTTTCCCAGTTGCTTCAAAAGTATCAGATGATGCACGATTGCGCGCGTCATGGTGGGATGTTGCCGATAGGGAACTCCAAACTCTTCGGCGGTCTCCTTCACAATCCGGGTCAGCGGAGCATAGTGGGTATGACACACGAAAGGGCACAGATGATGGACGATGTGATGGTTGAGTCCGCCTGCGAGCCAACCTAGCAGCGGGTTACTCGTCGCGTAATCGGCCGTTGTCGCGAAGATGTGGTACACGCCATTGTCAAACTCGCCGCGGTCCGAGGGAAAGTACGTGCTGTCGACAGTGTGCGTAGTCTGGAATACCAGTGATACGGTCAAACCGACAATCAAATGGACCAGCACGAACGCCGCAGCGACCAGCAGAGGCGACTTCCCCAGCACCACCAGCGGCAAAATGAGCATGTAGGTGAGGTAGAACGCCTTCCCCGCAAAGAGGATGGCGTATTCCCGCAGCGGATGCCTGGTGCGTTTCAGATAGTCGTGGGACGGGAAGAAAAAGCACTCAAAGTCTCTTACGAAGACGTAGTCGAGAGAGAACAGCGCGTACAAAAACAGCGCATAGATGTGTTGGAACCGCTGCAGAGGCCTGCGGGGTTCATGGGGCGTAAACCGAAGGATGCCGCGTCCCGTAAGCGCGTCGTCTTCGCCGTGGAGATTGATGCAGGAGTGGTGGCCTCGATGATGGAGGATACGCCACATGTACGAGTTGATTCCACAAACATCGAAAACATAGTTCAGGGTTTTGTTTACGGACGGCACAGACGAGATGGCGTTGTGGTTGCTGTCGTGGGCGATGTTCAGCAAAAGGAATGTCTGGGCGAGACCGCCCAAAAGGTAGAGGGCAACAAACTTCCATGAATCCGACTTGAACGCGTAGAGAGCAATCCAGCTGCCCACCAGCACTGCCAGACCCGCGGCGAGCTTGACCCACATTGTGCGGTCGGCTTTGGGAGAAATGTTCCTGTCGGCAAAGAACTTGTCGAGGCGGCGCCGTAGGACTTTGGGGAAGGAAGCCACAACGGCCGGGTCGCCGGCCAACTGCGGCGAGGCCTCAAATGGTACGAGATCATCCATATCCGGGTTTAGAGTGATTACCGCTTCGGTTTCGGACGTCACCGGCGCCTCCGCAATCGTGTCAAGCGGATCTGTTGCCCCGCCCCCGGCAGCGTCGAAAGTCGATGTTAGCGCGAAAACTTAAGCAGAATCAAGGAAATTCGGACCAGACGGAGCAGGCGTGGGGCGCCGGCTCTTGAAAGCGATGACGCGTCGCATTTCTTCCTAGCTCTGCTAACATAAACCGATAGTTCGTATAGAACGAAGACGCTTTGAATGGGCAGCCGCGTGGCGGGGCTCCGCGAGACTTCCTCGCCTCGTGCGTTCGGCCATCAGGGACTTGCCCCGACCGGATCGAGCGACGCATAGACACAGAACGGTTATGCATGAGTTTTCAAAGTCGTCCTGCACTCTAGTTCCGCACTCCGAGACTCAGTCGGTTTTGCCTCACCAGGGCCACGGGGACAGCAAGACGATTAGTGTTTGTACGTACTGAGTTTTTCTATTCAATCTCGGGGGTATTGCTGACCAATTATGGCGTCGATTCTAGATAGACTGGATAGGCTGGGGGACGAACACCCGCACAAGCTCCTTTATTCGTACATTGACCTGAACGGCAATCCGGTCGAAAGCTACTCCTACGCATCGTTCCTCCACCGGACGAAGGCGATTGCCGAACATTTGCGGAAACAGCATCGTTTCGCGGCGGAGGACCGGCTTCTGCTCGCCTATCCGCCGGGGCTCGAAATGATCTGCGCGTTTTTTGGTTGCGTGCGCGCCGGATTGATCCCCGTGCCCGTCTATCCCCCGAGTTCTCGTGGCTTCCAGAGCGCCCTGTACAAAATGGTGCACATCGCAAAGGATTGCCAGGCGGCCGGGATTTTAACCAGCAAGGACTACCACGCATCTCTAAAGACGAATCTCACCAGGAGTGGAGTTTCGGCGTCCGGCGTCGACGTCGACTACATCTCCGGTCTTCCGTGGATCGTCACGGAAGACTTCGTGGATACGATTTCGGACGAACCTTTTTTCGGCACGTCTGAGATTCTGTTTCTCCAGTACACGTCGGGGTCAACGATGGAGCCCAAGGGCGTGATGGTGACGCACAAAAACATCCTACAGACCTGTCCGCTCGTGATCGACCATCCCTCGCCGGTAGTCGTATCCTGGCTTCCGCAGTATCACGATATGGGACTGATCGGGTGTTACCTTTATCCCGCGCTGAAAGGCGGCACGACGTACGGCTTCGCTGCCACGGACTTCATTCAGCGACCCGTCCTGTGGTTCGACGCGATACAAACCTATCGGGCCACCGCAACGGCAGCCCCCAACTTCGCTTACGATTATTGCCTGCGCGCCGGGAGGCTTTCCAAGGAGAGTCTGGAAGGTTGCGATCTCAGTTCGCTCCGCGTGTTGATGTGCGCCGCGGAACCTGTAAAACCGGATACTTACACGCGGTTTCTGGAGGCGTTTCAGCCCTTCGGGCTCAAGTCGGAGAGCTTTTATGCCGCCTATGGGCTGGCCGAAAATACTCTGGCGGTTTCGCTCGGCGGCCGCAATATCGTTTCCGTCAACAAGCGTGCCCTCGCGCTGGGGAAGGCTCGCATGACTACCGAGGTCTCCGAAATCGGCGCGGCCACGCAGATTGTCAGTTGTGGAACTCCCCTCCCGGGTCTTGACGTTAAGATCGTGGATCCGGAACAGCACGTCGCGCTGACGGCAGGCCATATCGGCGAAATTTGGATCGCCGGAAGCGGTAAGTGCCTGGGTTACTGGAATAATCCGGAACGGACGCTGAAGCAGTTTCGTGCGCGGTTGGTAGACGATAGCCCCTATGACGATGGCTACCTTCGGACCGGCGACATGGGATTCTTTCACGACGGCGAACTCTTCGTGTGCGGCCGCATCAAAGACATGATTATCCTCCGCGGGCAAAACTATTACCCCCAGGATATCGAGAACGTTGTGGAGAGAGCGTCCAGCCTGATCCGTAACAATTGCGTCGCCGCGTTCCAGATTCACGAAGACAGCGAGCCTGCGCTGGCAATCGTGGCCGAAGTGAAAAATCCTAAGGCGCTTCCGGACGCGCGGAAGATTGCCGCTGCGGTCCGGAGTTATCTTAACGTGGAAGTAGCGTTGATCTCCTTCATAGCGCCTCGTGCGATACCGAGAACCAGTTCGGGCAAAATCATGCGCCATAAGACCAAACAAATGTGGCTGGAAGGCCAGTTTACCGTTCTCTCCGATTTTTCGCGGGAGAAGGACACCGGGGCTACCGCGTGCGATTCTGGCATCCAGTCGTCTTTCGACGTATTGAAAGCCAGGTATAACCTGACAGGCACAGAATCGTACAACCTCATCGAAGCCGGGCTTGATTCCCTGGATCTTGTTGTTTTCATGCATGAGCTCAAGGAGCTTTTAAAGGATAAAGGCGCCGAGATGCTTGCGAGGCAGGTCGATATCGGTGTCATTCAGCGTGTCAGCGTAGCCGAGCTGTTTCGACTGGCCGAACAGTTGGAGCTTGCTCCGAAAGAAGCACTGGATTTACTGCGTCATTCCCTCGCGGCTTTCCGTGAAGAGCAGCGCGCAGCGGAAAAGCAGATGATGAGCGACGACAGGAAGCTCATGTTCACCCCTCCGGCGCCTACGTCATTGCTCGAGACGCCCGTCCTGAACCATATTCTGCTGACGGGCGGTACCGGTTTCATCGGACCGTTCCTCATGAAGAGTCTGCTGGAACAGACGCGTGCGAAGATCTATGTTCTCGTCAGGTCTTCCGACGACGTTCAGGGTAGGCAAAGACTGAGGGCGGCGATGGAATCGATGGGGCCTTGCGGAGCCGGGCTGATCCAGATGTTCGAGGCTCGCGTGATTCCCATTTGCGGCGATCTTGGGCAGCCAAATCTGGGCCTGGCGCAGGACGTCTGGGATTTCCTCGCCAATGAAATGGACGCGGTGTTCCACAACGGCGCAACCGTGAACTACCTGTTCAACTACGATCGCATGCGTGACGCGAACGTGATGGGAACGAACGAGGTCTTGAGACTGGCGTTTGAAGGACGGACCAAGGACTTCAATTACGTTTCGACGACCTTCGTCTTCGGCTGGGCGGTCAAGAGCGTCCTCTGGGAGACCGACTTCAACCAGGACATGGAGCTTCTCGATTTCGGCTACAGCCAGACCAAGTGGGTAGCGGAACAGGTAGTGGCAGATGCCCGCAGCAAGGGGCTTTCCACGCGAATCTTCCGGCCCGCTCTCGTGAGTCCCTCGGTTACCGGAGGAGGCAACAACTTCGATATCGCCGTTCGCTTAGTTGCGTTCATGGTGAACCACGGCATAGGAGTCGATGCGCTGAACCAGGTTAGTTTCGTTCCCGCGGACATTGTGGCAAACAATATCGTTGCGATTTCAACTACTCCCGGCACTGAGAATAAGACGTACCATGTGGTGCGCGACGATTATGCGAACATGCTGGATATTACCGGACTCATCGCCCAGGCGACCGGGCGGCAATTCGAAATATTCAGCATTTCCGATTTCGTTCCCGAGCTGATCCGGAGATGCCGGAAGGAAGATCTTCTATTTCCGCTGCTGGATTTTCTGGTGGGCTCCGTGGACAACATCACCGCGATGGAGTTCAAACGCTACGACAATTCCTGCTATCAAGCGGCCCGGGATGCCTCTAAGTGGGGCAAAGCGGATCCGTCTCTCGAGGACACGGTCAACGGCATTCTGAAATTCATGCATCGCAAGGGGATCATCTCGGTTGCCGCTCGTGAGCCAAGCGCTGTGTCCCCATCGGATAAGGAGCTGGCCTGCACGGATGCGTCAGCCGCTACCGCTTTCTAAATACCAGCTTCTCGGTTACGCGCTGGCCGGTCTCCAACGTACCTGTGGTGGTTAGCGTCATCTGCTGCCCATCCGCGGAAACCGTCCACCTATCTTTTTGAGCCAGTTGATCGTCTCGCCGGTAAATCGAATCCACCGTGTGAGGATCGACAAGTTCAAGTGTCACCGTATCGTTGCGGGAGTTTTTCAGATCGTACTGCTTTCCGTCAAAACGGGCAGTGTAGCTGAAGTCGCCAGAAAAACGGACCCCATCCTTTCCGTCTGCCTCGATCTTGAGCACCAACCCTTGCCGCAAACGGGTCTTGCTGAGATCCTGCGTCCACTCACCAGCGAGCAGGTCGGCGGCGACCTTAGCGCCTCCGCTTCGCGTCCACACGGTGATCTGGTCGGCATGGCCTCTGCTCGCAGTCGTGATTGTTAGCTCGTTCCCATCCTTCGAAAGCTTCTCGCGAACCGTCGCCACGACAGCTCCATCCTTCTTCTCCTTCACCTCGGCCTGCCTCTTATCGATCCTGCGCAGCTCGACTTGATTGAACGCCAAATTGCCTGGTACGGGCGTGTCGTGTCCGTCCGATTTCGCGGTGAAATCGAGGTGGGTGTCGCCTGACATGACTACATGCACTCCGCCATGTAGAGGTGTGATAGAGAGTTTGTTGGGAGGATCGAGGGTAGACTGCGCGGAGATGAGCGTCCAGGAGCCAATGCGGGGGTCTGTGGCTCCAGGTTGAATGGCGGCAAGCAGTGCGAGCAACGCGAATTTAAGAATTGATCCTCCTAATCCGATGGAACCAATTTAGCAGATTCAAAGAGCTGGGTAAGTGAGCGCTTCGAAGGTGCACCTTTACCACGATTTTGGACCTCTGAAGTTCTTCAGCGCGGGCGGAGAATGTCAATATCCCCTAACCGGCGACGATTTTGTATGACATTATGAGTCTCATGCATGTGCGCCGTTTCTGGGTGGCCGGGGTAGTCCTTGCCGCCGTCGTAGCGCTTCTTCCATTCTCTTTTCACGCCGAGCGCCATCTGGAGACGGCAACCCGTGTCGAAGGGAGCGAAGCAGAGACTGTCCGGCAGGAGCTTGTCAGTCGTTTTCGTTCGCCGTTCGTTGACCGCGTGGTCCTGGTGATTGAGGGACTCCCGCCCGCGGATTCGGAGAAAGGCGAGCAAGGGTTGGCAACCATCGTGGCGGGACTGAGAGAGGAGCCCGGCGTGTCCGGAGTCGTCTCCCATCTCGAATTGCGCGATCCGACTTTCCTGGGCAAGGGAGGTGGAACGTTTGTCCTGGTGGGACTATCGTCAACCCAGGGTCCAGTGGAGTCGCTGGTTCCTAAGCTTCACGAGCGGGCACACTCTCTTGAGAATCAACTGCGGGGCCGTTATCCGGCCGTGAAGCTTGAACTGACGGGCGAAATTCCACTGAATTTCGACATTCGCAAAGCGAGCGCCGATGACGTGCAACGCGGCGAAAGTCTGGTGATTCCCGCGACCCTCGCACTTTTGCTGGTGGCTTTTGGGAGCTTGGTCGCCGCCCTGATTCCATTGGCCGTTGGCCAGCTTGCCATCGCGGCCACTCTGGCGATCACTGGATTCCTGGCCCAGCGCTGGCACTTGTCCATTCTGGTTCAGAATTTGGCCACCATGCTTGGGCTAGGCTTGGGAATCGACTACGCGCTCCTCATGGTCAGCCGCTTCCGGGAAGCGATTTCCGCCGGGCACCGCCGTCTCGCAGCCTCGGTCATAGCGGCACGTCAGGCAGGTCGTACGCTTTTGATTTCAGCCTCGACCGTAGCCATCGGATTTCTTGCCCTCTTGACGGTTCCCATAAGCGAAATCCGTTCCATCGGTGTCGCGGGATTTCTGGTGGCGGCAATCAGTGTGTTGCTTACAAATACCCTTGTGCCGGCAGTGCTGGCTTTGCTCGGTCCGCGGATTGATGCTGGCCGGATGCCGTTTACTCCGAGGCTGGATGCGCAGCGGGCCGCACGTACGGGAAACCGCTGGAGGAAATGGGGAAAAGTGATTGTCGCCCATCCCTGGCTTGCCTTGTTTCTGGCAGGCGCCCCCTTGCTTCTGCTCGCCTGGCAGGCCACGCGACTGGATACCAGTGTCCCCAAAGGGGATTGGCTTCCAGAGTCGGCGGAATCAGTCCATGCGCTCCACACCCTGGAACAGACGGATCGGGCCGGCGTTGTTTATTCGATGCGCGTCATTGTCGAACTGCCAGCGGATTCCATTTCGCAAACCGACACGGGATGGAACGCGCTCGATCGCCTCAGCAAGCGCCTAGCTCGTGACCCTCGTTGCGCACGCGTCATTTCTATCACAACGATTGCGGAGAGCAACCGGTCTTCCCTCACTGGCCTCTCGCGGGAGACGCGCCGCACGTTTCTGAGTAGTGACGGACGGGAGGCGCTGCTTGAGGTGCTACCGGCGACTTCAGTTTCCCTGCGCGATCAAGTCGACTGGGTGCGGGAACTCCGGAAGACCGGTGCGGCAGCACTCACCGGAGTGCCCGGAGCAACGCTACAAATTGGGGGCATCCCGGCACTCAATGCCGATTACCAGACGATTGTCGCGGACCGCTTTGTGCCGGTAACGGCGATGGTGGTGGGGGCGACGCTCCTGGCGCTTCTGGTTGGCTTTCGATCGCTTTTCGCCTCCGTGAAGGCTATCGCACTGAACCTGCTCTCGGTTGCGGCCTCCTTCGGAGCATTGGTTTTAGTTTTCCAGGACGGACACGGAAGTAGCTTCCTGGGAGTTCGTGGGGGAACGGGTAGCGTGTTTCCCCTTGTTCCCATCGTCGCGTTTGCCATCGTCTTCGGACTAAGCATGGATTACGAAGTGTTCTTGGTCGCACGGGTTCTCGAAGCCAGGAGGAGCGGCCTGAGTGAAATGGACGCAATCCCGGAGGGGTTGGCTAGAACCGCAGGCCTGATTACGAGCGCCGCCGCAATCATGATCGTGGTATTCGCGGCATTCACCTTCGGGAATTTCCTGGTGGTCAAGATGATCGGATTTACGCTAGCGATAGCCGTGTTTATCGACGCGACACTGGTTCGTATTGTGATCGGTCCCGCGCTCCTTCGTATTGCAGGCGATTGGAACTGGTGGCCTGGGGGGCTCGCCACGGCACGCAGGGCGCCCGTGGCGGCGAGCCGCGAATGATGCGTATCGTTTGCGCGGTTCAACGAATTCCGCCGTCGCCGTCTTGATCTCTAGGAAAAGCAAAAAAATGATATCGGAGCGGTCAAGTAGCGACACTGTGGTTGTGGGCGGCAGTATCGTTGCCTGTGAAGGGGAAGGCTAGGCTAGACAGATGTCAGATGCAGGTGGCGGACCCAATGCATTTGCTGGCCATCGTTGTCGAGGAGGGGATCGACGTGGAAGTCGCGGAGCAGGGAGTTTCGCCAGCTTAGGCGCGGCGGCGAGATCGCTGCTTCTGACTCAGCAGAAGAAATACGGCAGCCGCAGTTGTTCGCTTCGTCCGCGGCGCCAGAAGGCCGAATTAGCGTATGGAGTGCCGGTAGCGGTCCAGAACATGTTTGCGAGAGCATGGCAACGAACTCCGCTGGTGTACAGCGGGCTTCTCGCACGATCTTCGTTCGGGTTTCCTCGCTTCGCTTTGTGTCCATGTCCTGACCTGCCTCCATTTTCTGAACCATTCATAACTGGAGATTCTCGTTTATTGACCCGACCCGGAAAACTAAGCCAATCTCCGTTGGAGATTTTCGCCTGTGACCCGACCCGCAACATGCCCAACGTGCACAGTCTCTCTTGCAGCGGCTTCAGGGAGTGACCCCCGTCGACGTTCTTTCCAACGAGGACGCGATGGAATGCATGATCGAAATCTTCCGCGTGCGCTGCGACATCGCGGAAAGAAATGAGCTGTTTTTGGTTTTATCTTTGCGCTGTGCTTGGTTTTGACCGTTTGTAAGCTCACGGCCGTCCTTGCTACCCTGATCAGCCTTATTCTTGTGTCCCATCTAAGACAAAACCGCGGTTCGCCGATCCAGCAGGCTCGCGTCCTCCTTAGCTTCATCGTTCCAGATACCTCCCCTCCCCTCCGAATCTGATTCTCCGAAGTGTGCAAGCTGTCTGCGACAGACCTTCTGTCTTGGCGGCTGACCTATCCCCCTGCGTGTTAGGCGGACTGTCTTCTTTTGCACTTCGGAGATCCCATTCGTGTTCTGCAGTAAAATCCTTCGCTTTGGCGCGATACTTTGCCTATTCGGCTCACCATTTCGTTCCTTGCACGCCCAGCTCGGTTCCAGCGGTGGTGTCTCCGGGATGGCCAGAGCCTCCGACGGCTCTCAGGTCTCAGGAGCAAAGATTACGGTGTCCGGACCGGACGGGTTCTCGCGGACAACGGTATCCGCCCCTGATGGCGCTTTCTCGTTTGTGGACCTGCCGAGTGGGACCTATACGGTCCGGAC
>WNFC01000968.1_pt1 | contig 29157 bp, 19 predicted proteins | sample 5400541 | NCBI WGS metagenome assembly WNFC01 (sample SAMN13153342, study PRJNA577476) | soil metagenome | isolation source: 120 cm saprolite under Douglas fir tree site 2 hole 2 replicate 1 | place: USA:California | collected 2015-04-18
GACCGCTGCTCGCCAGCAGGGCTACTGCCTCCCGCTTGAACTCATCGGTAAATTGACGACGTCCCTGGCCCATTCGACACCTTCCCGCTCTTCCTCGGAGCTTAGCAAAGGTGTCCACCAATTCGCGGGAGGCTCACTTCGTGATTCCGTCAAACGGCTGGACAACACCAGAGCGCCGCCCTGCGGTTCGCCGGGCGGCGCGAATTTGACGGCCCCGAAAAGAGGTCCCGCCGCCGACCGATGACGGCGGGACTGATCACCGCACTACTCGGCGGCGATTGCTTCCGGCTCGGCAACTGGGGCGACCGGCGCGCGCAACACTTCGGGAAGCCAGCCGGTCTCCGCGAGACGCTGCTCGGCCTCGACGGCGAGCGCGTCCTTCTTGAGCCTGCCGAGATTCTCCGCCGCCGCCGGGGTCACGGCTTCGGTGACCGCTTCGAAGATGCGGGCCTTCGGCACATGCGCGAAATAGCTCTGCGCCGTGGGCTGCCACCATTGCGTCATGTCGAGGCCGAGCGCCAGCGCCAGCCGGTCGGCGCGATCGAGCCGGTCGGTACCAGTGCGTTCATGCCGCTTCTTGACCGCATTGACCGAGCATCCCGGCACAATAAGCCAGAAGATCGAGCCGCGTCGCGGTGTCGTGCGATGCCAGCCAATCCCAGAGGGCTTCGGCCGAATTAGGCAATTGCCGCAGCCAGAATTTATGCCGTTCGGCAAGCTTGACGGCGGCGGTGCTGTGCTCGATGCTTCCGGCGCTGCCATGCAGGGACGCGCTGTCGAGCGATAATTCGAGGCAGCTTTCGGTCTCGTGCGGGAAGAAGATCGGCAGGGCGAGGGCATGCACGGTCGCGCTCAGCGCGACATCGGCATTGCCCGCCAGCACCGTGCGGAGCGCGGCGGTGCGATGCGCCGTCAAGTCCTCGGCCAGCCGGTCGGAGAGGGCAGGGGAGCCGTTCATCGGCCGCCCAGTCTTGCCGGTCGCGGGTTCGCCCTTCGTCTCGGCAACCTCGTCCTCCGGGCGCACAAGACCGCGCTCGACCACCAGCTCGCCGCCCTGGCCGATCCGATCACGGCTCTGGCACAGGCCAAATCTTCCGGCAGCCACCGCTCGGCACCATCCGACACGGCGTCGATCTTGTCGGAGAGTTCCTCGATCTCGGCCATGATCTCGTCGGGCGGATCTTCGCCATGCTCCTCGATGAGGGCGTCGTACCGCGCGGTCAGCGCGTCGATCTCGGCTTGCTGCGCCTCCGTGGGCGGCTCCCGTTCGGGATAGACCCGGCCAAGGCCGCGCAGATGATCGTGATTGATCGTCGGCATGATCTCGACCCATTTCCAGCATTCGGCGCGGATCGCCTCGGCCTCGGCTTCCAGCGTCTCGATCACGAGCCGGTCGAGCACGGCCACGTCGGTGAGATGGCCCTCACGTTCGGGCTGGAACAGATCGCGCAGGATATGCCCGCCCGCTTGTCTGTAGGCCTTGATGCCGACGAACTGGACGCGGCGATCACCGGCCTCGACATTGCCGGTCATCAGGTGGCTGCGGATGGTGTCCGGATTGTGGTTCCACTGCGGCAGCGCCGCCCACACTTGCTCCTGCGCAGCATGGTCGTCGCTGACCGCGAAGGCCATCAACTGATCGAGGTCGATCTCATCGTTGCGGTATTCCTCGACGAGCCGGGGGCTGACATTCGCCAGCTTGAGCCGCTGCCTGACGACAGCCGGGCTGCAGCCGAAGCGGGCGGCGATCTCTTGCGGCCCCTTGCCCTGATCGGCCAGAGCCTTGAAGGCCTCGTACTGATCGGCAGGGTGCATCGGCAGCCGCACGATGTTTTCGGCTAGGCTGATCTCGGCGGCATCCTCGCCGTTCATCACGTGACACGCGATATCCTCGGTCTTGGCGATCGTTCTGGCCTTCGCGAGACGCTGCAAGGCCGCGAGGCGGCGTCCACCCGCAGGGGACGGCTCCGGCTCCCGCGAAAGCGGAGGGCTAAACTCGGCGAGTTGCTCGACAGCAAGCGAGAGGGACGCCGAAAACCAAGAAATATCAATGATTGCAGTCGCTCTCTAGGCTTGCAAACTGTCGGGTTTTTGCATATTATAAGTGTCGGGTTTTTGCAACATGGAGAAGAGTGTCCGGATCATGCGTCGGCGGAATACATTGCGGGAAAGGATCGAGGCCCGGATCGCGCGCAAACGCGGCGAGGACGTATTCCTGCCGCGGGAATTTGGTGATCTTGGCGGCGAGGACCAGGTGCTGCGCGTGCTGCGAAACCTGACGCGCGAGGGACGTCTCGTGCGTCTCGGCTATGGCGTCTATGGCCGCGCAATCACCTCGAAGCTTTCGGGCGAACCAATCCTCTATAGCCCGAACGGTTTCGCCGGCGCTGCGCGCCAGGCGCTCACCAAGCTCGGCGTCAAGTGGGAACCAACCGAGGCCGAGCGCGCGTACAACGAAGGCCGCTCGACGCAGGTGCCGGTCAATCCGGCCGTGCGGGTAAGGGGGCGCTTTTCGCGCCGGCTTCGCGACCGAGACGTGGAGCTGGTACTTGAGCGCTGACCCAACCCTTGAGGAACTGCTCGAGGTCCAGGCGTATTTCCGGCTGCCGAGCCCGGCGCTGGTCGAAAAGGATTTCTACGTCGTCAAGGCGCTTGCGGCGATCGCCGCCGTCGAGCGGGAACCGCTGCATCTGCGCCTGGTGTTCGGCGGCGGGACGGCGCTCAGCCGCGCGCACCGCCTGATCCAGCGGATGTCGGAGGACATCGATCTGCGGATCGTGGTCGACAGCAATCGGCCCGGGCGCGGGACATTGCGGCGCCTCCGCGCGAGGATCACCGACGCGCTGCTTGGTGCGGGATTCAAATTCGATCCCGAAGACCCGGCCCGCCGGGAAACCGGCAACGCGAGCCGCTACACGATCTACCGGCTGCCCTATGAGCCGGCAGCGGTAGGGGAGGGGGCCCTGCGCCCGACGATCCAGATCGAAACGGCGGTGTGGCCGCTCTACCGCCCGGCCGTCGAGCTGCCGGTGATCTCGTTCATCGCCGAAGCGTTGCAGCGGCCGCCCGAGGTGGCGACGATCGAGTGCGTGTCGATCCTGGAGACCGCGGCGGATAAATTCGTCGCGCTGACGCGTCGAGCCGGTGCCGAGCTCGCGGGTCTTGTCGCCGTGCCGGATCCAACGCTCGTGCGCCACCTCCATGATCTCCACGCGCTGCGCGAGCACTACAATCCGGCCGAGGTCGCCGCCCTGGCTCGCGAGATCATGCGCGCCGACGCCGCGGCGTACGGGAACCAGTTCCCGGCTTATCGCGAGGACCCCATGCGGGAGACGATACGAGCCGTCGAAGGCCTGGCGGCCGATGCCGGCTACGCGCGGCAGTATGGGGAATTTCAGCGATTGATGGTGTACGGAGACGAAGCCGGGTACGCGGCCTGTACTGACACGCTGTGGGAGTTATCTCAGCGGCTCGATGCCGTGCGCTCCCGTGGGTCGAGGTGAATGGATGGCCGCATGGCATTGACATGAAGCTGCAAGGATTTGGTGCAGCAGCACGTCGCGATCGAGATTCCGCTTACGCCGAAGACCTACTGCGCGAGGGGGGCCAACACTATGCTTCGCCCCGACTGTCGTCGCAATTGACCAAAAGGGGCCATTATGGCCAAAATCGCGATTGACAGGGATCGGTGCAAATATGAAATCAGTCTCAGCGCGAGAAGCAAAATACAATTTCGGCCGTTTAATTGACACGGCCCGCGCCGCCCCGGTTGTGATAGAAAAACATCGCAGGCCGGTGGTCGTCGTTCTATCAATCGAGGAATACCTACGTCTGAAGGCCATCGACAACAAGAAGGAAGCTGCCTGATGGACCTCCAGCCAATCGATTCAAAGGCGATTCGCCTTGCCCGATATCTTAAAGAATTTGTGAAGCTGCGAAGTACCACTGTTTACGACGTTCACAAGTATGACTCGATTCTCTGGTTTTCGGAGATCCCGCAGGAGCCTCAGTGCCAGAGTCCGGCTTGGACTGATGGCTTTGAGCCAGGAGAGCCTTGGCTGGTCGTTCATAAGCAGCAATTTCCAAAGCCACCCTCTCCCCCCGACGAGATTTTGCCATGGGTCGAGGAGCAGGCTCTGAGGCGGGCGAGTGCTGAAATGCCGGCACTCCAGCCGACAAGGCTCGGGCCGGACCCCATGGCAAAGGTCGATGAGGGAGAAGAGCCACCGCTAATCGAAGTTAAACTGGAAGATCATCCTGAGATTATTGCAGCATTCGAGCAGTTTCGCCCAAGGTGGGAGGCCTGGTCCGCAGAGTACTTGCGGCGCGATCGCATTCAGTCCGTCTATGCTGAACTCTTCAGGTTTCACACGCAGGTCCGGAAGCAAGGGGAGATCCTAGAACTTGTCCTCGGGTTAGGACTGCTTGACTGGCGAGACAATAGCAAAGGGGCGTCCCCGCCAATTCTGCGCCACATGGTGACCGCTCGCGTCGATCTCCGTTTTGATTCGACTACGGGAATGATCCAGCTCAACGGGGCGGCCGATGGCGTCCAGCTGCGGATCGAAGATGACATGCTCGATGCCGCGTTGCGCCCTGAGCGCGGGCAATATGCCACCGTCAGCGAGCAGCTAAACGCCATTGACGATGATGTATGGGATCGCCAGCGAATCTTCACGGCGCTGAAAGCGTGGGCAACTGCCCTTCACCCGGACTGCGAGTGGTCTACCGAGCTGAAGCCAGCAATAGGCGAGATCGCTAAGCCCAGGGTTACCTTCGCGCCTGCCTTGATCCTCCGCAAACGCAACCAAGTCGGTATGGTGCGGATCTACGATGCCGTCATCAACCACCTCGCTTCCGGCGAAGAGGATATCCCGGCGGGATGGACCGGTCTGGTTGACGACGGAGGCGACGAAGACCACGAGCATCACTCGGGAGAACTGCACGTGCCGGGAGAGGCATCGGTAGAGTCGCGGCTCGATGCGGAAGAAGTCTATTTCCCGTTGCCGGCAAACCGCGAACAGCGGCAGATCGTTAAGGCAATCACTGGACGGCGTGGTGTGTTGGTCCAGGGGCCGCCAGGCACAGGTAAAAGTCACACGATTGCGAACCTCGTATGTCATTTGCTGGCTACAGGTAAGCGGGTGCTGATTACGGCTGAAACCGGCCGGGCGTTAAAGGTCCTCAAGGAGAAACTGCCGGCGGATATTCAGCCGCTCTGCGTCAGCGTGCTCGGCCAGGGAGGCGATGCATTCGCGGAGCTAAACGCCTCGGTACAGGGTATCACGTCGCGCTTCGCCAGCTGGAGCCCAGGAGCCTACGATTCCCGGATTGCCGAGATCGAGGGTGAACTGGCGTCCGCTCGGCGATCCTTGGCGAAGACGGATTTCGAGTTGCGGAGCCTCCGAGAGGAGGAGACGTATCCGCATACCCTGATGAACGGGGCTTATGCAGGCACCGCTTCGGCGATCGCGCAACGTGTAGCGCAGGAACGGGAGCGCTTCGGATGGCTGCAAATTCCTCGGGAGGGTGTGGATGACCCGCCGGTACGGCAAGCGGAAATCGAGCAATGGCTGAACCTCTGCCGCCATCGTGACGCAGCGGCAGCTGAAAGATCGCGGCTTCGCACGGTCGGCACCGATGCATTGCCGGCGCCTCATGAATTTGCCTTTGCCGTAAGCGCCGAGCGCGAAGCGAAGGATGCGTTGGAGCGCTTGGCATCGCTCCGCGCGCACCTGGCGTATCAGCCGATCGTCACCTTGCCTCCAGAGGCACGGAAGAAGCTCGGCGAGGGCCTTCGAGAGATGAACGATAGGCGCAAACGGCTTCTGCGCCCGGGTGACGACTGGGTGTCGCGTGCCGTGAAGTCCGCTCTCGAGGGTCGGCAAGCGCGCTGGCAGGCGCTTCTCAGCCAGTCCCGCGAGATGCTTCAGAAAGCCGACGAAATAGTCGAGAGGCTGGGATCCGCGTCTGTATCAATTCCGGACGGGAAGGATCGTAAGGCTGCCCGCGCGGACGCAGCGGCGGTTATCGAGCACCTGCGGGCTGGTGGGAAATGGACTTCCTTTGGCGTGCTTACGCCGAAGCCCGTGAAGGATCGGACATACCTGCGCGAGGCCGTGACTGTTGACGGGCAACCTGCGGCGTCTGCCGACAGGCTGCAGGTCGTTTGTGATTACCTCGATCTGACGTTTACGTTTGAGGGTATGGAGCTGGCCTGGTCCGATCACGGGGAATTGCCGGCTGGGTCGCAACCGCGAATACGACTGGCCGCGATCCGGGAGCACGTCGATTGCCTTGACCGGGCGCTAGAATACGCAGCGGATTGCAGCGATTTTGCGCACGCGCTTAACGGGACGACGCAAGCGATCCCAGAACCGGACTGGTTGGGAAATGAGGCGGAGGAGTGGCTCGACATCATTGAGGCCTCGTCCGTAGAAGAACGGTTCCGGGTAGCAACAGAGCGAACCACGGCTTGTCTTGCGGAGCTTAAGGCTGTTCGAGAGCTGCATGACGCTGATCCGGTCGTGACTGTCGCGGTACAGGCCGTTGAGGAGCGCGATATCACGGCCTACAGCCGGGCGTACGAAATAGTGCAGGATGTTGAGCGGACCAGACGCGAAGAGCAGCTTCGCGCGCGGGTGGACGCGGCGCTACGAGGCGCGGTTCCGGGCTTGGCTGAGTCTGTAACGGCAAACCTGGCTGACGAAGCGTGGGACGACCGGTTCGAGGAATGGGAGGCTGCGTGGCGATGGGCTGTCGCCGAGAACTGGCTGCGCAAACGCGCGGATGTCGGTTATCGCGAGCGGCTGTGGCAACGCCGCAATGGAACCGACAGCGCGATTAGCGCATTGCTTGGTGAAGCCGCGGCGCTGCGCGCCTGGACCTATTTCTTTAATCGCCTCTCGCATCCCGAAGCTTCTGCTCTGAGGAGCTGGCGCGAGGCCGTCCGGGCGATAGGCAGAGGCACGGGCCGATCCGCGCGCATCGAGCGGCTTCGGCGCGAAGCGCGGCAGTACATGGACCAGTGTCGCGAGGCAATTCCGATTTGGATTATGCCCCGATACCTAGTGGCGGAAATGATCGACCCGACGCCGGGCCGCTACGATCTCGTGATCGTCGACGAAGCAAGCCAGCTCGGTATCGAGAGCCTCTTTCTGTTTTATGTCGCGAAGAAATTGGTGGTGGTCGGCGATGATCAGCAGATTAGCCCCTACGGTGTCGGGATAGCAGATGAGGCGATCGCAAACCTGCAACATCACTATCTCGATGGCATCCCTCACCGCCACGCCCTATCCGCTCAAAGCAGTTTTTACGCAAATGCGAAAATTCGCTTCGGCCAGAACATCGTGCTGCGCGAGCACTTCCGCTGCATGCCCGAGATTATTCAGTTTTCCAACGATCTTTGTTACGCGAGCAATGGCACGCCCCTCGATCCCTTACGTGCATACCCGGCGAACAGACTTCGCCCGCTCGTGGTGCGTCACGTTCCGGAGGGGTATCGGACAGGGTCCACACAAAATGCCTTAAATGAGCCGGAGGCCGACACGCTGGTCGCTCAGGTTGTAGCCTGTATTGCGGACCCGCGATATGAGGGCCGGACGATGGGGGTGATTAGCTTGCAAGGCGAAGCGCAGGCGAGACTAATCGAGCACAAGCTCCTAGAAACATTGGAGCCCGAAGTCATCGAACAGCGTCGGTTAATTTGCGGTGACGCTTACGCATTTCAGGGCGATGAGCGCGAGATCATTTTTCTCAGCATGGTGGCAGCTCCGGGTGCGACACGGATCGGAGCGCTTACGAACGATGCGGCACGCCAACGCTTCAACGTGGCCGCGAGCCGGGCGCAGGATCAGTTGTGGCTATTTCATTCCGCCACGCTTGACGTGCTGAGCCCCGCATGCATGCGCCATCATTTGTTGAGCTACATGCTAAACCCCGGCCGTCTCGTTACCGAGGCAACCAGCCAGAAATTCGATTCCCAGTTCGAGAGGGATATTTTTGATTTGGTGATCGCCAAGGGATTCCACGTGCGTACGCAGGTGTGCGTCGGCGACCCGGCTAATCATCGATATCGCATCGATTTGGTGGTCGAGGGGATGCAGGGTCGGCTAGCCGTCGAATGCGATGGCGATGAATGGCATGGCCCGGCCCGCTATGAACAAGACATGGCACGCCAACGTGATCTCGAACGTGCCGGGTGGCAGTTTGTTCGGATCCGTGGAACCGAGTTCTATCGGGATCCTGGCCAGGCGGTAATGCCGCTATGGGCCGAGCTCGGCCGTCTCGGCATCAAGCCGGGCGGCATTGATGAAGCTGCAGCCGAGCCACCACTGCCCGCCGACCTGGGAACAATGGAACGTCGCGAGGTCGATGAGGTCATTGTGCCGGAGGCGGTCTCCACCACGCTGGGCGCAGACCCTGACACGCCGCCGTTACGCCCAACGGTTATTAATCAGCACGTCGTTGAGCGCGAGCATGGTGAGAGTCCGGCGCCCCCGGCCATCATCCGGGCGTCAGACCCTTCTTTAGCTGATTACATCACATTCCGCGGTCAAGCTGGCCCAGACCCGCGAACGGTTAGCCTGGGGGCCGTAGCGGAAGGCCTCTGCCGCATTATTGAGGTCGAAGGGCCTCTGATCGCAAAGCGCGCTTACGATATTTATTTGCGAGGATGCGGTATCAAGCGTCTCGGGCCCGAGTTAAAGAGCACGATGAACAAGGCGCTTTCCAACGCGATCCGGCAAGGAAGCGTGATTGTAGAAAACGAGCCAGGAGTAAACGGCCTAATATTCTCTACAGTAAGAAGCAAAGGAAGCCCGTCGGTTCGACTCCGCTGTCGTGGGCCCCGAACATTTGAGGAAATACCCCCCGAGGAAATGAGATCAGCCGGTAAACATCTCTCTCAAACGCTTGGTCTGGATACAGGAACGGATGAACATTTGCGAGCTATCCTGGAGTATTTTGAATTAAAGCGGTTGACCGCCCAGGTTGGTACGCGACTTCTCGAGATAATCGATGAATCCACTGATGGTACGGCGACGCTACTGGATAGGATCGCTGGTAACTAAAATCTCTCGAGATCCCACCGGCGCGGCCCCTGCAAAGTAGTAAGCTTTGACATCGGCAGCACGCTCGTTAATCGCGAAAGTCGAGTGTATAAATCGCTGCATGCGATTTTTGCATGCAGCTGACATTCACCTGGATAGCCCCCTCCGCGGGTTACGAGCACGCGCCGGCGAGCAGGGCCACGAAATAGCCGACGCGCCACGTCGAGCCTTCGTGAAACTGATCGACTTCGCCATCGAACAGCAGGTCGATCTGCTGCTGCTGGCAGGCGACAACTGGGACGGCGGTCACAGCGATTACGGCAGCCTTCTGTTTTTCGCCGAAGAGATGACGCGGTTGAACCGGCACGGAATCCGCGTGGTGATGATTCAGGGAAATCACGATGCCGAAAATCAGCTGCGGCTGACGATGCCCGAAAATGTCCGGATGATGCCGACGCGGAGTCCCCGATCGGAGGTGTACGGCGATCTCGGCGTCGCGGTTCACGGTCAGAGCTATCCGCGCCGCGACGTTATGGAGAATCTCGCGGCGAAGTACCCCGCCGCGAAGTCCGGAATGATGAACATCGGACTGTTGCACACGGCGGTCACGGGATACGCCGGCGCACACAGGCCGTACGCGCCGTGCACGATCGACGATTTGCGGGACAAATCATACGATTATTGGGCGCTCGGGCATGTTCATGCGCGGGCGGAACTTAGCCGCGATCCCTGGATCGTGTATCCGGGGAATCTGCAGACGCGGATGATGCGGGAGGCCGGCGAGAAGGGCGCCACCCTTGTGACGGTCCGCGACGGCCGTATCGAAGAGGTCGAGCATGTACCGCTCGACGTCGTGCGATGGGTCTCGCTCGATGTCGATATGACCGGCTGCACGACCCAGGACGGACTCGCGGGGCTTCTTAACGAAAGACTCCAGGATGCCATCCTTGCGGCGGACGGCCGCCTGGTAGTGGCGCGACTGCAGCTTTCGGGCATGACGGAACTGCACCACGCGTTGAAGACGAATTCTGACCGCTGGCTGGACACCGAGATCGAGCGGGCCAGGCTCGATCTTGACAAGCTTTGGCTCGAACAAGTGATCGTTGAGACCCGTGGTACGAGCGAGGGCGGGAGGGCCGAGAGCGACGCACTGGCCGAAATCGAGCGTACCATCGAGGCGCTTCGGAGTGGCTCGCAGGAACGCGATAGCCTGCGGGCGGAAATTGCAGAGGTGGTCGAAAAGCTGGTCCCGTCGTTGAGCGAGCTCGTAGGACAGGGACCGGACGGAGAGGCGATCGATCCGGATGCGTTGCTCGACTCCATGCTGGACGACGCACGGGACCTGCTGCTCGGTCGGCTGGGAGGAATCTCCTAGATGCGCTTCGAGCAGCTGCGCCTCGAGCGGTTCGGGCACTTCGCGGATACGGCCCTGGACTTCAGAGGCGACAGGATCCAGCTCATTTACGGTCCGAACGCATCCGGAAAATCGACCATACGCGCGGCAATCAGCGAGTTGCTGTTCGGGATCGGTGACCGCACGACATACGATTTTCGGTTTGAGAAGAATCAGTTGCGGCTCGGCGCGGTGCTCGCATCCCAAGATGGGCGTCGGAGGCTCGACTTCGTACGATACAAGCGGCGGATGCGAACACTTCGCACTCGGGACGGAACGGAGCTTGATGAGGATGCGCTGGCGCCGTTTCTCAGCGGGATCGATCAGCGAACCTACCTCGATCTGTACGTGCTTGATCAGGAAGGACTGCGCGTCGGGGGCGAGCAGATGCTCTCGGCCGAGGGCGATCTCGGGCGAAGCTTGTTCGCGGCGTCCAGCGGGTTTGCCGATTTGGCGGAGGTGCAGAGCGCGCTCAGCGACGAGCTGACTGAGATCGCTGTCGTCGGCCGCAAGATGAAGACGAGTCGGCTGTGGCAGGTGGAAGCCGCGTACAACGAGGCGCGGGCCCGCCAGAAAGCCGCTGCCTTGCGGAAAAGTGAGTGGGACGCAGCGAAGAATGCCCTCGCAGATGCCGAAAGCCGGATCGCCGCACTCGGCGAGGAACGCCGGCGCATCGAGCGCAAGCGCAGTATTGCGAACCGAAAAATGGGAGCGCTCCTCGTGCTGCCTCGGCTCGACAGAGACCGGGCTGACGCCGCCGCGCTCGCCAGCGTGCCAGACCTCCCCGAAGGCTTCGGCGAACGGTGGCGCAAAGCGGAGGGCGAGCTGCAAAGGGCGGTTGATGCGGAGTCTAGCGCGGCCGGCGAACTCGAACGAGGGAAGCGCGAGCGCTCGGCCCTGCCGGCTGATGCGGGACCGCTGCCCGAGCATGCGGCGCTGATTGAGGACTTGCACCAGCGGGTCGCAAATATCGCCGATCAACAGCAAGCGGTGATGCGGCTGACGCGTGATGTCTGGCAATGCAACGATCGCCTCCGCAACCTCATCGGCGAACTCGGGGTGGCGTCCCCGCCAGACATCGAGCGGCTACTGGTGGCGATACCGGCACGAAGCGTCTGTACCCGCGTCGAGGAATTGATCGCCGAACGCGGCCGGATCGACGCCGCGCTAGAGGCCACCCAGCAACGACGCGATCGGGCGCAGCGCGCGGTCGATCGCGGGCGGGCGGCCGTCGAGAGGCTGGGCAAGCGGCACGATCCAAGAGAGGCTGAACGCGAATACGAAACGTCGATCGGTTTCGGCAACGTGTCGCGCGAGCTTGCCGATGCAATCCGCCGGCTGGGCGATGCAACGGCGGCGCAGGCGGCGGCCATTGCTCGGCTGGTGCCGTGGAAGGGCAGCGCTGAGGAGCTCGACCGGATGCCTTTCCCTCTTCTTGACACGGTGGCATCGGTCGGCGCGAAGGTGACCCAGCAGGCCGATGAAGAGCGGCGGGGTGAGGACGCGCTGGCTGAGGCAAACCGCGTCGCGCGCGCGATTGAGGACGATCTCAGGCTGTTGGCCGCCGCGGATGAGATACCAACCGCAGAGGCGATCGCGGCAGCGCGTCAGGCGCGCGACATAAGCTGGGGCCGGATCCGGGAGTCGGCGCTGGCGGGAAAGTGTCTCGCGGAAGCGGAGGGCATCGCCCATGGGGAGCTTGTCCAACGAGCCGACAACCTGGTGGATCGGCATGTGCAGCATCGCGAGTTGCCGACTTTGCTGCGCAACCGGGCTCGCGCGCTCGCGGCGGTCGACGAATGTGCCGAAAGCCTGCGGCGGGCCCAGGCTAGGAAGGCCGAGGAATTGGCCCGGTGGAGGGGACTCTGGGCCGATACCGGGTGGGATCCCCAAGCCGTCGGCGACGTCGAGGCCATGAAGGCCTGGCTGGATCGTGTCAAGGAAGCAAAGCTGGCGGCAAGCGCTGTCCGCGCGGCGGCGGAAGTGGTGGCGGAAGCTAAGGTCCATGAACGCCATGCGCGAGAAGCGGTCAGCCGGGCCGCAGAGTTAATCGCATTTCCGCTCGACCCCACTCTTGAGATCGACGAGCTGCGTCGCAAGACGGCGACCGCGATTTCGGCGGCACGAGAGGCATGGGAAGAGGCGCGTCACGTAGGAAGGTCATTCGACGAGCAAGCGGCTGAGCTGGAGCAGGCGGAAGCGGAGGGGAACGAGCGCTATAGTGAGCTTGAGGCATGGCATATCCAATGGGCGGATATGATGCCGGTGATCTTTCAAGAAACGACGGCGGACCCCGTCGGCGTTCGCGAAATTTTGTCGGTGTGGGGTGCGATCCGGGAGGAACACGCAAAACGAGCCGTCGCGCAACACCGCCTGGATGGAGTTAAAGAGGGGCTAAGCGAGCATGAAGCGGCGGTGCGCAAGACGGCCTCCGCGCTCGATCGGAACTACATCGCGGCGCTCGGGCTGGGGGATGATTGGAGCGAATGGCCACCACGGCTTTACGACGCTCTAAAAGTGGCCCGCCAAGCCGCTGATCGAATAGATGCGGCCGATAAAGCGGTTGCGGGGGCCGAACGAACGAACGCAGCAGCATCGCGAACGCTGGAGCGTGCCAGGAATGCGTGCGGGCAGCTCCGTGCCGAGGCCGCGTTGCCGACTGACGTCGTCGATGTGTCCACGCTCGTCGGTCCCGCCGAGCGCAAGCGCGAGGTGACCGCTCGCCTGACGGCGACGGAATGTGAACTGGCGCAGGCGAGCGAGGGTATGCCGGAAGCCGAGCTTCGTGCCGCGATCGCGGACGCGAACGTCGATTCGATGCGGGCTGAAATCGCGGCGCTGACCGACAGCGCGGTAATGCTGGATGAGCCGATACGACAAGCAAGCGCCGACCGCCTGAGGGCTGAGCAGTGTCTGCGGGATTTGGGGACGCGCACGGGTTTTCTGACCGCCGCGCTGGACGCTGACGCGGCGGCGGCGGAAGCGAAGGATTTGGCGCGCCGTTGGATGTCGCTTCGGGCCGCACAGATCGTCCTAGCTCGATCTGTGGAGCGCTACCGAAAGGCAAACGAGGGCCCGTTGCTGCGCCGGGCAGACGAGATATTCGGCACGATCGTTCGGAATCGGTTGCCCGACGACTTTATCGGGCTCGAGGTGGACTACGACGATCCGCGAAAGCCTACGATTATCGCGCGACGGAGAGATGGCACCTCGTGCCCAGTAACGAAGATGTCGACCGGTACACGAGATCAGTTGTGGTTGGCGCTGCGAATTGCGGCACTGGAGCGCCGGGCACTCGATGTTGAGCCGATGCCGTTCCTGGGCGACGATTTATTCGATTCCAGTGACGAATTTCGCTCCGCGGCGATGCTCGCAGCCGTCGGGGAACTCGCCCGGCATACGCAGGTACTGCTCTTCACCCATCATGCTCATATCGTGGAGACTGCAGAGCGGGCACTGGGATCGAGGGTGCAAGTGCACCGGTTGGAGGAGTCGATAGTCGAGGCCGCGTAGGCGATCTTAGTCGGTGGTTGGGACGTCAGGCATCGACACTAGGAATTGGTTGGTCGTCGCGCGATCAGCGAAGAGCTCCACGAAGGCGAAAGAGGGAACCGTAGGTACGCGATAAAGAGCTCGGCCGGTCGAATAAGAAGGGAACAGGAAATGGCGGGCAGGGGAGACGGGGAAACACCGCCGCGCAATATCTGGCAGGAGCTGGAGACGTGGGCTCGCGGATTCGCGCCGTGGCAAAAGCTCTCTCTCGGAATCGCGATCCGGCACGGCGTGCTCACCGAAGTGCAGGTAAACGAGGTTTACTCGGTATTTCTCCACGACAGCGGACTTGGTGACGATCCGGGCACAGCTATACCGGAGGCCCTCACGGGCCGGCCAGCGTCAGGAGCACTCGCCCCCATTCGCCTCACCCGCGTCGATAATCTGCGGGCCGTCAACGCTCTCCCTGATTCGGCAGCGCTGACGTTTTCGCCAGGCCTCACGGTTATTTACGGCGGCAACGGCACGGGAAAGAGCGGGTTTGCCCGTATCCTCTCTAATGTCTGCTTCAGCCGCGCGCAGCACACAATTCTTCCGAATGTCTATGAGGCCGACGGTGCAAGCGTGCCAGAGGCAGAGATCACGGTCATCGAGGGTAATCAGGTCGAGAAGCCCATTCCTTTGGAGGAGGCGAGGTCGAATGCCGACCTCAAGCGGATCGCGGTTTTTGACACCACGGTTGCGCGGACGCATCTCGTGGATGAGAACCCGTTAGGGTTCAAGCCTGTTGGATTTGACATATTCCCCGAGCTAGGGCGGATCTACGGAGAACTCGCCAAACGGCTGACGGCGGACATTGAGCGGCGCAACAGCACGAATACCTTCACAAGCAGTTTCGTTGCTCCTCAAAGCGGCGTCTCCGAACTCGTCGCAGGCTTGAGCGCCGACACGGTGCTCGCTCCGGTCCAGGAACTTGCGAAATTCGGTGAGACGGAGACGGCGCGGCTTGAGGAGGTGCAGCGGCAAATACGCGACCTGCAGTCGAAATCTCCTGCTGAGGCGATAACGCAACTTACGGAAGCCAAAGCGGACATCGGCGCGCTCGAACAGCGGCTCACAGAGGCGTGCGCTGCGCTGGGTGACGACAAACGCGCCGTTTATCGGCAACAGGCCGACGATGCCGCGGCGAAGGCGAAGCAGGCGGCGGAGGAGGGGTCGGAATCGTTCAAGAAAGCGTTTTTCAAGGGCATTGGTTCGCCAGAGTGGAAGGAATTTCTGACGGCGGCGCGGAGCCTCGCAGCGATCGAGGGCGGCGATTATCCGCGAGAAGAGGACCATTGCCTCCTCTGTTACCGTCCACTCGATACTGACTCGGCGGCGCTGATACACCGCTTCTGGGGATTCCTGGCGAGCCCTGCGCTGCGTGACGCCGAACAGTCGCGCGCAATTGTTGATCGATCGGCTACGTCGCTCACGGCTCTGCAGCTGACCTTCTTTTCGGCTGAGACGCGGGTGAGGGGACACATGGCGCGCCTCAGCCCGGAAGTCGCGAAGCAGGTAGAGCAGCTCGTGGCCGCCCTGGACGCCGATCGCACGGCAATCGCGGCTGCCCTTTCTGCGGGGACCGGGAAAATCGCGGCGGCGGCCTTTGGCGATGTATCAATGGGCATTACAGGCCTCAGGACGCAGATTGATGGCGATATAAGCCGCCTGCAGGGGCAGAGCGTCGCGGATGCGCTGAAAGCCCTGGAGGTTGAGCGCGTCCTGTTACGGCACCGGCAGGTGCTAAGCCAGCTCCTGCCACAGATCGAGACCTTCCTTGCCGATGCGCGCTGGGTAAAAAAGGCATCGGGCGCTCCGAAAAGAAATCTTAGCCCGCGGCATCTCACCGAGAAGGAAACGGAGCTTTTCCGGACGGTGATCGCTGATGGCTACAGGAAGCGGCTCGGCGAGGAGTGCAAAGCGCTCGATTGCGTTCTTCCGGTGGAACTCAGCGCACGCGGAGAGCGCGGCCAGACCATTCGGTCGCTCGTCATCAAGGGCGGGCACCGCCCCAACGACATACTTAGCGAGGGTGAACAGCGCGCCGTGGCGCTGGCGGATTTCCTTACCGAAATCTGCCTCAACCCGGCTAATGCGGGGATTGTGCTCGACGACCCGGTTAACTCGCAGGATCATCAGCGCAAGGATTGTATCGCACAACGGCTGGTAAGGGAGGCCAAGGCGCGCCAGGTGATCGTGTTCACGCACGATTTGGTCTTCCTCACGATGCTCGCGGCCGCAGCGGAGGATACCAGCGCGGAGATGCTGACCCATTGGGTGGAGCGGGACGGAGAGGGCCGTCCGGGGCACGTCTCGCTAGATGATTGCCCGGCGACAACGCCGCAGTATCGCACCACGGAGAAGGCAAAAAAGACTCTGGCCGAGGCAAAAGCGGCTGCGGGGTCGAGGCGGTTACGGCTAATCCAACGGGGCATGGGGGAGCTGCGCCGGACGGTCGAAGAAATAGTGCCCCACTTCTTCCTAAAGCAAGTCGTTAACCGCTGGTCAGACCGGATAATGGTAACCGCCCTCAAGCGGATTGACTGGAATGATGGATTGGTCGCCGATCTCATCAAGGTCTACGAGGAGATCTCTGCGTACATCGAGGGGCACAGCCACACCGAGGAAAAGGCCGGGGCGCCGGCCGAGCCCAAAGATCTCGAGGGGATGATTGCGCGGGTATACGAGCTGAGAACACGATCGCGTAAGGAAGCCGGGTAGGGCTTGACACCAAAGCCAAAGCCACATGCGCGTCCGCCAGTCGTAGCTGTTGCACCTCCCAAATAAACATCGGACACCAGATGCCAGATGCTCCGCGAATGCCAACGGTTAGGGCGGATGCCGGACTATTCGTGGCATACGATGAAATATTTACAGAAGCAATGGCAACCCTGAAAGGTTTTCCCAAAGTGAGATTGACGCTATGCGTCAACTTATAACCAAAGGAGAGGGTGGTCACTTAAATCAAGGCCGATATCACAAGACACTTTTCGAGAGATTTTTCAAAGGCAGAGAGTGGATTTGGCCTGAGTTCGCGAAGTGGGAAAACGCTCCCCACCAAAAGGGGGCGTACGCACTCCTCATGCGCACACTCATGTTTCGCGCATCCAGTCTTCACGATCGAAGGAGGCAGGCTGTCTTAGGAATTACTCACGCAATTTGGCTGCACTCCGGTGGCGGCCTGACCCCACGGCCCGCGCATGTGGCTTTCAACGGTCAAAAATTTGAAATCGCCAAAGGAGCATTTTTAGAAGGTAAATGGACTTGGCCCGGCGTCGAGATCGATTGTAAATGCGTCAGTGCCCTGTGATACCGGGCTTCACGTGAGGCTGAGAGGGTGCGCGCAATTGTCTCTCGCGCCAGCCTTGTGCGGCTCAGTTGGCGGTGTGGCGATGCGGTCACGATGCCTCGGGAAAATGAAATTCCAAGCCGCCAGTATCGTGTAACATAAATTACGTTACGTAGCGGCGGCATATCCTTGCTTATCAAATAGTTATGGGCTAAAACTGTTACACGATCTTGCATCGCCCGCGGACGTGCAGGGCTCCCCCTCGTCGAGCTCGGTGATCTCGCGATGATCGTCGCCAGGAACCCAGGGAGATCCGAGTGGGAGAGGCAAAGCGCCGGCGGCAAGGACAAGCAACCCGCCAACCATTCACGCGCGTAGATGAGAAATTGCGTCGGCTCGGCGTCGATGTGAGCGCGCTGGGTTACTATGATCAACCGGCGTTTCTTGCGTTAGAGCGAATTGATCCGCTTGCCCTCGAACTCTATTCAACATGGGTGATCAATCGTCCCCGTGATTCCGACTATGACAACCACGCCCGGCAGACCATCCCGCGGCTTGCCGCTATCGTGGAGCACCGGCTTGCTTCGGAGAAGGGGCTCGGCGCTTGTGTGAATGTCGCCACTATGATGGCGCGCATGCTCGACCGATTGGGCGTATGGTCATTTGCGGTCCGCGGCTCGCTGACACTCGAAATCCCATCCTGCCCATCCGTGGGTAGCAGACATTTCCCGGAATGTGATCTTCGCCGTCACGAGGACGACGTCACTGGCCATGGGTGGCTGGTGGCGCCCCCGTTCCTTGTGGTTGACTCGACCCTTAAGCATCAACAGTGGATCGATCTGCATCCGGTCATTGCGGAGCTGCTTCCCAAAGTAGTTGCCATCGAGGACGGAGCAATCATCCAGCCACGGTGGGACGATGTCGTTAGTGATTCTCTAATAGAGCAGTATCATGTGCCGCGTGCGGAGCTAAAAGCCGGTCTCGCTTATCGGTTCCAGCAAAATTTATCTCGTATTGAGAAGAGTTTGCCGGGACGCGATATACGGATCGGCGCTCTCAGCCTTCGGTATATCGCCGGTGTTGTCACCGTCAGCGAGGCTCCATTGGAGCAGATTCCCCCGGTATCTCCAATCTCATCAAGGCTCAAACCCATCGATATCTGGAATGAAGATGTAGCTCCAGCGTTTCGTGCGGGGATTACAGCCTGATCCTCTCGACCTCATCTTGAGTGAGCCGCTCCTTCGTCCGGTCGTAGAGCTTGGTCGTGCGCGGGCTTTCGTGCGCCGCCATTTCCTGGGCATGCTCGAGCGCTCCGCCGTTGGCGAGATAGGCGGTGATACCGGTGGCGCGGAACGTGTGGCAGCCGATTTCCGCCGCGATGCCGGCCGCCGCGGCGCGCCGGCGGATCATCCGCCAGGCGTCCGGCTGGCCCATCGGTTGCTCGGACAGCACCGTACCTCCGTGACCGCGGCTGGTACGGAACAGCCAGCCCTTGCGGTCCTCGACTATGCCGGCCGCATCGATATAGGCGCGCAACGCCTCGGCAAGCGCATGATGGCAAGGCATGCTGTGCTGCTTGCCGCCTTTCTCCTGCAGCCGAACCGTCCATCCGGCGCCGCGCGGCCGGAGATCCTCAACCTTCATTTTCAAGGCGGCGTTGATGCGCGCAAAGCTGTAGGTCAGGGTGGCGATCAGCGCGCGGTCGCGCAGATCGCGCAGCGTCGTGGCCGGGATAGAGTCGAGGAGCTTGCGCCATTCGGCGCCGTCGAGCACCGGCGTCTTGCCGACCTTCACCACATGCTTCGGCCCGCGCACGGCCGCCGCCGGGTTGGTCGGCAGCACCTGGCCGGTAATCAGCCAGTCGAACAGCATCCGCACGGCGGCGAGCTGCTGCTTCACGCCCGGCGCCGAGTGCTCCCGCTGTAGGCCCTCTATATATAAGGAGACATCGTACGGGCGGATCCCGGTCAGCCTGAGCCCGCGATCTTCGCACCAGGCGAAGAACCGGGCGCAGGCTCGGGCATAGGCACGGCGCGTGTTCGAGTTGCGGATGTTAGCGGTGAAGAACTCGATATAGCGCCAGCTCGCGTCGTCGCCGAGATCGGCGATCAGCGCCGGGACGACGAGCGTCGTGCGCACGTCGGACGACGTGACGATCTCGGCCGGCGTGATGATCGCCGGCAGCTGGTCCTTGGGTTCCTCAGACTCCTGCAAAACAACCCCCTATCCTGATATTTCCCGCATGATAAAGGACGTTATCATGCGTGATGGAGGCGGGCAAGAGGAGGGGTGTCATTTTGAAAATTATCTGGCGCAGGAATTGAGGATTATCTGGCGTGCCCGGGCGTGCCGGTCAAACGGCCGATGCACGGTCACCTTCGAGATGTCCGCAATCCTGGACTGAGGACGCCAATCATCCGGACAGCATGTTTGTCGGATGCGAAAGCGGCCGGGGGCCGCCACGTTAGCGGAGCCCTGTTCCAGGCTCCGCCACGCAGCGTTCAAAAAACACCGCTACTTATTTTTGAAAATGACAGTTGACGCGGGCCCCCGTGCTGTGTGCTGTCCGGGGGATGTGCTTTTCGCCCGGCAAGTACACATGCGGGCGGGACCTATGGCTGGCCCGGCCGCCGCGCTTGCTTGGTAGCATTGCATTAGAAATACTGGCTTGGTGCGCGCGGTCTTCATCCACCGGCTCAGGGAAATCCGCTACCGCACCTACGAAAACCAGCCGCGTCGCACCTTCGGGTTATCTTCACGGCGGTCATCCTTTGGAACCGCCCCCCACCCGTGGGGCGATCCGAGGATTCTGGATTGCCAGGGCGCATTCGCAGCGGCTGAGACTAGCTTCCGCACCAAATGTAAGATTTCGCATCAGATGGCGAGGGCGGCAAAGTAGTCGTCCTGAATCCGCCACGCCCCCTTAAGCGAACGACGGTCGCCTTTGACGTGCTGATGTATGCGCTCGAAGAGCAGGGCGTAGTCGGGACGAATTTTGGCTACTACCTCGCGCAGATGCGTGCCGCAGAAGAGGTGATCGTAGGCCTCGAGTTCGCGCTCGGTGAAGGGATGCATGCGCTCCGGAAGCGCTGCATAAAGGCTCGCCCCGGTATCCCAGCGATGCCAGACATCACCGAGCCGGCACATGATCGGGCGGAATGGCTGGAACTCGAAGAATTGCGCGCGTACTGCCTGGATTGCCTCGCGCAGCGACCCGACATCGGGGATCCACAATAACGAGGTGTGGAGGCGCGGATGGGTGACGCATGCCGTGTATTCGCAAGCGTATTTGGGCAGTAGCCGGCCTGCCATCAGCGCATCGAAGCGCCAACCTTCAACGCTCTTCCAGAAGCAAACGTCCGGGTCGACGAAGATTGCCGTGCCTTCGGCCTGGCTCTCAAGGGTTCGCTCGATCAACTCGTGATGCGATATCTCTTGCGTCATCTCGGTGAAGGTCGCACCGCATATTGCCGCTTGATTTCGCAAAATTGGACGGACGGCAGCGAGGCTCGCGTTGTCGACGACATGGAGTTCCGCCGTTGGAAAGCCGACCCGCAATGTTGGAAAGACCAATGTTGTCCCATAGAGGCTCTCGACCTCTTTGCACCAGGTCACGACATAGACGCGCACGGTCATTACCATTCTTTCAACGAATGAACCAGGAGCGCACGGTACCGACGGTGACCGGGACAACGTCGGTTACATCGACAGTCAAGCGGTAGACCCTGCGTACCGTTTGTACCTGACGTTGCGGAAAGAAGAACAGCAGTTTAATATCCCAGGATTCGATGCCGGGGCGCGAGATGGGGCTGCGTTCGAACTCGATGGCGTCGAGCTCCATCTGATCACGGATAGCGCCTTCAAAAATGCGCCCGACTTCGAACGCGTTCGTGGCAGCGAAGTTGATCGCCCGCTCCTGAGGCGCGAGCCCGGGATTGCGCAGCTCGTGGTAGACCCGATCGAGGAAATTTCGCACGCTGTCGCGTTGCTGAGCGAAGCCCTCTCGCTCCGCTTCGAGTGCTGCGGGGGAAGGCGGCTCGCCCGCAATCGCAGCCACTAGGGCGTCCGTCGACCAGCTATACATACCCCGGATCTCGGGAGCTACTACCGGAACCACCAGTCCGCTGCGCAGCCGCGCCGCACCCGTGATAACGCCCGGAACACAGATCCGCTCTACCCCTTCCACGAACTGTTCGCGCAGGAACCGCCGCAACTGGTCATAACTTTCCCGTGCAAAGGGACCCTGCGGCTGGATGACGTAGATAGGCGTGCTATCGATGTTTAGGACCCATTGCACCGCCGAGGCGTCCCAAGGGCTCCTCTCGAGATGGGCGAGAAGTTGCTCGGGAGTCTCGGGATTTGCGCTCTCTTCCATCTTTTGCTTGAGTGAATCACGGCGGCTTTGCGAAACAAGATCGTAGTCCAGCTTGCCTAGCGCATAGACGAGTCGTGGCGATCCCGCAACGGAGCCGCAACTGCATGTTCCCGGAGGGCCCCCGCAGACGCTACAGGTGGAGGTGCTCGGGCCGACGGTGCTCGGGACTACTGCGCCCGGATCTACCGACAGGGACGAGGAAGATGGTGCAGCCGCCGTATCACCGGGGTTCAACTCGTTCATAGTACCTACTCCCAGACGTTGATCTGACTCTTTCCTACCCGAAGGAAGATTATATCGCGTGGGTCGCAATAGTGGAGCGAGGCGACCCGGAGCGACAGACATGTCCCCGAGTTCGATTTCGTCATACGCCATAACCGTGCCGATGGTGCGGATAGTCACGAACGGGCTCTTGCTGTACATACGTAAGGCGATGCGCTGCAGAATAGCCGGCGACGAGAAGAACCCGGCGCGGTCCTCGTCAGTAACCGCTTGCTGCCTCGTCTGCTGCAGCGCCGCAATTAGGGCTTGGTTGAGCCATTGGGTAATCTCAAAGACAGCTGACAGTCCGCCCTTCGCGATATCATTCGCCGTCGCCTCCGCAGCGGTGAGATAGCTCCCAACGTCAGATGCGGCATCGTCGTCGAGCCCAGCAAGTAGCACGCTGGCCGCCCGACGCCGCCATACGGGATCTTCGGCAGAGTGGAGAAGAGCGTCAGCAGCGAGGAATGCCGTGACAGCGGGGGCCACGAGTGCCCGATACTCTGTGTCGGACATGCTTAGGATGCCGGTGACATGGTCCTTGATGGACAGGAGCATCGCCGCGGGAACAATCCCACCCACATCGGCGAAGCTCACATACATGGCGATAAACCCGGCGATGAAATCCGCGAATGTCTCGAGCGGCCAGGCCATGCCGCGCCCCGGCTCCAGCGGGCTAGGCCCTCCGTAGCTCTCGAGACGCCCTTCCAGCTTGGCTGCGCGAAACGCATTATGCTCCGCGGGGCTTTGCGGGCGAATGCGATCTGTCGGTAAGCCCTCGACCTGCCACAATGGCTCGAATTCAGTTTCGTCGGCCGCAGTGAATTCGCGACCGGTCAAGTGACGAAACCTATTGCGAAAGTCCAGCCAAAGTTGTCTACCGTCATTGCCAAAGACCTGCGAGAACCGCGCCGCGTTGTGCGGAAGATTGACCATCACATTCACGACGATGGTCTTGTGGTTCGCGCAGTTGGTATACCAGCTGAGATCAGTGAGATACTCGGCATCGCGTATCCAGTCGCGATAAAACTGGAGCGTAGTGTTGAGATCAATCACCCGACATTTAGTGTTCTGCGTATTGACCGGTACCAGGACATTCGCCATCGTAATAGTATCGACGATATGGGCGTTACGGTTGAGAATGCGCTGCGAGACTCCCGATAGCGACACCACGTGCAGGTTCGCTGGGCGGCCCTTGACGTTAAGCAGGTCATGACCGTCTTTTGACGGCCAGGCCTGTCGTGAGGCTGGCTCCAGGGCGTGACTCGTGCAGCCTTCCCCTAGATAAGCGCCGAGATGCTGGTGTCCGAGCTGCCGCTTCAATGTATGTGGCAAGCTTGTTAGCCGGAGGGCATGCTCGTCGGGACGGATGTAGCTGATGAGCGCGTAGATTGGATCGTCGCTGTCCAGATCCATTTCGCCGCGGATGAAGTCGTCGAGGATCTGATGTCCCGAAACCCGGGAGCCATCGGCGGCTTCGATGTCGCCATCATCCCTGACTGGAATTAGATGCATGCCGCGCCGACGGTCGTCTAGAAAATAGTGGAGATCTTGCACATTGTATGACTCACCGCTCGGTAGCTCGATGTCCACGGTACCAAACTTGCCGCGAGCGACTGCACCATAGGTCTCCTGTAAGGCGCGCCGGGCCGGGACGTAGGAGCCTCCAAAAGGTGATGGCGTCGGCGCAGCGGGCTTGTCGCGAAGTGGCGGTGTGCGCACGACTTCCACCTCGTTCACGGCGGCGTTCGTGGACGGAGGGGGCGATCGCGCATCCGCGGCCACTTCGCGCTCTCGCATTATCAACATGACGGCGCCGGGCACGTTGAGGCGACCCGCTAAGAAGCGCGGCGAGTCGCCTGCGCGTCTAACCGCCGAGGTCAACAATGCATCACGGAGGAAGCGGGGATCCGGGTTCCTCCCTCGCTTAAGCTGGACGCTCAGCAATAGTGCGGCGACCCCGGAGACAATGGCGGCGGCGTAGCTCGTCCCGCTGCCGAGGCGCGTGCCGATGCCCGCTGCTGCGCCTAGAATATCCTCACCGGGCGCGACAATACCTTGGTCCTGAAAGACATTGCCCCAGTTGCTCGATTCCAGTGGGTTGCCTAGGCGATCCATTGCACCGACGGCAAGTACATCCGGCAGTGCTCCAGGGATCGTCAGGCACTCGCACCCCTGGTTGCCGGCTGCGGCGACAATGAGGATGCCGGCCTCGACACAACGACGGACGGCCGCAGCCAAGATCGGCTCGGCCGCTCCAGCAAGAGAGAGCTCACCGGCGCTCAGATTAATGACATGAGCGCCGCACTCGGCCGCTCGGTCCAGCGCCAGCGCGAGCTCAAGCTGCGAGCAAGGGGAGAGCGTGCCGTCTGGCGCGTTGGCGAAGATCGGTAGTAATATGCCTTCACAGTGCGGCGTTATACCCCAGACATCGGTGCCATGCTGGCCGAAGATAATGCTGGCGATATGTGTTCCGTGGTGTGATGCGGCGCCTACCCGGCGCGCCGCTTCCGGCAACAGGTCTACGGTGACAAGCCGGGCGCCTAAGAGACAGGGATGAGCGCGGTCGACACTCCCGTCGATAACGACGACGCGGATTCGCGGGTCACCGAGAGTTTCTTCCCAGACTTGTCGTATCCCGAGATCCTCAAGCAAATCCCGATCTCCGGAGCCTAACGGATTACTGAAGAAGCCGGAGCGCCCGCGCATTAATCAACTCAAAGCCGCTCGCTGGATCGATCGTGCGATCGTGCGTCAGCGGGTCCATTCTTAAATCAAAGTTGCTCACGGGCATCGGCGAAAAACCCTTTTTCTTTAGCGTACTGAGCCGTCATGGGGCGGCACAACGCGTATGCGATGCGACGAGGGTGATAATCGGGGCCCATGAAAGCCTTGACTAGAAATCGGGCATGACGTCAGTTCCGCTTATTACCGCCCCAAGCTAAGTTCTTACGAACACGACCAAGGGGTGAAGAGGTCTGTTCCGCAGCCACCGCAATCGGAGCCTCGCTCCCATGTAACTTATTGTCCTTTTGCCAATGCCATACTGCGTCCGCCGAACGTGGAGGAATATCGGAATCTGCCAGCCTCAACAGCGACCCTATGCAGGCAGAAATAAACTATTAGAACCTAAGAGGTACGTTACCGAGGCCTACGCCACCTGGTTGAATACAACTAGGACCGTTGAAAGGATCACAAACACAGTTGTAGAAGAGGCCACAGCATACGTACTGGCCGTTCGGACAGGCACATTTGAAGGTGGAAGAAGGACAATCTGAAGGTGGGAGTGGATTCCCACCTCCTCCTCCAAAACCCATGGGTCTTATGAAGCTGCCAAATCTTGACGGAGGAGCTACGTCTTGCAAGCGTTGTTGAGACGAAACGGACGCAGACAGTTTTGGAAGTAGCATGGTTTAGTTTCCCCAGTTTAAGGCCATGGATCGTAAACATACCAGACGAGAGGTTGAGAAGGATCTATACCGCCCTGTTGACGAAATTTGGGTTTGCATGCGGCTGGGCGACGTGCCAACGTCTGCCTCGCCGGTGGTTGACACGGGCGACCTTAAGAACTTTTGAATGGTGCGCGCCCGTCCGCGCCGCTTTGCACGCCATGGATGCGGCAAGCTCAACGGCAAACGCGTGGGCTGTTGGCGCATGACGCCGGGAGAAAGTTTTCGAAGGCTCATGTTTGTCCTCCTCGCAGTTCAACCTTACGCCCTTTAGGGCCAGAAGCGCATTGGCCGACATTCCCCAGATTGCCGAGTGAAATTCAGGGTCTGTCTTTTCCGCTCCCATTACAACGAAGTTCTAGCACACTAGCCCACATATTAATCCGATGGTTGGCGAGAATATGTCGTAAGGCGTTGATACGGTGTAGGAAATAGGTGCGAACCCTCCGTTTCACCTGATCGAGCTGCCACAAACGCCGGCGAGGTGCACGTCCTGGGCGCGGCGCTGGCCGAGGGCGAGGGCGGGATTCGGCGCGCGAGGTTGGCGCTCGATGCGCCGATCGACATTGTCGTGACCGAATACCGGCCGCACGAAATCGCCGGGGCCGCCGCCGACGCTGCATTGAGCATGACGGTCGCCCCGGCGGAGGCCGCGGAAGCCCCTATTCGCGCCGAGATCCTGGTCGATCGCTCCGGCTCCATTAACGAGCCGTGTACGGGTCACCGCGAAGGGCCGGTTGCAACAAAACATGCGATTCTTGTCGCCGACCTGGGCAGCGCTGCTCGCCGCCTGGAGGCCACCGACGAAACCCGGCTTTGGGAGTACGCGATCCGCCCGCGTTTTGCTGGGCGCGGCGCGCGGGGGCCGAACTCGAAGGCCTGCTCGCTTGGCTGACGCCGCCGGCGAGGGCAGTCGAGCAAGCTGACGGCAGGTGGTTGTCCGAACCGCATTTGCGTTCGGTGCCACGGCGATCGTCATGGACTTGACCGTCCCGGCGTCCGGCTCGGCGACGGCAAGCGTCATCTGTGGCGCGAGGTGCTGCAACGACGCCCCGAACATAACAACCACGCTCCACTGTCAGCTGCATCGTGAAAGCGAATTCGCGGGGACACCGTCTCCTTTGGGCGCGGAGAGCATCAACAACTCTCTCCAGCTCTTTCTGATACTCCGCGCTACGCAAAGGCGAATCCTCCGCTGCTGGTATCAGCGACAATTTGAGCTTCCTGATTCATCCACATCCCCCCGCGAGCCCGCGCGCCGCGAATTTGCAGAAGCCTCGTCGCCGCAAACCGTTACCGGCCAAAAAAAGCCATACCACTTGGGGGCCCCGGCTTACTCGGGCGACGACCGTTCACACCGCGGTTCTGCCTTGCGGAGGGGCCGTGAACAGCGCACCATGACGCAGGTAAGCCTCCTCCAGTGGGGGAGCTTAGTCAGCGCGGTGATGGAGGGTAAACGCCAATGCTTCGCTCTGTAGGACAACCCGCGACCCAAATCCGGGAGGACCAGTTCACTGGACTACTGTAATTAACGGCGGAGGTGCTGCTTCGGGTTCCTCTGCATCGGGTGTCAGCTGGGTCTGGGCGCCGTGCCACACCCGGGCTCCGTGTCTGGCCCCAACAACAGTGACGTGTATAGATGGCACAATTAGCTTGAGCAGGAAAACAAAACCATGCTGCTCCCGAAACAGTCTGCGTCGGTTACGCTCCAACAACGCCAGCAGGATGTAAGTCCTTCTTCAAGATTTGGGAGCTCCATAGGACCCATGGGTTTCGGAGGAGGAGGGGGACCTTCGGTGCCACCTTCGAACCCCTGTCCTCCTGGCTATCCCCAATATTGTCCTTGTCCGAATGGTTATGCTTGCTGCGTCGGTTATCCGGGATCTCTGTGCCAATGTGATGCGTTCGGCAATGCTGTGTGTAGCCCGGCGCTTTCGGGCGGCGTAGATATCGGCAACATACCTCTACATCTGACGTAGCGCGTCCGCAGCCCCGCAACTAGGGCATCCAATCTGACGACTGAGTCCCCTGCGGATTCCCGGTGCCCCAAGACGCTGATTTACTTTGCAGTTGTGACGGATGCGGAGCAGCTCCTGTTCCATTTCCTGGTGTGCGCCGGACTCGTCCCAGGCATCGCAACCAGCCGAGGGCGGAGTGGCCGCAGCGACCGGCTCCGCGCCTGATGACCCGCGAGTTCGCCGAACGCCGAGATATTTGCTCACGTCTCCTCCCCTAGAGCCTGATGCCAACCGAGGTCACCCCCCTGTACGTCAGGCCAAAGAGGGAGCGTAACCGATGGACCGAAAATTCTTCTGCCTTCTGTGCGTCCCCTGCCCTGCCGAACCGGTGTTGCCGACACGGCGGCATCGAGCGGCCGCAGGAGCTCTTCAGGCTAAACTCGTGCCGGGCTGCTTATATTAGGCGATGCTGGCCGCGGGTTTAGGCGGCCATCGCCGTGTGATCGATTGTCCGCTGACCGCGCCGTCCTGCCGCCAGCCGTGTCGGCTTTGGAGCCAGGAGCAGGCCTCTTGACCGACGCCGCTAAAGCCCGTCACCACCAATAGCGTGCATCAGTCTCGTCGTCTGGCATGCACATCACTTCTCCGGGCAGCGTCCCGCGGAAAGGACGTTATGTTACACTATCGCCCATGAACGAACTCGTCACGATCAGGCACCTCGAACCGTTGCGTCGGTTTCCGGCAACGTCGTCATCCCGGCGGCGATCGCCGGCGCCGGCGAGCGCGCCGTCCGCCGCTTTCTCGAATTCTTTTCTGCGACGATCCGCAACCGCAACACGCGCGAGGCCTATTACCGGGCGGCATGCTCGTTCTTCGCCTGGCTCGAACAGCACGACATTGGCGAGCTGGCCGACATCGAGCCGATCCACGTCTCCTTATATATAGAGACGCTGCAGACAACCGCGGCGAAGCCGACGGTCAAGCAGCACCTCGCCGCGATCCGCATGCTGTTCGACTGGCTCGTCGTCGGCCAGGTCCTCGCCACCAACCCGGCGCACTCGGTGCGTGGGCCCAAGCACGTTGTCCGGCGCGGCAAGACCCCGGTGCTGACCGCCGAGGAAGCTCGCCAACTGCTCGACAGCATCGATACCACGACCCTCGTCGGGCTGCGCGACCGCGCCCTGATCGCCGTTATGACCTTCGCCTTTGCCCGCATCGGCGCCGTCGTCGCGATGCGGGTCGAGGACTACTACCCCGAGGGCAAGCGCTGGTGGGTGCGCCTCCATGAGAAAGGCGGTAAGCGTCACGAGATGCCGGCGCACCACAAGCTCGAATCCTATATCGACGAGTATCTCCTCGCGGCCGGTATCCGCGACGAGGCCAAAGGCCCCCTCTTCCGTTCGGCGGTCCGCAGGACCGGCGTGCTGACCATGACGCCGATGCACCGGGTCGACGCCTATCGCATGATCCGCCGGCGCGCGAGCGAAGCCGGTTTCAAGCAGAAGCTCGGCTGCCACGTGTTCCGCGCGACCGGCATCACGGCGTATCTCGAAGCCGGCGGCACCCTTGAGAATGCTCAGGCGATGGCGGCGCACGAGAGCCCGCGCACGACTAAGCTCTACGACCGCACGAGCGATGCGATCACGCTCGATGAAGTCGAGCGGATCACGATTTGATCCGGGTGCCTGCAGGGGGAATGTCGGATAACCGGCCTTCTGGAAAATCACCGCCTCAGGCTACGATGGCGCCACCCGAGTGGGGGCGGATGTAGGACAGCATTACCGTGAGCACGCCTCTCAACGCTGAGCGCCGCCGCTGGTGGTGCGTTATCGGATACGAAATCTCGAT
>WNFC01003353.1_pt1 | contig 29157 bp, 26 predicted proteins | sample 5400541 | NCBI WGS metagenome assembly WNFC01 (sample SAMN13153342, study PRJNA577476) | soil metagenome | isolation source: 120 cm saprolite under Douglas fir tree site 2 hole 2 replicate 1 | place: USA:California | collected 2015-04-18
TCGGATTGCTGGGCCGACAGCCCCTCGACCAGCGCCCGGGAAAAGCTCGCCACGACGCCGTGATTTCTCCGCAAGCGCTCGTTGCCTTCTTCTCGTGTATATCCGCCCGACAGCGCAACCACCCTCACAACCTTGGGATGGCCGACGAATTCTGCGTACAGGTCGTCTTTGTCCGGCAGGGTGAGCTTGAGCATTACCAGCTGACCCACTGGCAGTCCCTGAAGCTCCGCGAGGATGGCCGCTTTGAGCAGCTCTTCGGCCTTGGCTTTGTCGGGGCAGTGGATATCCACCTCAGGCTCGACGATCGGCACGAGACCCGCGGCGATGATCTGCCGAGCTGCTTCGAATTGCTGGGTCACGATGTCCTTGATGCCCGCTTCGTTGGCTTGCTTGACGAACGAGCGCATCTTGGTTCCGAAGACGCGCTTCGCCTTGGCCTTGTCGAGCAGCGCCGCAAGCTCGGGCATCGGCTTCATCAACTGGACGCCGCGGCGCTCCCCGGCCAGGCCCTTGTCCACTTTCAAAAACGGCACGACCCGCTTCTCGTTCCACAGATAATCGGCGGTGGGCTTCCCCTCGATGTCTCTGTCGATGGTGTTCTCGAACAGGATGGCGCCAAGAATCCGCTCCCCGGTGAAGGCGGGGCTGGTCACGATGCGCGTACGCATTTGATGCACGATCGCAAACATCTGCTCCTCGTTAGACCAGGCATCTTCCTTGATCCCGTACGCACGCAAGGCGTTGGGCGTACTCCCACCGCTTTGATCCAGCGCGGCAATGAACCCGGGATGTGTCCTCATCCTCTCCAGTTGTGTCTTGAAGTCGCCCATCTCGCGCGTCATCGCACTGCATCCTTGCGCATCCGATAGCGACGGATGAGATTGTTCGTCGAGCTGTCGTGTCCGAGCTTGGGCTCGCTCGGACTCTCGAGCTCGGGAATGATGCGCTGGGCGAGCACCTTGCCCAGCTCCACACCCCACTGATCGAACGAGTCGATGCTCCAGACGGCACCCTGGGTGAACACGGAGTGCTCGTAGAGCGCCACCAGCTTGCCGAGCGTCTCCGGCGTGAGGCGGTCGGCCAGGATCGTGTTCGACGGGCGGTTGCCCTCGAAGACCCGGTGGGGCACCAGCCAGTCCGGCGTGCCCTCGGCCTTGACCTGCTCCGGGGTCTTGCCGAACGCCAGCGCTTCCGTCTGGGCGAACACGTTCGACATCAGCATGTCGTGGTGCCGGCCGAGCGGGTTGAGGGGCTTCGCGAACGCGATGAAGTCGCAGGGGATGAGCTTGGTCCCCTGATGGATCAGCTGATAGAAGGAGTGCTGGCCGTTGGTCCCCGGCTCGCCCCAGTAGATCGGCCCCGTCTGGTAGGTCACCTCGACCCCGTCGAGCGTGACGTGCTTGCCGTTGCTTTCCATCGTCAGCTGCTGCAAGTAGGCGGGAAACCGCTTCAGGTATTGCTCGTACGGCAGCACCGCCACCGTCTGGGCGCCGAAGAAGTCGGCGTACCAGACGCTCAGGAGGCCCATGAGCACGGGCAGGTTGCGCTCGAACGGCGCGGTGCGGAAGTGCTCGTCCACCAGGTGGAAGCCGTCGAGCATGGCGCGGAAAGCTTCCGGACCGATGGCCACCATCGTCGACAGCCCGATCGCCGCGTCCATGGAGTACCGTCCGCCCACCCAGTCCCAGAAGCCGAACATGTTCGCCGTATCGATGCCGAACTCGGACACCTTCTGGGCGTTCGTCGAGACCGCCACGAAGTGCTTGGCGACGGCCCTGACATCGCCGCCGAGGCCCTTGAGCGACCACTCGCGCGCGCTCTGAGCGTTGGTCATCGTCTCCAGCGTCGTGAAGGTCTTCGACGAGACGATGAAGAGCGTCTCCGCGGGATCGAGGTCGCGCGTGGCCTCCACGAAGTCGGTCCCGTCCACGTTGGACACGAAGCGGAACGTCATGGCCCGATCGCTGTAGTGCCGGAGGGCCTCGTAGGCCATCACGGGGCCGAGGTCGGAGCCTCCGATCCCGATGTTGATGACGTTGCGGATGCGCTTGCCGGTGTGGCCCGTCCACGCGCCGCTGCGGACGCGGTTGGCGAAATTGGACATCTTGTCGAGCACGGCGTGGACCTGCGGCACCACGTTGTCGCCGTCCACGAGGATCGACGTCCCCCGCGGCGCGCGGAGGGCCACGTGCAGGACGGCCCGCTGCTCCGTGACGTTGATCTTCTCCCCCCCGAACATGGCGTCGATCCGTGCCCGCAGGCCGGATTCCTCGGCCAGCTGCAGAAGGAGATCGAGGGTCTCGTCGGTGATGCGATTCTTCGAGTAGTCGAGGTAGAGGCCCGCCCCCTCGGCGGTCAAGCGCTCGCCTCGCTTCGGATCGTGCGCGAAGAGGGTCCGGAGATGGAGATCCCGGACCTTCTCGTAATGGGCCTCGAGGGCCTTCCAGGCCGGACGTGCGGTCAGTGACGCGATCCCTGCAGTCATGGCGCTACCCCTTTCGTCTTCGTCTCATCGTGGCCGACCAGTCTCGGCCGCTCGGGCGTCTTGCGTTCAGCTGCTTCCTCCCACAAGCGAAACCCTCCCAGGAAGGCGTTGGCGTTGTCACCGGCCCGGCAGCCCGTGGGCAGCTCTTTCAGCTTCTTGACGTTCCCGCCCCCGAGTACGACATCGTCGGGCTCGAGGGCCGCGATCAAGCTGGCCACCACATCCGCGACGTGGCGCCGCCACTTCTTCTTTCCCCGCTTCTCCAGGGCGCGCTGCCCGACGTATTTCTCGTAGGTGCCCTTCTTGTAGGGCAGGTGGCCAAGCTCCATCGGCTCGACGATACCGTCGACGATGAGCGCGGACCCGAGCCCGGTGCCGAGCCCGAGGAAGAGCATCTTCCCGCCCTTGTAGCTTCCCAGGGCCTGCATCGCCGCATCGTTGATGATCTTGACGGGTCGTCCGAACGCGGCCCGATAGTCGAAGTGGACCCATCCCCTGCCCAGGTTGTGTGGCTCTGCGACGACGCGATCGCGGAGCACGAGGCCTGGATAACCCATGGAAATCACCTCGTACTTCCACCCCCCGGCGAGCTTCTTGACCCCGGCGGCCATCTGCTGGGGCGTCAGCGTCGGCCCGGAGGCGAACTCCCGCGGCTCGTGCTGTCCGGTGGCGAGGATCTTCACGTGGGTGCCGCCGACGTCGATGACCAGGACGTTCACGGCTCCTAGCCCGCCTTTCGGAGGTTGGCGCTCTTGGAGACGATGACCTCCATGAGCTCGTGCCAGGAATTCACGAAGGACTTCGCGCCCTCGTCCTGGAGCTGGGCGGCCAGCGCGTCGACGTCGACCCCGGCCTTCGCGAACTGCGCCAGCACCTCCTCGCAATCACCGCCGTCGGCCGGCAGGATCGCGCCGAGGGCGCCGTGATCGGCAAGGGCCTTGAGGGTGCCCTCCGGCATCGTGTTGACGGTGAGCGGCGCGGCGAGCGCCTTGACGTAGAGGACGTCGGAGGCCTGCGGGTCCTTCGTCCCCGTGCTCGCCCACAGCGGGCGCTGCGGGCGGGCGCCTGCGTTGTAGGCGCGCTGCCAGCGCGGCGAGCCGAGCAGGTCGCGCGCCGCCTTGTACGTGCGCTTGGCGATCGCGATGCCCAGCTGATTGCGGAGCGCGGCGGGCACCTTGTTCGCGACCGCGGCGTCCCAGCGGCTGACGAACACCGAGGCGACCGAGCCGACATCGGGCTTGAGCCCGGCGGCCATGCGCCGCTCGATCCCGCGCATGAAGGCCTCAGCGGCGGCCGCGTATTGCTCGCGCGAGAAAAGCAGCGTCACGTTGATGGGCACCCCGGCGAAGATCGCCTCCTCGATGGCGGGCAGGCCCTCCCTGGTGCCGGGAATCTTGATGAGCAGGTTGGGGCGGCCCGCCCGCGCGTGCAACTCCCGCGCGGCGGCGAGAGTGCTCGCGGTGTCGTAGGCGAGGAGGGGTGACACCTCGAGCGATACCCAGCCGTCCACGCCGTTCGACTTGTCCCAGATCGGGCGAAAGAGGTCGGCGGCCCGCGTGAGATCCTCCAGGGCCAGCTCGAAGAACAGCGGCTCGCCCGCCTTGCCCTCCTTGACCTTCTGGCGGATCGCGGCGTCGTACGACACGCTGTTCTTGATGGCATGGTCGAAGATCGTCGGGTTGGACGTGAGCCCGGTGACGGACAGCTCGTCGATGTAGCGCTTGAGCGTGCCGCTGTCCAGCAGATCACGCGTGATGTTGTCGAGCCAAAGGCTCTGGCCGAGGTCGTGGAGCATCTGCGTTGCCTTCATCGCGTCACCTCCGCGGAGAATGTGATCGGTCGCCCACCCGTGAGCACGGCGGGTAGGTCATACGACATGAGGTCGCCGATGCGTTCGACGGCCACGTCAGCCGCCGGGTGCGAAGCGACGACCTTCGGATCCAGCGCAAACTGCCCCTGTCGCGGGAAGACCGTGGTCACGCGGTCGCCCCAGGCCTTTTTGACCGCGCTCAGGATGCGAAGCTTGTCGTCGATCAGGACGTAGTGTCGGGCAGGATACCGTCGCTCGACGTCGTCCAGCATGTCCTCCTTGTGGATGTAGATGAGCACGTGCCCGTCCACCGCCCCGAAGAGACCGGACCGCTCGACCTTGCGCGGCTGGAAGACCACGTCGCCATCGGACAGGATGACCGTCTGCCCCCAATTGCGGAGGCGCTTCACGACGTCGAGCGCGGCGGGGTACAGGCGATCGGCGAACGGGTAGTCCACCAGGAACGACGACATCGAAAGCAGGTGGATATCTCGAGGATGCTCGACCCGGTATCGCTGCAGGGCGCCGAGATAGTCGCGGTACCCGAGCTCGGTGAACAGCTGCTCGAGGATCGTCCAGTAGCGGTCACGGGAAGCCGGTCCGAACTCGCGCTCGAGGTGGCGGCGCAGGTCGCTCTGGATCTCGTCGTTGTCCAGGAGCGTGTTGTCAACGTCGACCAGGAAGACGATCGGGCTCACGGTCATGATGCGGCCTCCACCATTCCACCGGTGTGCGGAGTGCAAAGCTCGGTCGAGCGGCTCGAGGCGGTTGTCAGCTCTCGCAGCCACTCGAAGGCGGGTCCGGTCAGCATCTGCTCCGTGCACCGCCAGCGCCAGTTGCCCTCGGCACGACCGGGCACGTTCATGCGGGCCTCTCGACCCAGGTTGAGGACGTCCTGGAGCGGCGCGATCGCGAGCGCGGCGATCGACGACCAGGCCAGGCCCATCAGCGCGGGCGCCGCCTCGCGGCTGTCACCCCCGGAGCGCTTCACGCAGCTCCAGAAGTTCCGCCGCTGATCGTCCGGCAGCTCCTCGTACCACTCGCGGGTCGTGGGGTTGTCATGGGTGCCCGTGTACACCACGGTGTTCGCGATGTAGTTGCTCGGCAGGTACGGATTGTCCGCATGGCCGTCGAAGGCGAACTGGAGGACCCGAGTCCCGGGCACCCGGAAGCGGTCACGGAGAGCGTAGACATCCGGCGTGGTCAGGCCGAGGTCCTCGGCGATGAACGGGAGCGCGCCCAGCTCTTTCTGGACGGTACTGAAGAACTCGGCCCCGGGCCCCGGCATCCAGCGGCCCCCTTGGGCCGTGGGCGCGCCTGCCGGAACGTGCCAGCCGGCTGCGAAGGCGCGGAAGTGGTCCAGGCGAATGACGTCCACGTGGACGAGCAAGGCGCGCAAGCGGTCCACCCACCAGCGGTAGCCCGTCCGGCGCAGAGCCTCCCAGTCGTAGACGGGGTTGCCCCAGAGCTGTCCCTCGGCGCTGAAGTAGTCGGGCGGGACACCGGCGACGACTAGCGGGCGGCGCTGCTCGTCCAGCAGGAACAGCTCGGGATTCGCCCACACGTCGCTCGAGTCCGGGGACACGAAGAACGGCAGGTCACCGATCAGCCGCACGCCCCGAACCCGCGCGTGCTGCTTCAGGCGAGCTCCTTGGCGGAAGAGCAGGAACTGGGCGAAGCGGACCTGATCGATCTGGGTCGACACCTCGTCACGGGCCTGGGCCAGCGCGCCCGGAACGCGACGGGCCAGCTCGGGCGGCCACTCGAGGTAGGGGGCCCCGCCGTATCTCGACTTGAGCGCCCGAAACAGCGCGTAGTCCTCCAGCCAGTGGACGTGCTCCTGGCAGAACTGCGCGTAGGCAGGCCGCAGATCTGGCCGCACGCTGGCAGTGAAGTTGGTCCAGGCCGTCTCGAGCAGTCGGTGCTTGAACGAGGCGACGGCGTCGTAGTCGACCGCCTCTGACGAAAACGACCGGCCCTGGCAATCGCTCACCCGCAGGAGCCCGTCCTCGATCAGCCAGTCCGGGCTCATGAGGAGCCCATTGGCGGCGAACGACGACAGCGACTGATAAGGAGAATCGCCGTAGCCCGTGGGCCCCAGCGGCAGCGCCTGCCACCAGCCCTGCCCTGCCTCGTGGAGCCGGTCGATCCAGGCGAGGGCCGCTGCGCCCACATCGCCGACGCCGTGCGGCGAGGGCAGCGATGTGACGTGCAGCAGCACGCCGGAGGCCCGGTAGTCGGGCGGGAACGGGGGGAGGCTCACCGGTCGGCCTCCAGCGCATTGTTCACCATCTCCTGGGCCTCGCTCACGAGGGCCTCGAGGTGGCTTTCATTCTTGAAGCTCTCCGCGTAGATCTTGTAGATGTTCTCGGTGCCGGAGGGCCGGGCGGCAAACCATCCGCTGGAGGTCATCACCTTCAGGCCGTCGATCGGCGCATTGTTGCCCGGGGCGCGCGTGAGCTTGGCGGTGATCGGCTCGCCGGCCAAAGTCGAGGCCTTGACGGCCTGGGGCGACAGCTTCGCGAGCCGGGCCTTCTGATCGGGCGTCGCCGCCGCGTCGATGCGCGTGTAGCACGGCGCGCCGAACTCCTCCGTCAGCTCCTGGTAGTGCTCGCCCGGATCCTTGCCGGTGCGGGCGGTGATCTCGGCCGCGAGCAGGTCCATGATCGGCCCGTCCTTGTCGGTGGTCCACACGGTGCCGTCGTGCCGCAGGAAGCTCGCCCCGGCACTCTCCTCGCCCCCGAAGCAGCACGAGCCGTCGAAGAGACCCGGCACGAACCACTTGAAGCCTACCGGCACCTCGGACAGGCGCCGGCCGAGCTTCTCGACCACCCGGTCGATCATGCTGCTGCTGACCAGCGTCTTGCCCACCGCGGCGTGGACGGGCCAGTGTGGCCGGTGGGTGAGCAGGTAGCGGATGGCCACCGTCAGGTAGTGGTTGGGATTCATCAGCCCCGCGGAGCGCGTCACGATGCCGTGCCGGTCCGAGTCGGGGTCGTTCGCGAAGGCGAGGCGGTACCGATCCTTGAGACCGACGAGCCGCGCCATGGCGTACGGGCTCGAGGGATCCATGCGGATCTTGCCGTCGTGGTCCACCGTCATGAACGAGAATGTCGGGTCCATGGCCGGGTTCACGACCGCGATGTCGAGCTTGTAGACCGAGTTGATCGGCTCCCAATACGGCCTGGCCGCCCCACCGAGCGGGTCCACGCCCAGCTCGAGGCCGGCGCCCCGGATGGCCTCCATGTCCACCACGTTTCTCAGATCCTGAACGTACGGCAGGACAAAGTCCTCTTGGTGCGTGCTCGCCGCCTTGATGGCGGCCGCGAACGGCACCCGCTTCACGCCTGCGTTGCCGGCCCGCAGCAGCTCGTTGGCCCGGTTCTGCACCCACTCGGTCACGTCGAGGTCGGCCGGTCCCCCGTTAGGCGGGTTGTACTTGAAGCCGCCGTCTTCCGGCGGGTTGTGCGAGGGCGTGACCACGATCCCGTCCGCGAGGTGCGCCTTGCGGCCGAGGTTGTACGTGAGAATGGCCCACGAGATGACCGGCGTGGGGGTGACGCCGTCGTCACGCTGGATGATGGTCTCCACGGAGTTGGCGGCCAGCACCTCGAGCGCGGTGCGCTGGGCCGGCCCCGACACCGCGTGCGTGTCCTTGCCCATGTAGAGCGGACCATCTATGCCCTGGCCGCGCCGATAGTCGCAGATGGCCTGGGTGATCGCCGCGGTGTGGGCCGCGGTGAACGATCCACGGAACGGTGAGCCTCGATGTCCGCTCGTGCCGAAGCTGACGAGCTGGGTCGGATCGCCCACGTCGGGCTTCCGCTCGTAGTACTCGCGCTCGAGCCGGGCCAGGTCGACCAGCATGGACTTCGGGGCCGGCTTGCCGGCCAGCGGAGAGACCGCGGCCGCCTCCTTCGTGTCGTGGGCCATCGAAAGCTCCATCACGACACCGGGCGCGCCTTGACATGCCAGATGTCGGCCGCGTACTCGGCGATGGTGCGGTCGCTCGAAAACTTGCCGGAGCCGGCCACGTTCAGGATGGCCTTCCGCGCCCATTCGTCGGAGTCCGCGTACAGCGTCACGAGCCGGCGATCCGCCTCCAGATACGAGGCCAGGTCGGCCAGGTGCATGTAATAGTCGCCCCGGGTCAGGAGCACGTCGCGCAGCGGGGCGAACACACCGGGCTCGTTGCGGCTGAAGTGATCCGAGAAGATCAGATCGAGCGCGGCCCGCGTTTCCGGCTCGTTCTCGTAGTGCCACTGGGGATGGTACCAGCCGCGGCTGCCCGCCACCTGGTCCGCGGTCAGCCCGAACAGGAAGAAGTTCTCCTCGCCCCCCTCCTCCGCCATCTCGATGGTCGCGCCGTCGCGTGTGCCGATCGTGAGGGCCCCGTTCATCATGAACTTCATGTTGCTCGTGCCGCTCGCCTCATAGCCCGCCGTCGAGATCTGGTTCGAGACGTCGGAGGCAGGGATCAGTCGCTCGGCCAGCGACACGCAATAATCCGGCAGGAAGACGACCTTCAACCGCCCGCGCACGGCCGGATCGCCGTCGATGGTGCCGGCCAGGTTGTTGATGAGCTTGATGATCAGCTTGGCCAACTGGTAGGCGGGGGCCGCCTTGCCCGCGAAGAAGAGCGTGCGCGGCGTCATCTCGAGACCGGGATTCTCCCGCAGTCGATTGTAGAGGACCACGATGCGCAGCACGTTGAGGAGCTGCCGCTTGTATTCGTGGATGCGCTTGACCTGGCTGTCGAAGATGGCGTCGGGATCCACCATCTGCCCCGAGGTCGAGCGGAGCCAGTCCGCAAAGGTCGCCTTGGCCGCTCGCTTGGCCGCCCGAAACGCGTCGCGAAAGCCCTTGTCGTCGGCGAGCGGCTTGAGTCTGGCCAGCTCTCCGAGGTCGGTGATCCATCCGTTGCCGATGGCCTCCGTGACGACGCGGGCGAGGGCCGGGTTCGCCAACAAGAGCCAGCGCCGCGGCGTGACCCCATTGGTCTTGTTGCTGAAGCGCTCGGGGAACATCTCGGCCAGGTCCTTCACCGTGGTCGAGCGCAGCAGCGCGGAGTGGAGCGCCGCCACGCCGTTCGTGCTGTGCGAGCCCACGATGGCGAGGTTGGCCATGCGAACGTGCTTGCTCGCCCCCTCTTCGATGAGGCTCGCATGGACCACGCGGCCCTCCTCGCCGGGGAAGCGGCGCCGGACCGCATCGAGCAGCCGGCCGTTGATCTCGAAAATGATCTCCAGGTGGCGAGGCAGTAGCGTCTCGAACCACGCGAGCGGCCATTTTTCGAGCGCCTCGGGCAGCAGCGTATGGTTCGTGTACGCGAGCGTCCGCTGGGTGAGGTCCCAGGCCTGATCCCATCCGAGATGCGCCTCATCGAGCAAGATCCGCATGAGCTCGGGGACAGCCACGGCCGGGTGCGTATCGTTGAGCTGCACGGCAACCTTCTCGGGAAGCGCGCTCCAGTCGGCGTTGGCGCGTCGGAATCGTCGGACCAGGTCGGCCAGCGAGCAGGCGACGAGAAAGTACTCCTGCACGAAGCGCAGCCCTTGCCCCCGGATCGTGGAGTCGTCGGGATAGAGGACACGAGTGAGAGACTCGGCCTCGAGCGTCTCCGCCAGCGCGCCGACGAAATCGCCATGACTGAACGCCTGGAAATCGAAGTAGTCGGGCGCGGCCGCCGCCCAGAGGCGGAGCGTGTTGATCGTCTTGCCACCATATCCCACTACCGGCCGATCGAACGGAATGCCGATCAGGGTGGACGGCCGGCCGACGATCGGGCGCAGCACTCCCCCCTGGACCTCGAACGAGCAGTTCAGCTTGACCTCGACCGTGTCGTCCGGGCGGGCAACCTCCCACGGGTCGGGCCGACGCAGCCAGTTGTCGGGCTGCTCGTGTTGCCAGCCGTCCTCGATGGATTGCTTGAACATTCCGTACTCGTACCGGAGGCCGTACCCCATCGCCGGCAGCTGCATCGTGGCCATGGAGTCGAGAAAGCACGCGGCCAGACGCCCGAGCCCGCCGTTTCCCAGCCCGGCGTCGGGTTCTTCCTCGAGGAGGCCGAGCCAATCGAGGGACGTCTGCTTGACGGCCTCGCTCACAAAGGGACTGAGGAGCAGATTCGTGATGTTGTTGGTCAGCGAGCGGCCGATCAGAAACTCCATCGAGACGTAGTAGACGCGCTTGGGGTTCGCGCTCTCGTACGTCTGCTCCGTGCGGACCCATCGCTGCGAGAGGACGTCCCGGACGGAGCGCGCGAGGGCCTCGTAGCGCTCACGCGGCCCCGCCGCCGCCGGATCGGCGACATTGTCGAAGAGCAGGTGCCGCTCATAGAGAGCATCGGCGGTACCCGTGAGCTCGACCGGACCGCATCCGTATTGCCGGCGCAGCGCAGCCAGGCCGTTTGGGGTCGTTGCCGCTCGAATTACCGCCGACTCTTTTGCGCTCATCGGCGTGCCTTCTCCTGGTGTCCCCGCACCGGCGCCGGGCTGATGCGAGCTGGGTGAGGAATCTCGTTCCAGAGGCGGACCGCCGGCTCGGACCGGTCGTGCTCGTAGCCCATCGCACTGAGGCTGGCCGTGCTCAGCAGGAAGTACCTGCCCGCCCCCGGTTCGAGCCCGAGCCAGCGCGCGGCGAACACTCGGAGAAAGTGTCCGCTCGAAAAGAGCGCCACGTCCCCTCGCATCGCTCGCACCCGGCGTGCCACCCGGTCGGCGCGCGCCCCGACCTGGTCCGGCGACTCCCCTCCCGGGCAGCCGTCGCGGAACAGCTGCCAGTCAGGGTGCTCGGCACGGATGTCGGCGCTGGTGAGACCTTCGTACGCTCCGTAGTTCCATTCGAGCAGGTCAGGCTCGACCTGGGCCGCGGAGCCGAAGCCGGCCAGCTCGCACGTCCGGACCGCCCGCTGCAAGGGGCTCATGAGCACTCCGGCGAACGCCAAGCCCTCGAGCCGCTCCCCGAGTTGGCGCGCCTCGACTTCGCCCTGCGCGGTCAGCGGCAGGTCCGTCAAGCCCGTGTGCTGGCGAGAGATGGTCCAGGCGGTCTGACCGTGCCTTGCCAGGTAGACGACAGGAAGCGCGTCGCTCATGGCCGGGACCGCTTATTGACCAACGCGGACCGGAGCATTGCGTCCCCGCCGTCCTGACATTGCGGCGTTTGCTGCAAGCGATAGGCGATCATTCATTCACCTCGTCGAGTGACCGTTTCAGCAGATGTCCAACGTCCGTGGTCCATGGAGGCAACCACCGTGCCGAACCCGACTAGCCCGCCGATCACTTTGCATTCGCTGAGGAGACAGTCACTTGTCGCGAGTGCACGACGCAAGTGAGACCGGGTGTGCCAACACCACGCTGATAGCCGGCTAGCGCGTGCCCACCGGTTGGCGTTCCGGCGCCGACGCAGTGCGCGCGTCATCGTTCGCTGATGCATGATGATTCACGATCAGCCGAGAGCCTCGCTGCCCCGTCATATACATCCACACCCACTGCACGAAGACACTGACGCGGAGACTCGATTGCCCGAGGAATTCGAGGTGCACTGCCGCCCACGCCAACCATGCGAGAAAGCCGCTGATGCGTACCCGCCCGCTCTGTAAGACAGCGAACCCCTTGCCGACGACCGCCATGGTCCCTTTGTCGAAGTAGTGGAAGGGAGGCGGTGGGGGGGTCCCGACGACCCGTCGGTGAATCAGCGTCCCCGCATAGCGCCCTTGCTGCATCGCGACCTGGGCCACGCCTGGCAGCGGCTTGCCGTCCTGGTCGAGCGACGCGGTATCACCGACCACGAAGATCTCCGGGTGCCCGGCCACTGTCAGGTCCTTCTGCACGCGGACGCGGCCGGCGCGATCCGTCTCCACCTTCAGCCACGACCCGGCCGGCGATGGAGCCACCCCGGCGGTCCAGATCACCGTCTTGCTCGCGATACGCTCACCCGCGACGGTGACTCCCCCTCCATCGATCTTATCGACGCCGTGTCCGAGCCGCACCTCCACACCCAACTTCTCGAGCCGCTCCTTCGCCGCCCTGGACAGGTCGTCCGAAAAAGGGCCCAAAACCCGATTTGCCATATCGACCAGAACGATCCGTGCTGAAGAGGGATCGATGCGACGAAACTCCGACCGCAGTGTGGTACGAACCAACACCGCGAGCGCGCCAGCCATCTCAACGCCGGTGGCGCCGGCTCCGACTAGCACGAAGGTCAGAAGGTCACGATGACGACTGGGATCTTCCTCGGCCTCCGCCTGCTCGAATGCCTGTAGGACCTTGTTCCGGGCCGCGACGGCATCCGCCAGGCTCTTCAATCCCGGCGCGAACTTCTCGAACTCATCGTGCCCAAAGTAGCTGTGCCGTGCGCCTGTCGCGAGAACGAGGTAATCGTACGGAATCGGCACGCCTTCCCGGTCGGCAAAGTCGACAAAGACAGACTGGTGATTCATGTCCACGCCCGTCACTTCTCCAAGGACTACTGTGGCATTCTCCTGGCTCCTCAGGATCCCGCGGATTGGAGAAGCGATCTGCCCGGGTGTCAGCACCGATGTCGCCACCTGGTACAACAGCGGCTGGAAGAGGTGGTGATTCGTGCGGTCGATGAGAATGACGCGCGCGGGTGTCTTTCTCAGGGCCCTGGTGGCCGCGAGACCGCCAAAGCCTCCGCCGACGATGACGACACGATCATCCATGGATTCCCCGACCTCTCAATTCGGGCAGTCGCGTAACGCTCGATGACTGGCTTGATAGACAAAGAGCGAGATGGCGTCAGGTGTCTCGAGCGTGAAGGTCGTGGCCGTCCGCGTATAAGTCATCTCGGGTACTCAATGGTCCTTGACGAAGAGCAATCGGTGTGCCGAGCGTTTGGGGAAGGCGGTTCGCGGCCAACTAGCTGAGTGGGAAAGACGCTCCGGCCCAGTCCAGCGTCGCTTGGACGCCAGTGCCAACCGGGCAGTGCTAATGGACTACCAGCTGTCAGCCGGTTGGCAGTCGCGGCTGAGGAGAGGAAAACGGCAAAGTCCCGCCAATGAGGATGTTGTCCGCGGGAGCCCTCTAGGCATTCGCCATGCAAGAGGTTGAAGTCCTCCGGGAGAACTCAATGTGATCGACTGGTCGCTACCTGTAGTTCTACAGACCATCTCTGCTCTGGCAGTCGCGGGCGGGTTGGCGTACGCCGCCCTGCAGTTTCGGGAGTGGCGCAGCGCCCAGTATGTGGCGAATTTCACCAAACTGATTGAACTGCAACTGCAGCTCCGGAAAATGGTCGTCGACGATCCAACATTGGCGCCGATCGGTCTAGCGGTACCCTGCGAGGCCCGCTCAGAGGAACTGCGCGGATTCTTCTACAACCTCATGCAACTGAGCTTGTTCGAGATCGCCTGGTTCAGCCACGCTCATGGGCAGTTGACCGACGACTACTTCGCCTCGTGGGTCAGCAACATGGCCTCGGTCGCCAGGCGCCCCGCGTTCCGTGGCATGTGGCAAAGCGACGCAGCAATGATCCTGCATGATGGGTTCCGCCAGTATGTGGGGACGTTGGTCGCGAGCCTCAATGATTCCGACAAAGAGCAAAAGGGGTGACATCACATCGCCTACCGGCCGACCGTGTAGCCCAGCCAATCCTTCAGCGCCCCTCCGTCCTTCAATCGGATTCCACGACGTCGCATTCAGGCCGATGCCATGCGACCTATCGATCGGAAAGGTGCCGGGGCCAGCGTGAGCTGAATGTCACAGTAGTCCAGCAGCAGCTCCGAGCTCTGCTCTCTGATCTCGGCTAGCACGGCCTCGGCACTCTTTCCCAGCCGAAGACGTGTGGCCGCATCAGTCAGGATGCGGTGGTCGCGGGCCAGCCGGTGTTGCGCCTCCGAGGTCCGTTCGAGACGGCTCCGGATCTCGGCCAGCAGGGAGCGGTCGAGCTCTCGTCCTTCGGACATGGTGTCTCTCCTCATCTGGGAGGATGTTGTCTCGCCAAGCGCCGAACCTCATCGCAATGGCGCCGTGCTCATCCGGTCTGGCTCCCGCGCCACCATCGTCGTCCCGACGATCCAGAGCACAGGCAGGAGAAAGGCCAGCGAGCCCGGCACCCACATGATCAGGCCGGCGATCGCCTGATCCTCCAGCGCCGAGAAACCGTGGGCGCGAGGACCGGCCTCATAGGCGGAGTAGATCACACGGTCTGAAAATGTGAGGACCGCGGCCAGCACGCTGTTCTGAAGGTCGGCGAGCACGAGATACGGGATCATCGCCCAGCGTGGCCAGGCCGAATGCGCGGGCCACGGCAGAATCACGGGCCGCCAGAAGAGCATGGCGGTCGCGAAGAAGCAGGCGTGCTCAACGTGGTGCCAGAAGTCGGAGTGCAGCGCCAGATCGTAGAGCGCGGGGACATGCCACGTCCAGAAGGCGATGAAAAACGCGGCCCCGCTCATCGCCGGGCTCTCCAGCACTCGAGCGAGCCGCCGGCCTGGGCGCGAGGCCAGCACGAGGGCTACCCACCGACGGATCGGCCGCGGCAGCCCGAGCAACATCGGAGCCACCGGAGCGCCCATCCACAGGAGCGGAGGCGCGACCATCATCAGAAGGAGATGCTGGGTCATGTGAGCCCGCAAGAGCACGGGGGCTAACGCGTCAAGCGGCGGACTGAGCGCCAGGATGAGGCAGGCGAGCCCGGCCATGGACGCGGCGAGGCGACTCGCGCCGAAGCGCTCCGGCATCCGGCACGAGAGGGTGATCCAGCCTCTCAGGTAGAGACCCGCGGCGAGCACGGACACGACCACGACCGGCTCCAAAGCCCAGGGGAGTAGAGAGACCTCAGGCCCTGCAGCGGGGACGGGTCCGACCGGGTGGCTCATGCGAACTGCTTCACGTGGAGTACGCCATCAAGCGCGGACCGCTCATCCGATAGTGTCGAATGCCATCAGCGCGAAGAGCAGCGGCAGATGAAGGACGGAGGCGAGCACGACCCGCCGGGCCGACATCCGAGAGGGGCCGAGGGCGTGCGCGATCCCGCAGGCCAGAAAGGCGCTGCCGAGCGCCAGAGCTCCAAAGAAATAGAGCGAGCCCGTCAGACCCACGAGGGTCGGCAGCAGCGCGACGGCCCAGAGCGCCAGGGAACCCAGGACGATCTGGCGCTCGGTGCTTCTTCCCTCTGGATCGACAACGGGCAGAACCCGGATTCCCGCCCGCGCGTAGTCCTCTTGGTATAGCCGAGCTATCGCCAACGTGTGAGGGACCTGCCACAGGAACAGGATCGCGAACAGGACCCAGCCATATGAACCGAGCTCGCCGCGCGCGGCCACCCAGCCCGTCAACGGAGGCAGCGCGCCGGGGATCGCGCCAACAAGTGTAGCGAAAGGCGTCAATCGCTTGAGCGGGGTATAGAGGAAGAGGTAGAGGCACGTCGTCGCCAGGGTCACACCGGCGGCCAGCGACCCGACCGCGACCGCGAGATAGCCCAGTCCGATGAGGGTCAGGAGTGTCCCGAACCCCAGCGCCTCGCTCGGCGCGAGCCGCCCGTCCGGAAGGGCCCGATGTTGCGTCCTCCGCATGAGCCCGTCACTCTCGCGCTCGAGGTACTGATTCAATGCGAGGGTTCCGGCGGCCGCCAGCGCCGTCCCTGCCAGCGTCTGCAGCAAGCGGACCCAATCGGGAGTGCCCGCCGAGCCGAGACGGTAGCCAACCGCCGTCGTCACCAGCACCATGAGAACCACCCGCGGCTTCGTGAGCGTCACGAAATCCACCACGCGGCGGAACGCGGCCGCTTGTGGACGCAAGACAGCCGGCGAGGCGACGCTGCTCCCGGCCTCGGAGCGCGAGATCACCTGGGCACCCGGACCGACCATGCCCCGGCCCTCAGCGCCCCGGCGCGGTCGGCAGAATCGCCGTGCGCGCCGGGGATTGGTTCGCGGGACGAAGGGTCTGCATGAAGGCCACGAGCGCGGTCACCTCGGCCGGGGACAGGTTCTTGCCATAGGCCGGCATGTTTCCCCCTCCCTGGAGGACTTGGCGGATGAGCTGGTCCTGGGTCAGGCGCGTGGCGACACCGTCAAGAGCGGGCCCACGCCGGCCCCCCTCGCCACCAAGGCTGTGACAGTTGCGGCATTGCTTGTTCTGGAGCACCACGGCCCCCTGGAGCTCGAGCGGACTCCGTCCCCTCACGTAGGCGACCGGGGTGGGCAGCCCACTCCACGCGTCCATGACGGGAGACCACGGAACGATCACGCCGAGGGTGACCAGGGTGATGACCGTCAGGAGGATCAAGAGGACTCCCAGCACGGACACTGGCCGGCGCCGCCAGCTCTTTTCACCCGTTCCGGCGAGGAATGGGAGCACCAGGAGGAATCCGATGGCCAGGGGCGGGCCGACGAGCAGGATCGCCGTTTCCGTCCACGGCGGCAGCAGCGCGAAGAGCGCGAAGAGGGACAGGAAGTAGAAGTCCGGCTTCGGCACGGTGTCGACGATGGTGGGGTCCGGAACTCCGCCTGGGCCATGGGGGCCGAAGATCGCGGCGCACACCAGCACGAGGAGGACGACCACGCCCATGGCGACCATGTCCTTGCGCGCGGCGGCCGGGAAGAAGGCGACACCGTCCTTCTTCACCTCTTCTTCGTATTGCGTTCGGTAGGTCTCGCGGTCGACGAGCCGACCCGGCATCGGCCACTCGTTGATGCCGAGTCGGAGGACCAGCCACAGATGCACGCCTATGAGACCGATCAGGAGGCCCGGTATTGCGAAGACGTGAAGGGTGAAAAAGCGCGAGAGGGTGCGCCCGGCGACGATCGGCCCACCGAGTAGCACATGAACCAGCGTCGAGCCGGCGAAGGGCACCCGGGCGATGATCGAGCTACCGATGCCCAGCCCCCAGTAGGCGTCCTGATCCCACCGAAGAACCTGGCCCGTGAATGCCATCCCCAGGGTGCACAGGAAGAGGAGGACGCCGGCGATCCACGTCAGCTCGCGCGGATACTTGTGAGCGCCCCAGAGAAAGACCTGGATCATGTGGAGCGTCATCACGAGGACCATGGCGTTCGAGCCCCAGAAATGAATGGCCCGCATAGACGAGAGCGAGACAGATGCCGGTGACGATCTGGAGCACGAAGAGGATCATGGTGGCGCTACCGAACACGTAGGCCCAGCTCGCGGTGCTCCGCGGCACCCGATGCTCCATGGGGAGCGCGAGGATCCCGCCGAGCCCCGTTCGCTCCTCGAACCAGCGGCCGATCGCGCGGAACAAGGCCATCACACAGGCTCGGACAAGGTCGGGATCTGGCCGCCTCGCACCCAGAGCTCTCCGTCCCGGATCTGGTACTCGTACTCGAACAATCCGCGGGGCGGCGGACCCGACGCTCGCGAGCCGTCTTCGTAGTAGACGCCGCCGTGACAGGGACACATGAAAAGCCGTGACTGGGCGAACCAGCGGACGGGACAGCCGAGATGGGCGCAGTTGACCGCGAAGATCTGGAAGCGCTCGCCGCCGATCCGCCGCACCCAGCAGGGGATCGTCGCGGTCGCCCCATCCCAGGCCACGCGCAAGGGATTCTCGTATGTGGCCAGCCGCGTCTGCCCCTCGGGGAAGTTGCCGAGCGGTCCCAGCTTGATCCAGGCCTGCGCGGATCGGCCGCGGGCGGGTCCCAGGATGTAGCCGATCACGGGGATGCCGACCAGGCCAGCGGCCACCACATTCAGCGCGAGCCCGAGCTTGAACAGGAAGCCACGACGCGACGATGTCGACGAGGAAGCGAATGAATCGCGCTCAGTGCACATATGCTCAACCCTCCGGCCGGCCGGGGACCGGCTGACGATGCCCGACGAGCCAGGCCACGAGGTCGGAAATCTGCTGGGGTGTCAGCGGCCGCCCCGGCGTGTCCTCTCGCCAGTCGGGCTTGCCGAGGTCCGGTCGCCCGGCAATCACCGTGGTCCGCAGCGACTGGTCGCTTACCAGCGCGAGATACGACGGATCCACGATCGAGCCCACTGTCGGCCCTCCCTTACCCTCCGGCCCATGGCACCTTGCACAGGCACTGGCAAAGACAGCCGCACCCCGTTCTTTCGCTCCAGAGCCCTTGCTGGGTCCCTCGTAGGGTGGCAGCGTCAAGCCGGCCACGGCCTCGGGCCGGGCCCAGTGGGTGAGCATTCCCGTGACGAGTGCGTCGATCTGCGCATCCGTCAGATCGCCCCCGGCGGCAGCGCGGAACGCCGGCATCGAGGTGCCCGGAACCCCTTCGCCGATGATCGTGCGGAGCCGATCGGCGGATACGAGGGCGAGGTAGACGGGGTCGTTCAGCGACCGGGCGGCGCCGAGTCGTCCGTTCTGACCGTGACAGCCGGCGCAGTTGCGCTTGTAGATCACGTCGAACGCCATCACCTGCGAGGGCAAGACCTCGCGATTGGCCACCATCGGCCGTCCGGGCAAGGAGTCACAGGCGGCGGAGCCGAGACAGACGATGATCGCAACGGCGGCCGCGGCTAGACGTGCGCAACGCTTCATCGGTCGATCTCGCGGCGTCCACTCACGCCCGAGGCTCTGACGCCCGCGCGCGCAGCCAGCGGCCACGTCTGCATCGTGGCGACGGGCTGCGCCCGGGCCACCACGTACCCCGCCGCCAGCCCGAACGCGATCTGGGAGACGACGAACCAGGTCCAGTCAACTCGGGCGTTCAGAATTGGATTGATGACGCCCAGCACCGCCCAGAGACCTCCCGTCCACAGAAGCGGCGCCACGAGACCGCCCCAGAGCACGTGCCGACCCGGCAGCATCGGCAGGATCACGGCATAGAGGAGTCCGGCCAGCACCGAGATCAGGCCGTGCGCGACGATCCCGAGGATCAGGGCGGTCATGCTGAAGGCGCGAAGCTCCGCCAAGCTGGCCTGCGCCATCCCGGGCATCGCGACTGCGGAAAGCAAGTTCACGGGGTACCACACGCTGTGCTGGAAGATGGCCCCGTACGCGAGGGCCACGATCGCCATCGCCACGCCCCCAACAATCCCTCCCGCGACGCCCGCCGAGATCGGCTGAACCTCTACGGGGATCCGCATGCGGTGCCCGCCCTCACCCAGCTCGAGCCTTCCGACGGTAGCGGGGGATGGCATGATTGGCTTCGCCTGTTCGGCGACCGATCGCACCAGCACGTGCTCACGCTTGGGCTCGGGCAGGACCTGTCGCCACCAGCCGACACCGGCGGCGAGGGCCAGAAGCAATCCCACCACGGACACGATCTCGTTCGTCACCAGGCCGGCAAAGGCCAGGGTGATTCCCAGGGCGAGGGCCATTGGCCAGGCGGTCGGCGCTGGCATCTCGATCGTCTTGGGCTCACCCCCCGGCGTCATCGGCCCACCAGGTAGACGACCGTGAAGACGACGACCCACACGCCGTCGACGAAGTGCCAGTACCACGCGGCGATCTCCGCGCGCTCGAGGTGCTCCCGGCGCAAGGCACCGGAGAAGGCGAAGACACACAGCAGTGTCAAGATGGCGAGCCCGACGATCACGTGGCTCGCGTGGAGCCCGACCAGGGAGTAGAACGTGGTGCCGAAGAGATTGGTGCCGATCGTGAGCCCGTGCCTGACAATCAGCCGGTACCACTCCCTCGCCGTCCCCGTCAGGAACACGGCACCCAGCACGATCGTCACGAGGAACCAGGCCCCGGACCGGCGCATCGCGCCGCTCCGGAGCGCACGGAGGGCGAACGCGATCGTGATACTGCTCGAGAGCAGGCAGACGGTGTTGAAGATCGGGAGCTCCAGCACGTCCTTCGGATATGGCCCGTTGAGGCTTTTGCCGAGGTAAAAGAGATAGGCGACCACGAAAACCGCGAAGAGCGAGGTTTCGGCGATGATGAGGCCGATCATGCCCACCCGCCCGCGCCACGCGGGATTGAGAGCGTCTGGCTCGGTCACAGTGACGGGCCTCATCGGTGCGGGCTCATTCGTGTGGACCGTCCGGATCGTCGGGATGCTTCAGATCCCAGAGCGGCCGCCGGCTCGAGACTGCTGGGACCACCTCGAAGTTGTAGGGTGGCGGCGGCGAGGTCGTGGCCCACTCGAGTGTCCAGGCATCCCAGGGATCGTCGCCCGCCAACGGCCCCCTGCGCAGTGAGCGCGCGATGTTGACCACGAAGATCAGGATCCCCGCGATCTGCAGGGGCACTCCGAGCGACACCACGAGATTCCAGATCTCCCAGCCGCGATCGGCTGGATAGGTGTAGATCCGCCGGGGCATGCCGAGCATGCCGGGGATATGCATGGTCAGGAACGTGATGTTGAAGCCGATCACGAACAGCCAGAAGTGCCAGCGCCCCAACCGCTCGCTCAGCATTCGACCGGTGACCTTCGGGAACCAGTAATAGATGGCCGCGAAGATGGTGAAGAGCAGGCCTCCAATCAGCACGAAGTGGAAGTGTGCCACCACGAAGTAGGAGTCGGAGAGCTGCCAGTCGAACGGGGCTACGGACAGCATGATCCCGGTGAGGCCTGCACACAGGAACTGGAAGAGGAAGGCGCAGCAGAACAGCATGGGCGTGTCGAAGCGGATCTTGCCTCCGTACATGGTGCCGAGCCAGTTGAAGATCTTGACCCCGGTGGGTACCGCCACCAGCATCGTCGACGCGGCAAAGGCCGCATTGAGCGTGCTACCCAGACCGACCACGAACATGTGATGGGCCCAGGTGCCCATGCCCACGAGGCCGATCCCGGCCGAAGCCGCCACCAGCATGGCGTAGCCGAAGAGGACCTTGCGCGAGAACACCGGGATGATCTCCGAGGCGAAGCCGAATCCCGGCAGGATCAGGACATAGACCTCCGGATGACCAAAGAACCAGAAGAAATGCTGCCACATGACGGCCGAGGCACCCGCCTGCGTGTCGAAGAAGTGGGCCCCTAGGAAGCGGTCGAGCAGCAGCATGATCTGGGCCGCCGTCAGTGGAGGCAGGATGATCAGAGTCAGCGCGGAGATGGTCAAGATCTCCCACACGAAGATCGGCATGCGACCTAGCGTCATGCCGGGGCCGCGCATGGTGAGAATGGTGGTGACCATATTGACCGCGGTTGCGATCGTCCCCACCCCCGCAACCAGGAGCGCGAGGTTCCAGTAGTCGGTCGCGTTGCCGGGAGTGAAGGCCCGCTCGGTGAGCGGGGCGTACGCAAACCACCCGATGGCCGGCGCCGAGCCCCCGCCGTAAAGACCTTCGCCGCCGAGGAAGCTGAAGTGCAGGAGCAATCCTCCGAACAAGAGAATCCAGAACCCGAAGGCGTTCAGGCGCGGGAAGGCCAGGTCGCGGGCTCCGATCATCAGGGGCACCAGGTAGTTGCCGAACCCGAACACGATGGGAATCCCAACCAGGAACACCATGGTCGTCCCGTGCATGGTGAAGAGCTGGTTGAACGTCCCGGGCGGCACGACGTGGAGGCCGGACCAAACGAGCTGCAAACGGATTGCCGACGCCTCGAGTCCGCCGATCACCAGGAACACGAGCCCGCTGATCACGTACATGATTCCGAGTCGCTTATGGTCGACCGTGACCACCCAGTCGTGGAGCGACATCAGCACCGGGCGATGGGTTTCTCGGATGGACGCCGTCGTGTCGGACAGAACGCTCATGGCTTCTTTGCCTTCACCGCAGGCTCACGAGGTACGCGGTCACCTTGTCCAGGTCACCGGGCGATAGCTTCATGGCCGGCATGAGGGCGCCTGGCTTCAGCGATGCCGGATCATCGATCCAGGCACGAATGTTCTCCGGAGTGTTCTGGATCACCCCCGCCCCGATCGTCCACCGGCTCATCAGGTGAGTCAGGTCGGGCCCAAAGACGCCGTTGGCCGTGGTGCCCCGAATTGCATGGCAGTTGATACACGACAGAGATGAGAAGAGCTCTCGCCCCGCTCGCACCTCAGCATCGGCTCGCGCGGGCGCCTGCTGCTCGGCTGCCCATTTTGCGAAGTCTTCTTTGGAGTGGACGGTCACGATGAGCAGCATGCCAGCATGCTGGAGACCGCAGTACTCGGCGCACTGTCCAACGTAGCCGCCCGGCTTCTGCGGGTCGATCCATATCCGGTTCGTCTTGTTCGGGATCACGTCCATCTTCCCGGCGAGCTGGGGAACCCAGAAGCTGTGGATGACGTCCGCGGACTGGAGCGTGAGGAAGGTCGGCGTAGGGTGCGCCGGGTCGCTCATGGGCACGTGGAGCTCGTTGGCGGTGACGATGCCGAGCTTCGGGTAGCGGATCTCCCACCACCACTGGTGCCCGACGATCGTAACCTCGAGAGCCTGCGGCGACTGCGGGCGCCATTCGATCGCGAAGATGTAGCGGGCGGTCACCAGGAACAGTACGACCACGATCAGGATGGGGACGACTGTCCAGGCCAGCTCGATCTGCAGGCTCCCGTACACCTGGGGAGGCTCGCGCCCGTCGTCGCCTCGGCGGCGCCGAAAGCGCATGAGAGCGTAGACGGTGAGTCCGGCCACGACGAGGAAGATGACGCCGGTTATGCCGAACACGATCAACGCCAGCTCGCGGATGGCATAGGCCGGGGTGGAGGCCGGCCCGAAGATGCTCGGCGTCTGGACTGTCCTATCGGCGCCGGCCGCTGCGGTCGCGATCACAAAGCCGGCGAGAGTAGCGGCGGACAGAGCACGCCGATAGGCACTCCGTGGCTCACCGAGTGTTCGTTTGACCGCGTCTTGGTCCACCTGAGCACCTTCAGTTCTTTCCAAGCCTTTGCCGCTCCGTCACCCCTTCGTTGCGATCCACACCACCCTCGCGCTCTCTGCAGGGGACCCAAGACCTCTCTGGCCCGTCTCCGATCGCTGCCGCACGTGCCAGTTTCGCCACGTTCATGCTGAGAAATTCGCCTTCACGCACCCTGGACCAAGAGGCAATCGCCGTGCCGCGCATCAGCAGTCGTTGAGTGCTTCGCAAATAGCGGACGGGGAAGGCACACCGAGAAAGGACAAACACCAAATGGAGTCAGCCGGCACGGTCGAACTGGTAGTGGGCTATCGAGTGCCAACCGGTTGGCACTCGCCAGCCCCGGCGCTCTAGATCGGCACCCTGCAAACCTCGGAACGGAGGGGAATACCCGGGTGTCCTCCATACGACAGCACGCGTGATCCTTGGGATACTCTCGACGACTCAAGCGGCGGCAAGCGGCGCGCAGCAGCTGCATGACAGCGGCGAACCTCACCGCGAGTGCGCATGACTTGTCGGTCGTGCCGCAGAGCGCAAGGTGAACTCTCGACTGGAAGAAGCGCGAGAAGCCTACCTCTGCCTGCGTAAGGTCACATTTGCCGGATTCGTGCCGTCGAGCTCGCCTTTCATCTCGTCACCCGAGACGGTCAGATAACCCGTGAAGCCAGTCGGGTAGATTAGATGGACCTCATTGCCGACTACGAGCACCGAGACAGCACCTGTGCGCTCGACGGTGGGCGTCCCGGTGACGACCATGTTGCCCGAGGCCTTGGAGCCCGACTGGGTCAGGGTCATGGTCACCTGGCCTCCGCCCAAGCTAGCGTTCTGGTATTGCCACGGTCCTTGCCACTTGCCGCTGACGTCCACTCCGGCCGGCGCCGACGGCGCGCTCGCGCAGCTTGTGCCACCGAGCGCCACTAGGCCGATCAAGAGAAACGTTCCGAATCTCATCGTGCCCTCCTTCCAAGCCACCACTTCCGCGGCAGTCGGCATTTGCGGTTCATCTCGTCCGACACCCGATACAGAGGCAATCGAAGTGCCAGGCGTCAGCCCATGCCGGGTGGCTTGACAACTCGTTGAGGTGGCGACCCAATCGGGCACGCGGCGGCACCGATCGAATATCTCGTGCCAACCCAGCTGTGCCGAGGGGGCTACCAGGTGCCAGCCGATTGGCACCGGCGACGCGACATTGAAGCGCCGGTTGCCGTCACACCCCGGGCCGCAGGATCCCGAGTTTCTTCATCCGAAACTGCAGGGTCGAGCGGTTCATACCCAGCCGCGTTGCCGCCCCCCTCGGCCCGGAAAGCACCCACTTCGTCTCCTTGACCGTCGCCAGGATGTGCTCGCGTTCCGCCTCCTCCAGCGTGCGGGGCTGCCCCTGCCCATTCACGTGTCCGGGGGCGATCCGGGCCGGCAGGGCCTCCAGCGGCACCCGCAGGACCGACCCCGCCGACAGGATCACCGCGCGTTCAATGAGATTCTCCAGCTCGCGGATGTTCCCCGGCCACGGGTAGCGCGTCAGGCGCTCCATCGTGTCCGAGCTGATCGTGTCGATCGTCCGGTTCATCCGCCGGGCAAAATGCTGGACGAAATGCCGCACGAGCAGGGGAATGTCCTCCGCGCGCTCCCGCAGCGGCGGGACATGAACGGGAAACACGTTCAGCCGGTAAAACAGATCGGCCCGGAACTTCTGCGCCTCCACCAGCGCTGCCAGGTCGGCATTGGTGGCCGCGATCAGCCGCGCGTCTGACCGCAGGGTCCGCCCACTGCCCAGACGCTCGAACTCCCGCTCCTGGAGCACGCGGAGCAGCTTCGGCTGCAGCTCCAGCGGGATGTCGCCGATCTCATCCAGAAAGACCGTGCCCCGATTGGCCAGCTCGAAGCGCCCGATCCGTTGCGCGATGGCCCCGGTAAAGGCCCCCCGCTCGTGCCCGAACAGCTCGCTTTCCAGCAGTCCCGTCGGAATCGCCGCACAGTTCAGTTTCACGAAGGCCTGCGAGCGTCGAGGACTGAGATTATGGATCGCCCGTGCGATCAGCTCCTTGCCGGTCCCCGTCTCGCCGTAGATCAACACGGTGGAATCGGTCGGCGCCACCGTCTCCACTTGCTGCAAGACGCGCCGCAGGGCCGCGCTCTTCCCGATGATGTCCTCGAAGTTTCGGTCGCTTCGGATCTCAGCTTCCAGATACAGCTTCTCCTGCGCGAGCTTGTCCTTGAGCTCGCGAATCTCGCCGTAGGCCAGGGCGTTCTCGACGCCGATCGCGATCTGGCCGGCGAACTGCGTCAGAAACTGGACTTCATCCTCCGTGTACGCCTGCGCCTCCCGTCGCCACAGCCCCAGCGTGCCGAGGGTCCGGTGCCGACTGATGAGCGGCAAGACGCACCCCACCGTGAAGCCCAGGGCGGTCCACGTCGCGTCCACTTCCAGCCCCGTCTTCCGGGCGTCCTCAACGTCCCCGACCCAGGGCGTGCCGGTGCGAAAGACATGCCCCGCCACCGTGCCGTCGACCGGGATCAGTTCCCCTTCTTCCAGGATCTCCTCGCCCCCCGGGAAGTCGAGCGCGTTCGCCCGCAACTGCCCACTGCCAGGGTCCGGCAACGCTACCACCGCGGAATCCGACCGCAGGACGCGCCGCGACGTCGTCATCACCGCGCGCAGCACCTCGCGCAGTTCCAGGTTCGACACCACCGCGTTGGTCTGCTCGAGCAGGAGATTGCGTCGGTCCTGCTCCTGCTGCAGCTCCGCGTGGATGAGCGCGTTTTCTACCGCCATCGCGACTTGATCGGCCACACTGGAAAGCATCGGCAGGTCCTCCTCGGAATAGGCATACGGTCGCTTCGCAGCAATATTCAGGCTTCCGAGCCGCCGGTACGGCGTCGTCAACGGCAAGGAGCACGCGGACTGAAAGCCGCGTTCCCTCAGGAGTCGCTTCGCGCCCAGGAATCGAGTGTCCTCGTCCAAGCGCGGACTCACGGCTGGCTGCTGGTGTTCGGCGACCCACGACGCCTGCGCGGTTTCGATGGGAATCTCCCGCGTCGGCGTCAAGGCCACGATCGGCTGATCCTCGCTGGCGGGGACATACCAGCCCGCGCCGCTGGGGACCTCCCGGTCCAAAAAGAGGCTCATGTAGTCGAACTCCATGAGGGGGTGGAGTACCCGTGGTAGGACCCCCACGAGTTGCTTCACGTCGCGATGGGCTCTCAGGGCTTCGAAGATAGAGTCAGGCATCTCGCACCTCCGCAACGCCGTATGGCGATCGACGTATGGCGATCGACTTCTGTCGCCCCTGCTCGTACCCTGGGATGAGGCTAAGGCAGTTCGCCGTTCCCGTCGTGACCGCGCGGTCATGTTTTGGTTGAAAAACGGTGTCCGGTCGGTGTCCGCCGGGAGGGGCGGGGGCAACAAATACACGAAGTTACGGTCTGCTCCCGAATCTCCGCTGGGGATCTGAGACCAGATCCGCCACCTGGACGGACGGGGCAGCCCGGAGCAACCAGGGCTCCCTGCGGATTTCTCTGCGGGCAGGCCCGGCTTCGCCAGGGGGGCTCGAGGGGAGTCGCGGAGTACGTCGAGCTCGGTCCTCGCGATCCTGAAGGATCTGCGACTGGACTCGAGTCGCGTCGGCTAGAGATCCTTGAACTTCTCGCTGATCCTGCTGAGAAGAAGCTTCCCCTCCTCGCGGCTCTGCGTTTCGGCGCGGCGCTTCTCCTCGGCGGCTTCGTCGGCGGCCATCTGTGCGTTGGCCGAGGCAATCCAAAGATCGATGTGGTCGATCCAGTCAGGCACGAGGGCTTCCTCGGGCTCGAAACGCAGTCCGCGCTCGAGGTCGCAGACCACACGTTCGGGATCGTGGTCCCGCGACACCGGAGTCGCCAGCTTGAACGAATAGATCCAGTGACCGGCCGGCGCCTCGTTCAGCGGCACGACAAACGAGTAGAGTCCGTCTGAAGCCCCGATCGCCTGGGGGGGCCGACGCGCAGAATGTTGTCCATGCAGGTCCGGTCAGGGTTACTTCGTCACCGAGGAGTCGCGAGACTCGGGAACTGCCACAGAGTCCGGCATGGCAGCGCGGATGCCCCTTCGGTTTCCTCGGCTCACGATAGGATGCCGGCAGACGATCGGACCAGAGCGGAATTGCGCGGCCGGCACGACACGGACCACACGGCCGTGGCCGTCCAAGATGGTGACGGCCGATATCGGCTCGTCGTGACTGGGCAGTCTGATCTCGTTCATGACCTGTCTCGGACTCATCGCCAACCTCCCCCGCTGATCACGATCTTGCCCCTTCCGCGGGACGCCCCGATCGGTTTTTGGGCGGACACGACGTCGTACGAGCCGTCCTCTCGGATCCTCAGCGTGAGATAGTCCGGCTCGAACTCGGACTTCGAGTTCACGATGCCTTTCCACGTGCCCGTCACGGCCTTGATGTCGGACACCGCGACCGGGGTAACCGGGCCGACGCTCGCACAACCAACCAGGGTGGCCGCAAATCCGACGACGAAGGCGGTCAGAACGGTCCCGAGCGACCGAAGGCCAGTGCGTGTCACCGTCTCTCCTCCCCTTCCGGCTATTGACTGTTCAACAATCTCAAGAGCACTGGGTGACGGGCGCTAGAGTACGCGTCGGCCGGGCGAATCCCGACCAGCGGTCCAGATGGTGATCGGCTGCATCCGTCCTTTCAGGTGAACCTCGCCGCCGGGCTTCAGCCGATCGAGGCGCAGCCCAACCAGCCTTCCCTCCTCGCGTATGCGGCCGATTACCGCATTGCTCGCCACGAGCTCGACGTCGAGTTCGCGCGTGAGACGCTCCAGACGACTCGCTACGTTGACGGTGTCACCGACCACGACATAGTCCAGCCGCTGTGCATCGCCGATGCTTCCCAAGACGGCTTCTCCGTAGTGCACACCGATGCCGATGTCGACCGAGGCCTGGCCTCGTCTCGCCCGCTCCCGGCTCCAGCGATGCGTCTCGTCCGCCAACTGCCAGGCGCACTGAAGCGCCCGTCCGGCATCGTCGGCTCCACGAGACGGTGTGCCAAACGTCGCCATGACGGCATCGCCGATGTACTTCTCGAGCGTGCCACGATGATCGAAGACGATGCGCGTGACGCGCTGGTGGAACTCCGTCAACAGCTCGATCGTGGCCTCCGTCCCCAGCGATTCGCTGAGACGCGTGAATCCCCGGATGTCGGCGAAGAGCACGGCGACCGGCTGGCATCGAGCCGCCATGCCCGCCGCGCCCGCGCTCGCGAGCGCATCGACGACATTCGGCGAGAAGTATCGGGCGAGACTGGCTCGCGCGAGGTGATCGGTCACCTGCCGTCTCAACAAGCTCCGCGAGCGCGCCACGGCAGCCGCCAACACCGCCGTGAGGAGCGCCAGCAGCACCGTCTGAGTGCGCCACGCCGCATCGCTCACATAGTGAGGATTCAGGTAGAGCTCGAGCGCCGCGGTCGGGCTCAGCCCTGGCTTGTCGATCGCTGAGCTGTGGATCGAGACCGTACCGGGCAGGCGCAGCATGACCTGGTGTCCAAAGCTCCAGAGGGCGATGGTGACCGCCCCGGTCCAGACGACGAACCGCGGCGAGTATGACAATGCGGTTCCCGCGACGTACACGAACAGATAGAAGACCGTCGGGAGCCGCAGCTGCATCTGCGGCGGCCAGCTCGGGGGGAACGTAATCGGCGTCAGTATGACCCCGATCAACAGTGCCGCCTCGAGGATACTGAAAGCACCCGCCCAGAAGACGGGCCGCCCATACCTGCGCCCGAGCACATACTGCACCAAGCCGAATGCGGCGAATGTCGCGACGACCAAGAGACCTGGAATCGATCGGGCTGGTGCGTAATACGCGACGAGCGACACGGCCACGACGGCGAGCAGGGCGAGCCGGACGCGAAGATGGAACCCGAGACCGTTCTGCTCCGCATCGGCCATCGCCCGGTCGATGCTTGACGCAGACGGTCGCTCACGCCGTGCAAACCACGTCCGCGTCCGTCGAGCGTGGCGCCGCTCCCAGGCGTGCGCTACCCGGGCCCATCGACGATATGGCCTGAGGGTCGCCCGAGCCGCCGACCCCACCGGAGGCGATGGCTTCACCGGCATTTCGTCAATCCTGGTCTGCGGCATGCGCGTGGTAGCTCCCGCTAATGACTCTTGTTAAATAGCGTGACAGGCATGTCAGAGCCCAAGGCC
>WNFC01004033.1_pt1 | contig 29154 bp, 24 predicted proteins | sample 5400541 | NCBI WGS metagenome assembly WNFC01 (sample SAMN13153342, study PRJNA577476) | soil metagenome | isolation source: 120 cm saprolite under Douglas fir tree site 2 hole 2 replicate 1 | place: USA:California | collected 2015-04-18
CTAAGATTGGCCGCCGGATGATTGAAGACATCGACGTCGCCGTGGTCGGGGCCGGGCAGGCCGGACTCGCGACCAGCTGGTTCCTGACCCAAGCCGGCCTGAACCATGTCGTGTTCGACCGCGGCCGCGTCGCCGAGACCTGGCGCAGCCGGCGCTGGGATTCGTTCTGCCTGGTCACACCGAACTGGGGCGTGAATCTGCCCGGCGCCGGTTATGGCGGACCGGACCCCGATGGCTTCATGTCGCGAGCGGAGCTAATCGCCTTTTTTGAATCGTGGACCTCGTCGTTCCACCCGCCTGTGAGCGAGAACACGCACGTTTCACGGCTCCAGGCAGACTCGGACCGGCAATTCCTGCTGAGCGCGGGCGACCGCGAGGTCCGTGCCCGCTCGGTAGTCGTGGCCTCCGGGTTCTATCAGAAGGCGCACCGGCCGGCCGGCGCCGAGACCCTGCCGGCGACAATCCACCAGGTCCTTGCCGAGGAATACGGAAACCCGGGCAAGCTGCCACCCGGCAACGTCCTGATCGTCGGCAGCGGCCAGACCGGCTGCCAGCTGGCCGAAGAGCTCGATGAGGCAGGCCGAAAGGTTTTCGTCGCTTGCGGTCGCTGCCCTTGGGCTCCGCGTCGCATCGGCGGCCGCGACCTGATCTGGTGGTTCAGAGAATCCGGTTTCGCGGATCGCACCCCAGACCAGCTTCCTTCGCCCGCGGCGCGACTGGTCGGCAATCCGCAAGCAACCGGCCACGGGGGCGGGCATGACCTTCATTTCCGCACCTTGCACGAGATGGGCGTCGAGCTTCTCGGGCGTTTTCTGGGCGCGGATGGCTCGACGCTTCACTTCGCCGACGACCTGGCCGCCAGCGTGGACTTCGGCGACGCGCGCTATGCGGAGATTAGGGGGTACATCGACGCCTGCTGCATGAGGACCGGCATGCCTCGGCCGGTTTACGATCTCCCGCCGCCGATGCGGATCAAGACCCGCACCGAGCTCGACCTTGCTCGCGAAGGAATCGGAACCGTCATCTGGACGAGCGGCTACCGGCCAGAGTACGGCTGGGTCGAGTTCCCGGTGTTCGACGACATGGGCTTTCCGATCCAGACCGACGGCGCGACTCCGGTGCCGGGGCTCTACTTTGTCGGCGTGCACTGGATGAGAAAGAACAAATCAGCGATCCTGTCTGGTGTGGGCGAAGACGCAGAGATCGTGGCGCGGCAAATATTGGAAAGGCGAAAATGAGAATCGCGGTCGCCATGTCGGGCGGTGTGGATTCTTCCGTGGCGGCTGCACTGCTGCAAGCCCAGGGTCATGACGTGGTCGGCATCACCCTCCAGCAGTGGCCGCGAGGCGAGACCGAGGAATCGGCCAAGCACGGCGGCTGCTGTTCGCTATCCGCGGTCGAAGACGCGCGTCGCGTGGCGACTCTCCTCGACATTCCTTATTACTGCTGGAATCTCGAGGCCGAGTTCGGCGAGCGCGTCATCGAGCCCTTTCACCGCGACTATCTGGATGGCAGGACGCCGAACCCGTGCGTACGCTGCAACGCCTTCGTCCGCTTCGACCTGATGCTCTCGCGCGTCCTGGAGCTCGGCTTCGAGAAGCTCGCCACGGGGCACTACGCGCGCATCGTGGACGGCGAGCAGGGGCCCGAGCTGCACACCGCGGTCGATCCGGCGAAGGATCAGTCCTACATGCTGTATCACCTGGATCGCGATCGGCTCGCAAGCATCGCGTTTCCCCTGGGACGAATGACCAAGCGCGAAGTGCGCGAGCACGCGCGGGAGTTCGGGCTGCCGGTCGCCGAGAAGGCGGAGAGCCAGGAAATCTGCTTCGTGCCTCGCGGCGAGACGGCGCGGTACCTGGCGGAGCGGCTGCCGGTGCGAACGGGTGCGGTGGTCGACTCGTCGGGACGCGAGCTCGGCAGCCATCGCGGCACAGCGCTGTACACCGTCGGCCAGCGGAGCGGGTTCGGCGATCTGCGCGAGGCGGGGCCGTGGTACGTGATCAAGATCGACGCTCCCGCCAACCGGCTGGTGGTGGGGCGTCGGGAAGAGCTGGCCGTGCGCGAGGTCGGGCTTCGCGACGTGAGCTTCATCGCCGGAGGGATCGACGAACCCGCTCGGTGTGAGGCGAGTTTGCGGTATCACTCACCAGCCATCCCGGCCACCTTTGCGTCCGGCCGTCTCACGCTCGACGAACCCTTCCTGGGCGCGGCGCCGGGGCAGGCCGCGGTCCTTTATGCAGGCACGAAGGTGCTCGGCGGCGGGACGATCGTTAGAGCGCTGTAACCAACCCTTCCTGGTAGAACCGCACCGGGTGGCGCACCCCGTGGTTTCGCTCGTACTCCAACCACGCCGCCTCGTACAACTCCTCACCCTGCACACGGATCTCGTCGGCCGCGGGAGCCGAGACGCCTGATGCCCGCAAGCGCTTGGCCAGCGAGGTCAGCGCGAAATTGCGCAGCTCCTGGCCGTTGACGCGCAGAGGAGGCGGCACCGTGCGCGGGTCCTCGACCGGCAGCCGCCGGTCCGGCGCCACGGCGGTCCGCACCGCGGGCTCGAGAAGGTCCAGCACCTTGAGCGTGACTACACGCGCCATCTCGGGCTGCTTTGCGATGCGGCGCCGCAGCGCGAGCACGCCGAACCCGATGTGGCGGGACTCGTCGCGAGCCACCGCCGTGAAGCCGGCGACGAAGCCCGGCATCATGCCGACGTTCCGCAGCAAGCGCAGAAGACTGCGCTGACCGGCGACCGCGAGGTAGCCCTCGATGATCAAGTGATAGGTGACGACGCCTTCTACCCACGCGCGCTCGTTGTGCGGCTCGCGCCGAACGAGGTCCATGGCGTCGACGAGCTGGTGCTCGAAGATCTTTCTGAAGCCCTCGGTGGCCCGCGGGCCGATCGCATCGAGAGCGGCATGCAAACCTCCACCGACGTCGAGCACTTCTTCGAAGAACCGTTGAAAGAACACTGTGTGCCGCGCCTCGTCTGCGATCTGTGTGGCGAGAAAGATCCGTTCGTCCTCGAATGGGGCCCCGTACAGCAGCGGCGCCAGCGTGTCAGTGACCGCCTGCTCGCCGATGAAGAAGAGCGTCATGGTGTTCTGCATGACCTGCCGGGTGGTCGCGGGCAGGTTCTGCCAGTGCTGGACGTCAACGGAGAAGTCGAGGTCTGACACTGCCCACTGCTGGCGTTCCCACCGCCGGTAGAGCGAGGCAGTATCGATCTCCGGCTCGAGCAGGTGATCCATCTGGGCCTCGACGTCGTCCATGCTCACGCCGACAAGGTCCGCCAGAGGCGCCTCTTCCACCCGCCGGACCGCGTCGAGCACAGATTGAGCGGTCATTTAGGTCGGCCGCTAGTGTAATCCCGCGTTGATTGAAACCAAGCGGCTAGTCATTCGCCTGGCCCAGGACGAGGACGTGCGCGAGATCATCCGTTACTACGGCGAGAACCGCGAGCACCTGCAGCCGTTCTCGCCCACGTATCCGCCGGATTTCCTCGGCGAGGCCACGTGGCTGGAGCAGGTACGCGTCCGGCTGCCCGAGTTCGCGGCCGGGGACGGCTTCCGCGGCTTTCTGTTTGCACGCGACTCGCCCAGCCGGATCATTGGCAACCTCAACATCACCGCGGTCCACCGCGGGGCTTTCCAGTCCTGTGCGCTGGGCTACAACCTGGCCGCGGGCGAGCAGGGCAAGGGCTATATGACCGAGGCGGTTCGCGGCGCCGTCGCATTCGCGTTCGAGACGTGGAAGCTGCATCGGGTTGCGGCCAGCTACATGCCACGCAACACACGCAGCGCCGCCGTCCTGGACCGATGCGGGTTCAAGATCGAGGGCCACGCGCCCGCGTATCTGATGATCGGCGGGCGCTGGGAGGACCACGTGCTCACCGCGATCATCAACCCGAGCTGGACCCCTCCGGCGCCTTGAACCTGCCGCCGCCGATCGATCTGGCCATCGCCGCGCTCCGCTGGCTCGAATACGCCGGCCTGCTCGGATTCATCGGGACAGTGGTCGTCCGGCGGCTGGCCGCAATGCCGCCGGCGCTGCATTGGGCACGGGCGCCGATGGAGCGCTGGCTCGCCGGCGCAGTCATCGGTGGACTCGGCGTCGTGACTGCGCATCCATCGATCGCCGGCATCGTGCGCGTCGTCGCGGAAGGCGTCGCCCTGGGCCTGTGCATCCGTGGCTATCCCTTGGTGGTGCCTCCCGGCATCTTCGCGGCGGCGGCGCTCGCGTTCGCCGGCCACGCGGCCCAGGTCAATCCCGCCGCGGGCGCGATATTCGCGGACGCGACGCACGTTCTTTCCGCGGGGGCGTGGGCCGGCGGCATCCTGGTCCTTGCCACGCTGCGACCGCCGGCCCGGTGGGGAGGTGACGAAGGACGTGCGCTGCTCATTCGATTCGGCCGCGTCGCGTTCCTGGCGTTCGCTATCACGGCCTTGACCGGGGTGCTGCGCGCCAGCGAGGAGCTGCGCGGGCTCGATGACCTGTGGGGAACACCGTACGGCCTGGTTCTGAGCCTGAAGACGGCCGGAGTCCTAGTCATGGTCGCGATGTCGGTTCTGGTCTGGCGACGTGGGTTCCGGTACGCCGGCGCCGAAGGGGCCCTGGTGCTCGTCGTCCTCGCCGCGACCGCCTTGCTGGCGGCTTTTCCAATGCCTCCCGGCCAGGCATAGAATCGGCCCATGGCCACCGTGCGAGAGGTCATGAGCGAGACCCTGTTCACGGTCAGCCCTTCGACCACCGTGGGCGAGGCGGTGGCGCTCATGGCCCAGCACCGAGTGGGCTCGATGCTCGTCATGGACGGCACCAGGCTTGCCGGCATCTTCACCGAGCGCGACACCGTGAGGGCGATCTCGCACTCCCATGACGCGCCCTCTCATGAAGTCTCGTCGTGGATGACGCAGGAGCCCATGACGGTCGGCCCCGACGAGCCGGTCGAGGACGCCTTGCAGACGATGCTCGACAACGGATTTCGGCACCTACCGATCGTCAAGGACGGCGAGGTGATCGGGATCGTCTCGATTCGAGATCTCGCCGGCTAGCGTCCTTCATGCCCCTCTCCCCTAGAGGGGAGAGCGGATCTTCGGTAACGTTCATAGCACTTGGGTCTTCTGGCGCTGCGGCGCTACCTCCCGTACATGCGGCCCTACCTCGGGCTGGTCGTCATCTTCGGCCTGTCACAGCTCGGGAGCCTCGCGGCGGCGGCGTCGATTCCGAAGGTGATCCAGTCGATCATCGATGGGCCGATCACGCATCATCAGCTCGGCCAGCTGCTGCCGATGGCGGGCCTGCTGCTGCTCATCGGGCTGGTCGAGTTCGTGTTCATCTACCTGCGCCGCAACTACTCAGGCGTCGCCTCGCTCCGCATGGAGACAGACCTGCGCAACGATTTCTATGCGCACCTGCAGAACCTGCAAGTGTCGTTCCACGACAACTGGCAGTCGGGCCAGCTCTTGTCGCGGGCCATCTCGGACATCGCGACCGTGCGCCGGTTCATCAGCTACGGCTTGGTCTGGTTCCTGCAAACTTTCGTGACTTTCGCGGTCGTCCTGGTGCTGATGCTGGGCCTGGACTGGGAGCTCGCTCTTGTCGTCGTCGTCTTCATGCTGCCGATCGCCTACTTCAGCTATCGCTTCCACGAGAAGTACAAGCCCATCGCACGGCGTCTGCAGGACCAACAGGGCGACCTCACCACGATCATCGAAGAGATGGCCACCGGCGTGCGCATCATCAAAGCCTTCGGACGCATGCCGCTCATGCAGAAGCGCTTCGAGGACCAGGCTCGGCTGTTGCGCGCCACCAGCCTCGCGGGCATCAAGGCACGCGCGCGTCTCTGGACCCAGCTCAACTTCCTACCAAACCTTTCGCTGGTGGCGGTGCTTTTACTCGGCGGCTTCCACGTGGTTCAGGGCAGTCTCACCATCGGCGGCCTGGTCGCCTTCATGAACTACGTCTTCATGCTCACGTGGCCGATGGACGCCATCGGGTACGTGCTCTCGATGAGCGAGGAATGCCAGACCGCGTCGGAGCGCTTGAACGAGGTGCTCGATTCGCGCCCTGAGATCGCCGACCGCGCCGGCGCGCGCTCTCTCGACCGATGCAAGGGGCGGATCGAGTTCCGTGGTGTCGGGTTCAAGTACCCCAAATCCAGCGAGTGGGTCCTGCGCGACCTGAACCTGGTGATCGAGCCGGGCGAGACCGTGGGCATCGTCGGCCGCACCGGGAGCGGCAAGACTACGCTCGCCTACCTCTTGCCGCGCCTTTACGACGTCGCGGAAGGCCAGGTGCTTCTCGACGGGATCGATGTCCGGGATCTCAAATTGCGCTCGCTTCGCTCGCACATCGGAGTCGCCTTCGAGGACCCGATCCTCTTCTCGGCGTCGGTCCATGAGAACCTGGTCATGGGACGCCCGGTGGTCTCCGACAAAGAGCTCAAGCGCGCGATCGATATCGCTCAGGCAGGTTTCGTCTGGGAGCTTCCGTGGGGACTCGAGACGCGGGTGGGCGAGCAGGGCTACACGCTCTCGGGCGGCCAGCGGCAGCGGTTGGCGCTCGCCCGGGCCGTGCTGGGCGACCCTCCCGTGTTGGTGTTGGACGACCCGCTGTCGTCGGTCGACGTTCACACCGAAGCGGCGATCGAGCAGTCGCTCGCCCGAGTCCTGCAAGGAGTGACCGCATTGCTCGTGGTGCACCGCCCGTCGACCCTGGCGTTGGCCGATCGGGTCGCTCTGGTCGACCGCGGCGCTGTCGTCGCGACTGGCACGCACTCCGAGCTTCTTAAAACCAATGACCTGTATCGCGCGCTGCTGTCGCAGGAGTTCGAACCGGCGCAAAGCAGCGGGCTAGCGACAGCATGAGCGTCCCGGCACCCGCCGATCGCTGGCGCGGAGTCGCGTCAGAGGAAGTTGACGATTTCTCGCCGAGCGTGGCGAGCCTTCTAAGACGTCGCAGCCGCCGCCTGCTGGCGAGCCTCGCGCATCCCTATCGCACGCGGCTGCTATTCGCCGCGGTCCTGATTCTCGTCCGCGCCGCGGCGTACCTTGCCTTGCCGTACCTGGTCGGTCTCGGCATCGACAAGGGGATCAGGCCTGGGCGCACCGGCAACCTGGCGGCGCTCGCGATCATCGTGGCGGCGTTGCTGCTGGCGCTGATGGTCAACTCCGCTGCGAACTACCTCTTCCTGCTCCTTTCGGGCCGGTTGGGCGCCGACATCCTGTTCGACCTTCGCCGGACGCTCTTCGCGCACGTGCAGGAGCTCTCGCTCTCCTTCTACGAGCGTTACACGTCTGGTCGCATCATCTCGCGCTTGACGTCGGACGTCGACGCGCTCAACGAGCTGCTGGCGACTGGGCTCACGTCGGTGATCACCTCGCTGATCTCAGTGGTCGCGATCACGGTGATCCTCCTGCGCCTGGATGCGCGTCTGGGCCTGGTCACGCTGGTCGCGATGCCGCTGGTGCTCGGGCTCACATGGTGGTTCCGCAGCAACTCCGCACGCTCATACCGAGCGGTGCGCCGCGCGATCGTGCTGGTGATCGTCCACTATGTCGAGTCGCTCGGCGGCATCCGGGCTGTGCATGCATTCCGCCGCGAGCCCCGCAACCAGGAGATCTTCGAGGACGTCAACGGCCGCTACCGAGACGCCAACATCTGGTCGAACCGGCTCGCTTCGACGTTCGGGCCGGCCATCAACATGCTCGGCCGGCTCACGACCACGCTGGTGCTGCTGTTCGGCGGCTACCTGGTCGTCCAGGGCCAGCTGACGCTTGGAGTGCTCACCGCCTTCGTCCTTTATCTGCGGCAGTTCTTCGAGCCGATGCAGGACCTGTCGCAGTTTTACAACGTCTTCCAGGCGGCGGGCGCCGCTCTGGAGAAGCTCGCCGGGTTGATCGAAGAGAGGCCCACTGTGCAGGAACCGGTGAGTCCGGTGCGGATGGGGGAGATCAATGGCGCAGTCGCGTTCGAAGGCGTGACGTTCGCGTATCGCGACAAGGCCGTCCTTCACGACATCGACATCTCGATCCCGGCCGGGCAGATCGTCGCGCTCGTGGGTGAGACGGGCGCGGGCAAGACCACGATGGCGCGCCTGATGGCGCGGTTCTACGACCCGACCGCCGGGCGCGTGACGCTGGATGGCATCGACCTGCGTTCGGTCGCAACCGAGGAGCTGCGGAAAGCAGTGGCAGTGGTGACGCAGGAGAGCTTCCTCTTCTCGGGCAATGTCGGCGACAACCTGCTGTTCGGGCGGCCCGAGGCGACCCGCGAGGAGATGGAAGAGGCCGCGCGCGCCATCGGCGCCCACGACTTCATCAGCGCCCTGCCCAACGGTTATGAAACCGACGTGAGGCGGCGCGGCGTGCGCCTGTCTTCGGGCCAGCGGCAGCTGGTGGCTTTCGCGCGCGCCTTCCTGGCCGACCCGCGCGTGCTCATCCTGGACGAGGCGACGTCGTCGCTCGACCTGCCGTCGGAGCGCCTGGTGCAGCGGGCGCTGCGCACGTTGCTGCGGGAGCGGACGGCGGTGATCATCGCCCACCGGCTGTCGACGGTCGACATCGCCGACAGGGTGCTGGTCATCGACGGTGGAAGGGTGGTCGAGGATGGCGCGCCGTCGGATCTGCGCGAGCGCAGCGGCCGGTACGGCTCGCTGCATCGGCAGTGGGTCGAGTCCCTGGCCTAAACGCCAGCTCGACCGCGCGCGGTTCGGGACGCACCACGTCTGCTGAGAACGGTGTTAAGGGCGCGGCGAAGTTCCACGGCCGGAACGACGATGGCTGCAGCCTGTCGCCACGCAACGTGACCATCGGGCCGAATCAGAACAGCACCAGTCTCTTGGACGCCATAAACCGCCATCCAGGCTTCTCGATCCCCTCGCTGCGCACGAGCGCAGGCCGCCGTCCGGTCCAACACGGGCACACGCAATTCATTGGCGATCTCACCAACGGCGATACGCCAATCCTGTGTGCGCCGGCCCGCCAATAACGTGAATTGCGGGCCAAACAGGTCCAACATCGACACGCGTCCACGCTCCCGCCCGAGCCATAGGTGAGGAGCGCGGGAACCCGGGCGCGCAACCGGTGCATAGTCACCACCGCTGACCTGCGGCATCTCGGTCCCGTCCGGGACTATGGCGGGTGATGTGTACGTGAAGCCAAGGTCGACGTCGAGCCCGGTCCTGTGATTGACGTTGTCGTCGCCGGTGATGAGCCCGACGGAGCGATCGACGTTGTACTCGGCCACGGGGCGCCGTTCGGTCTCATAAGTGTCCAGGAGGCCCGGATCGGCCCATCCATGTAAGGCTGCCGCCAGCTTCCAACAGAGGTTGTGGACGTCCTGGATTCCGGTGTTCAGTCCAAGCCCGCCCGCCGGTGTCATCCGGTGAGCGGCGTCGCCCGCAAGAAACACGTTGCCCACCCGCCAGCGCTCGGCAGAGTCGGCCTGCATCTTCCAGGGCACTATCCCCACGATCTCGACCTCCAACCCGGGTAAACCCACGCCCTTGCGTATGAGTTCGACCGCACGCACGTGCGTGAAGGAGTCGGTTGATTCGCCCTGGGCGGGCTGATTCGCGACCGCAAAGATCCAGCGCGATCCTGCGTCGGTCGCGATGAACATTCCGGTGACGTCGTCGTTCTGGACGAAGTGCAGGAAATTCGGCCCGCTGGCCAAGAGACTCTTCAACGGCGCTGAGAAGTGAATGCTGACGTTGTGGCCGAGCAACCCTAACCCGAGCATCTTGAGGCCGAGTCGCTCGCGGATCGGACTCATGGCGCCATCGGTAGCGACCAAGTACTGGCAGTGCACTTCATGCAGCTGGCCAGTGGCCCGATCGCCGATGTGTGCGTTGATCCCGTCGGTGGTCTGCTCGAATCCCAACAACTCAGTTCCGAAGAGCAAGCGGGCTTGCGAGTGTGACGTCGCGGCACGCAGCAGGATTGGCTCAAGCTCCTTCTGCGAGCAGGACGTCCATTCTTCTGGGCTCACGTCGAGACCATGAGGACGGAACGATGGTGAGACACGCGGTTCGGCGTCTGTCAGCACTCTCGAGAAGGCGATGCGGGGTTCAGCGCTGAATGACGCGCGGCGGATCTGATCCGCAACTCCGATTGAGCGGAAGATCTCCATGGACCGGATGTTGATCCCGGTGGCCCGCGGATATATCGAGGTCCCGGGATGCCTCTCTACAGTCAGAGACTCGACGCCGTGAAGGGACAGGAGGATGGAGGCGCAAAGTCCCGAAGGACCGCCGCCAACGATCAGAACCGGTACTTCGATTCGGCGGGAGCAGGTCATGCGGGCGACTCGGTGCGGTGTCGGCGCGCCGAGGCGTCCTCGTTGTCATGCCAGATGCCCATTCGCTCGCTGAAGGCGACCCACTCGTCAATGCACGCGTGGGCAGTCTCGCCATGCGGCGTAAGCACTGCCTGGCGCTCCGTCAATCGTTTGCACTCGATGTAGTGCATGTAGGCAACCGGGTCGTTTGTCGCGAACGCTTCGACCAGCGAATCCAAGAGCGACTTCCACATCTTGCTGACTCCTCCTATATCTGCGTAACGTCGATAGGCTCACTCTGGTCGTTGGGCAAGTGGTTGCCATCGGGAGGATTACGGAGTGCAGTACTGAAACTCAGTACCGAAAAATCCCTACCGGCGTTTAGCCGGGCGTGCGCCTCGCCGCGATCCAGGCCGCCACCTGGGACCTCGAGTTGAATCCCAGCTTGTCGCAGATGTTCTTGACGTGGCTCTCGGCCGTCCGCTCGGACAGGTGAAGGCGTCCGGCAATGGCACGGTTCGAAAGGCCCTGGGCGACCAACCCCGCCACCTCCAATTCGCGGCTTGACAGCGGGTGATCGGTGACGCCGCGTTCCTCCAGACCCTTGACCAGTCTTATCGCGCGCTCCTGCCACGGCACCATGCCGAGCTCTCGACTGGTGGCGATTGCGCTTTCGAGGAGCTTCTGGGCATGCCGGAGATCGCCGTCCCGGCCGGTCCGTAGCAGCATCTCGGCGTAGGCGACCTGGCTGCGGACGACAAAGGGGGGAGCCCCCATGCGCCGTTCAAATTCAATCGCTTCCTCGAAATGCTTGGCGGCGTCATCCCACCGCTCCAAGGTGGTGGCTAGGATGCCTAAACACCGGGACACCGATCCGGTCAGTCCGGCCGCGCCTACGGAGACGTTGAGACGCGCGAACGGAAGCGCCGCCTTGTACGTCCGTTCGGCAAGATCTCTATCACCCACCAGGGCGATTACCTCGGTGATCGTGGCTATACGCGACAACGAATCGATGGCCGAACCGAGATTCTCGAACGCGGACGGTGCGCTCAGTCGGAGGGCGATACGCGCTTCATCCAGACGTCCCATGACCGCCAACCCGCCGGACCTGTAGATCCCAGAGTGCATATCTTCCGGCAGCGGCCGTACGAGTTCCTCCATCGCCTGAAATGCGTTTTCAGATCCGCCCAGGTGTATGGCCAGCACCACCCCATGGGCGAGGTACCCAAACTCCCCCGCCGCATGGTGGCCCTTTCGGCCAAGCTGCCGCGCTTCCTCGGCGAAGGCCCGAGCCTGGGCAAACCTTCCTCTCAAAAGGGCCAGCCAGGATTGCACGTGCAGCGCGCGCCAGCGGGCTAGGGGTTCGTGAAGCTCGTCCGCGAGTTTGAGCTGGACAGCTACCTCGGCTTCCGCCTCATCGATTCGGCCCAGCTGCACTAAGGCTTCGAGGCGCCAGTGATATGCCCAATTGGCCATGGATGAGCGCCCAGTTTCCCGAGCCAGGCGGAGCGTTCGCTCCGCTAGCTCAAGTCGCTCATCCACCCCGTCTGGTCCCGACGTGGCCATCTGCCGGGCATGAATCCCTGAGAAAACGACATCAGGGTCGACGGCATCCGCCGCCAACCGCACAGCCTCGCGGCTGGCCTTCTTGGCAGCTCGTTCGTCGGCGGGCATCCCCGTCTGCATCAGGGCGACGGTCAGCTGGCTTAGGACCTGGATCTTGAGCGCTTTGTTGCGGATGGGCCGGCGCATCGCCACATTGCACAGCTGCACGATCCGGTAGCTGAGACCGACGCCGCCGACCCCGCGGACGACCAGGGCGGCACGGGCCATGAGGCTGCCGTCGTTCAACTTTTCGGCGAGGCGTGAGACTTCCTCCGCGACGTCGAGGGCGCTTCCGATGTCACCGGCCATGTAGTTGGCGCGCCCCAGGTCGAGAAGGAGTGCGGCACGCTGGGCAGGATCGGGCGGTGCTACGTTGGTCAGCGCGAGCTCGAAAAGCCGAACGCCTTCCTCGTACGCGAGTTCGGCCACCGCTCGTCTACCGGCGGCCGATGCGTACCCGAGAGCCTTGGCGCGCACTGTTGGGTCGACCACGCACGCCTCGACGAAGTGGTGGGCCAGCTGCGCAACGGCTGTGGTAGAGCCTCCGAGCGGTACACCTTCGAGCAGGTCGCCGATGAGTCGGTGCAGCTCGCCGCGACGGGCCGCGGAGATGCGGCTGTAGACAGCGTCCCGGACCAGGCCGTGAGCGAACGCGTAACGGCCATCGCGACGGGTCACCACGCCGCTCGCGATCGCTTCGTCAAGAAGATCGAGCAAACGCGGGCGTCCCGTCTTGGTGGCAGCCTCCAGGGTGTCGAGGTCGATCTCCTGGCCTGCGACTGCTGCAATCTCGAGTGCGCTGCGACAGTCGGCTGAAAGAGCTTCGATGCGGCGGCGAAGCACAGCGCCAATGCCCTGTGGGACGACGTCGGTGGAAGCTGAAAATTTCCAACGCGACGGCTCCGCGTCTCCATCTCCGAGTGAGCGCGCCAGCTCGCTCAGGAAGAACGGGTTGCCGCCGGTCTGGGCCTGGAGCCTGCGCACCACATCCACCGCAGGTTCGAATCCGGTGAGTACACGCAGGAGGCTCACAACATCGGGGTCTTTGAGCCCCGAGATCCGGAGCTCGGTCGTTTCGCCGCGGCGAACAAAGTCGGCCAGGTGGGTGCGCAATGGGTGGTCGGCCCCCAGCTCGAGGTCCCGGTAGGTTCCGATGACCATCAGCCGGGAATGTGGAAGGTGACCGGCCAGCAGTTGCAGCAGGAGCAAAGAAGGGGTATCGGCCCAGTGCAAGTCGTCGACCACAAGCACCATCGGCCGCGCGCGGCCGGCGTTGAGCAGCAGCTGCATGACCGAGTCGTAAATCCCGAAACGAGTCCGGTCATCGTCTATTGACGTCGGCGTGACATCGGCAAAATAGCCACGGAGATCAGGGACGACCTGGAGGATTTGGGGCAGCCCTGACCCGGCCAGTCGGCGGAACTCCGCTTCTCCAACGTCGCGAAGAAGGGAGCGCAGAATTTGGACCCAGGGCCAGTAAGGTGGCGCGCCTTCTGCCAGGGTCGAGCGGCCCCAGTAGACGGTGGCACCGCGCTTGCGCGCCCCGAGGGCCAGCTCTTCGGCAACACGAGTCTTGCCGATCCCGGGCTCGCCGCTCACGAGAAACATCCCTCCCCTGCCCTCCAACGCGCGGTCCAGGCCGGTTATCAACTGCCTGAGTTCCGCGTTGCGGCCGACGAAGACCGTCAGGTGGGCATCTTGTGGCAGGAGCTCACTCATCGCAGGAATCCACCGTCCGGTTACATCGTAGGTTGGGTCCCCAAACATGAGGGAGGCACTTCCTGGATGCCTGTACTTCGTGGATCCAGGCTGCGGCTGGGCCTTTTCGGACGCAGAGCAAGCCGCTCATCGGGGGAGACCCTGATATCGACGCCGGGCCACCCCCGATTCGCAAAACGATCGCGAAGGCTAGATTGGCCACGCTGACCTTGCTTCAAATGAGTTATGCGAACTTCCCGGCCGGTTGGCTTAGGGTGTTGGTCTTCGTAACGGCCGCGATCAGCGTCGGCGCGTTCGTGACAGTCATGTCCATCTCCGGTCACGTGCCAAAGGCGATCGCTTACAGTTCGAATCCGCTGTACGCCGCGTACTTGTGGGCGCCTTCTATATCCGAGATCGCGGGCGTAGCGTCAGTCGTGCTTGCGATCATCGCCTTGCGAGGCTCGTCCTGGGGTCTGCAGGCCGCGGTGGCGGGCGTGGCAATCGGAATCGTGCTCTTCCTCTTCGTCACCATTTTGGCCTTTAATCTCATGAGTACGGTCGCGCCACCACCGATGGACGGCAAGGTGGTCGCACCTGCCAGCTTTCCTTTACTGGTGCTCAGTCCGCCGCTGGTCGGCATCGCCGGTGTGGCGATTGCGGCAGTCGCGGCTCTGTCCCGGCTCCGAGGCGTCTCAGGCTTGCGCCTGGCGATTGCCAGCTTGGTCATGGGCGGCGTGGTGACCGCATACTGGCTGTTCAACTTGCTGATCATGAATTTCAACGGTGAGTGATCGGCGGCGGGTCGCGGTCGTAACTTGGGCGACCTTGACTCAATGATCGGCCTGCCCTCAGTCGCGGAGCTTACCCAGGACCTCATTCGCTACGACACCACCAATCCGCCGGGAAACGAGGCTGCTTGCGTCCACCACGTCGAACGGCTGCTGAGCGGCGCCGGCCTGGACACGGTACTCGACGGCATCAGCCCCGAGCGTCCCAATCTGGTGGCGCGGCTGGCGGGCAGAGGGCAGGCGCCTCCTCTGTTGCTGCAGGGTCACGCGGATGTCGTGACCACGACCGGCCAGACATGGACTCACCCACCCTTCGCCGGCGATCTGCTCGACGGCCGTGTTTGGGGCCGGGGCGCGATCGACATGAAGGGCGGAATCGCGATGATGGCCCTGGCAGCTCTCCGCTTCGTTGCGGAAGGACGCAGGCCGCCGGGCGACGTCGTCATCGCGGTGCTCGCCGACGAAGAGGCAGGCGGGTTTCAGGGAGCCGGCTGGCTGGTGGCCAACCGGGCCGAGCTGTTCGCCGGAGTCCGACACGCGCTGGGCGAGGGCGGCGGAATGGCATGGTACGTCGACGGCCGCCGCTTCTATCCCTTGATGGTGTCCGAGAAGCGCGTCTGCGTGACCAGGGCCACCTTCCGGGGACGGGGTGGGCATGGCTCGCGACCGCTGCGGGGTGGCGTCATGGCCAAGCTTGGCCGTGCTCTGGTCTCGCTCGACAGCCATCGCATGCCGGTGCATCTGGGCACGACTACCCGGTTGATGGTGGAAGGCCTGCGCGACGGCCTGGAAGAGGGCGAGGTTCGGGAACAGGTCAGTTTGCTCCTGGACCCAGCTCTGTGCGACCCCGCTCTGGATCGGCTCGGGGACACGGGCTGGCTGCTCGATCCGCTGCTTCACAACACCGTCAACGCCACGATGGTCAGGGGCGGGCTGAAGTTCAACGTCATCCCGACCGAGATCGAGCTCGACCTCGACTGCCGCCTCCTGCCTGGCCAGACGACTGAAGGCTGGTTGGCCGAGCTGCGCGCGGTGTTGGGCGACGATGCGGAGCTTGCGATCGTGGGCGAAGTCAAGATGATGCCCGAGCCCAAGCTCGGTGCGTTCTTCGAAACGCTCTGCGACACCCTGCGAGTTGCCGATCCCGGCTGCACGCCAATCCCTCATCTGATGAGCGGTGGGACCGATGCGCGCAATTTCGCGCTGCTCGGCATCCAGACCTACGGTTTCCTACCTCACAACTTTCCCGAAGGGACTTCCTACGAGCGGACGATGCATGACGCTGACGAGCAGGTGCCGGTGAGCGCCCTGGAGTTCGGCACCGCAGCGATACACGAAGCGATCGATCGGTATCGCGGATAGGACCCGCCGCCCGTCGGTTAGCACCCAGGTGGCCAAGGTCGGCCGGATTTACGAATCGTCACTCACCTAGTCCGAGCTTGTGCAAGATTTCTTGTGCGATCACGCCAGGTGGCGGGCCGATGTCTACCCGGATGTGCGGTTCGTCCAGTTGGGGCTCCTCGAGGTCGTCGAACTGACTGTCGAGCAGGCTCGGGGGCATGAAGTGGGCCGGCCGCGCAGCACACCCGAACCGCGTCGATTGATCGCATTTCGGTACGACCGTTTGAGAGCCGAACACGTGATGAGCCCGTTTTCTCTGTTATCGAGGCGCCGTTCCACCCACTCAGTGACAGCCACGAGCCAGCGCTCGCGGTCCGCATCGGTGAGGGGTTGTCCGGCCCTCATCTTCTCGATGTTCGCCTGAGGGTGTAGGTCGTCACCCTCCATGAAGGGCCAACCCAACCGGTCGGCCAGGATGCGTGCCACCGTCGTCTTCCCACTGCCCGACACGCCCATGAAAACCAGCACCACAGGGTTCTCCAGCTCAGATAATGCCCGGTATGCCGTACCCCGCAACGCCAAACGCATGACTCACGTCGTCGCACCGGTGCGGATCGAAGTGATGACTCTGGGCGAGGCGTGGATGGCGATCGCGGCGGCGATTCTCGCAGACGGCGTCGCCGGGAGCTGGGAAGGGCTGCCAATCGTCGAGGTGTTCCGCGCGACGCTCGATGTGTCTTCACCAAGGGTGGACGACCCGATCATTGCCCGGGACGGCGATCCTGAACGCCTGGCTTGGATGCACGCGAACTTTACCGACCACTCCCGAGTGGCAGACCTCGGTGACGCCGACAGCTACGCGACGCGCCTGTACGACTACGCGCACGCAGGCCACGACCAGATTCGCTGGGTCATCAAGAGATTAACCGCCAATCCATGGGCGCGCGACGCGACGGTCACGACGTTGCAGCCACTTACCGACGCCACCTACATCCCATGCGTCAGCCTGCTCGACTTCTGGCTCGTCGAGGAAAAATTGCAGCTCGCCGTCTACGCGAACGCCATCGACTTTGGTACGAAGGGGTATGCCAATCTCGTCGAGCTCGTAGCGCTGCAAGCTCGCGTGGCCGGCGATCTGGGCGTCGGGATGGGCACGCTGACGATGACGGTGAAGTCGGCCCACATCTATCAGACCGAGCTTGGCCTGATGCGCGGCATCATCGCGGCGCCTGAATCGAGATGACTGCACTGGTTGAGCCGACGCTGTCAGACGTGTTGGCCGCGGCGGCGCGGATTCGGCCTTACCTTGCGCCCACTCCACTCCGCCAGTCACCTGCTGTCAGCGAAATCGTCGGCGCTGATGTCTACCTGAAGCACGAGTTCCATCTGCCCACCGGCGCGTTCAAGGTGCGGGGCGGAGTCAACCTCGTCTCTCAGCTCAGCACTCGAGAGCGCGAAGCCGGCGTGATCGCTGCTTCGACCGGAAACCACGGCCAGTCGGTCGCGTACGCGGCCAGACTCTTTGGGGTCAAGGCGATCATCTGCGCCCCGGAGAACTCAAACGCGGCCAAGGTCGAGGCGATGAAAGCGCTGGGGGCGACAGTGAATCTCGTCGGTGCCGACTTCGACGAGGCGCGCGTCGCCTGCGAGCAGCTCGCCGCCGGCAACGGCTACCGGTACATCCACTCGGGAAACGAGCCGCTGCTGATCGCCGGTGTCGGTACGCACACGCTCGAGATCTTGAGCGAAGAGCCGCGTATCGACGCCGTCATCGTCCCGATCGGAGGCGGCAGCGGCGCGGCCGGCGCCTGCATCGTCGCGAAAGCGGTGAACCCGGAGATCGTCGTCATCGGGGTTCAGGCGGAGAAGGCGCCGTCGGCCTACCTTTCGTGGCGGGCCGGCAAACCGGTGGATTCGACCACGAGCACGTGGGCCGAAGGCCTGGCCACCCGGACCCCGTTCGAGCTGCCGCAGCGGATCCTGCGCCGGCTGCTCGACGACTTCGTCCTGGTTTCCGAGGAGGCGATCTCGGAGGCGGTTCGATTTCTGCTCGCCCGCAACCGGATCCTGGTGGAAGGAGCAGGCGCCTCGTCCCTGGCGGCTGCGCTGGCGATCAAGGACCGGCTGGCAGGCAAGCGCGTCGCCATGATCTTGACCGGCGGCAACATCTCGATCCCCCAGCTCAAGGCTGTCCTCGACGGCTCCTGATCCCCGCTCTGCGATACTGCCGCAGTGGCTCCCCTTTCGAGGCGACTGCGCGGGATCGAGGCACCCCGCATGGCGGCCCTCCTGCTCGCGGTGCCGCTGCTCGGGATCCTGGCGGCCTACAGCTATGCCCTGACCACCGTGAAGCCGACCTTGGGCGGCCTCGCCGCCGCCGCCGGGCTGGTCGGGATCGCCGGGACCGGGCTCTTCTACGCTTGGCGCGCTGTCACCGGCGCCTCCGTCGAGTAGCCGGCTCAGACTTGGACTCCCTCCACGCGATCGGCTTCTACGTGTCCGCTGCACTGGCGGGCGTGGGCGGCATTCTGCTCGCATTCATGCCTGGGCACTGGCGGCGCGGGCTGGCGCTGGGAGCCATTGCGCTTGGCGTCGCGGGCATCTACGCGTCCCTCTCGGCCGGCTTCGCGGCCATCGTCGTGCTGGTCTGCTACCTCGGATGTGCCCTGCTGGTGGCGCGGCCTGATTACCGCTCGGTCGAGCTGGCGGCCGGCGGCCTGTGGCGTCAGGTCGGCGCCGTGGGCGCCGCGCTCTTGCTGGTGGGCCTCGCCTATGCGGCGTTTCGCGGCCGCTTCGCGCACGCGACCTTCTATGACGGTCCGTTCAACACGACGACCGTGGCGCGCCTGCTGTTCGCACACGATGCATTGGCCACCGACGCCGTCGGCGGCCTGGTGCTCGCGGCCCTGGTCGGGGCCGCTCTCGCGTGGCGCCGCGAACGCCCCCGAGACGAGCGCGAGGGCCGGCGATGAGCGTCACGCTGGTGTCGGTCCTGTTCGTCGCCGCGGGATTGACTGCGCTCGGCGGGTTCATCGCGGCGTGGAAGCGGGAGCTGACGGCGGCGCTCACCGGGCTGCCGGTGATGTTCGCCGGCGCGGGTGTCGCTTTCGTGGGCGTGGCGCGGTTTGGCGCGACCTCGGGCCCACCCCTTCTCGGCCAGGAGGTCGCGGTGCTGCTCGCGATCGCGGCGCTGGGCGCCGTCGGCCTCGGAGTCGGACTTGCCGGCCGGGAGGGCTCTCGCTGAGCCTGCTGGTCGCCATCGGCGACTTCCTGACCGCAGCTTCGGGCGCGGCCTCCGGTGCGCGCGCCGCTGCGCCCCGCTTCAACTTCGATCCGTCCACGACCCTTGGGTGGGCGGTGCCGGTCATGGTGCTGGTGCCGCTCCTGGCCTTCGTGCTGGCGGCGACCAGCGTGCGCACGCGCCGTTCGGCGGCCAACCTGGCGATGCTCGGCGCGCTCGTGACGTTCGCGCTCTCCCTGCTGATCGCGTGGGGCATGACCAGAAGGTCGACGCCATTCCAGACCACTTATCCGTACCTGAACGTCCCGGTCGCCTTCACCGGTCCGGTCAACTTCCAGGCCTTCGGCATCAACATCATCCTCGGTGTCGATCGCCTGACCTCGGTTGCGCTCCTGGTGCTGGAGCTCTGCGTGATCGCTGGGATCGCGTGGCACCGCGTCATGGGGCGCGCGGAACCAGGCGGCGCGCGCTTCTACGCGCTGGTGAGCGTCCTCCTGTTTGGCGCGGTGGCCACGTTGGTGAGCTACGACCTCGCCGAGCTGTTCGCCTTTTGGGGATTGGCCGGCGGCGCGACGTACCTGCTGCTTGCTCACCGCTGGGGCTCCGTAGAGTCGTCGCGCAGCGCGCGAATCGCCCTCGTGCTCCCCTTCGCGTTCGACTTGAGCCTGCTCACCGGCATCGCGGTTCTCTACTCGCACTACGGAGTGCAGAACATCTCGAACCTGGTGCCGATCCTCCATTCCACCCTCGGCGTCGGTGTCAAGTCCATGGTCGCGGCATCGATCCTGCTCTTCGTGGGGGTCACGGGACGGCTTGGGCTCTGGCCCTTGAGTCTCTGGCTGACGCGGACGGCGACCACGGCACCACCTGTCGCCAGTGCGCTGGCGCAGTCCGTGTGGTCGGTCGTCGCGATCGTGATCCTGTACAGGCTCATGCCGATCATCGCCGCGCCCAACGTCGCGACTTTGCGCGACCTCGCCTATGCAAGCGGTGTGGCAGCGATCGTCGCTCCACTCCTGGCCCTTTTCGGCAACGAGCCGCGTCGGGCGATGGTGCTGGCGGGTTCTGGGGTGGCGGCGGTAGGAGTTGCGCTCGTCGTTCACGCGTACGAGGCGTCCAGCACCAGCTTCGCGGTGGTCGGGGTCGCATGCGTAGTGGCCGCGGCACCTGCGCGAGCGGCCGCTACGCTGGCCGTGTCGGCCATCGCTGCCGCGATGCGGACCGACGACCTGGCCGAGATGGGGGATGGGTGGCGCCGCATGCCGACCACCACCTTGGCGCTGCTGCTGTCAGGCCTCGTGATCGCGCTCAGCGCAGCCGGCGCGATCTCGCTTGCGGTCGTCTCCCGGTCACCTTTGGGACTGGCCCTCGGGGAGGCGGTGCTCCTGGCGTCGATCACCGTGATCCGAGTCCCCCTGGCCATCGCCATCGGCCCACTCCGCAGGCGTCGTGCCTTCGAGCCTGACCGCGTGCGCGAGGGTCCGAATGCATCGCTGAGCTGGCCTTACTGGCTGGTTCTGGCAGGCGCGGCGCTGGCGGTCGCCTCACTCTTTCCCGCGTGGATCGGGTTCCTCGACGGCCAGAAGCACAAGGCCTCGCCGGCAACCTGGCTGGCTCTGTGGGCGGGCGTCGCTCTGGTCGGTGTCGTGGTGGCGGTGCTGACTTACGGCACCAACAAGGACGGCGCGCTCCGGGTATCGGCCGGGCTGGGGCGAGGGCTGCGTGGCGTGCGCGACGGCAGCGTCGCCGGATTCTCACGATTCATCGCCGAACCACTCGCGGCGATCGCCGAGCACGTCAACGATTGGATTCAACAGGGTGATGGCGAGCTGGCCCGTGCGGCCGCCGCGTCCGGACGCCTGGCCCTCGCGGCGGCGCGCGCGCCGGCGGTGCCGCTGATCGTCGTGCTGGCGGCCGCATTGGCAATCGCCGTCGGTCTTCTTTCGCCCGGGGTGTTCAGATGATCGTCGCGGGGATCGTGCTCGCTTCGCCAACGCCGGCCGCCGTCCCCGGCGCCGGCATCTTCACGTCCCCACTGATACTCAGCCTGTCGATCTGGGTCCCCGTCGCGGTCGCGATTGGAATGAACTTCATCCCGAACCCGCGCGGCCGTTACGACACGGTGATGAAGCAGATCGCGTTCTTCACGAACCTGGGCATCGTGTTCATCCTCTTCATCGCCTACAACCAGTTCCAGACGTTCCTGCCTGGAATGCAGTTCGAAGAGAAGCTGCCGTGGCTACCGTCGATCGGTGCCACATACCACCTCGGTGTCGACGGGCCGGGCATGACGATGATGGTCTTGTCCGGCATCATCGGCATCACCGCGGTGCTCGCGTCATGGGGTGTGCGTGAACGCGTGCGGTCGTACTTCTGTCTTCTGCTCCTGATACAGGCTGCCGTCAACGGCGCCATCGCGGCCCACGACATGTTTGTATTGGTGCTCTTCTGGGGCGCCGCGATCATCCCCGCCGCCCTGCTCATGCTGGGATGGGGAGGACCTCGCCGCGAGGCTGCGACGTGGAGGCTGGTCGGCTATTGGGGCCTCGGGACCGCCGCGCTGCTGGTCGCGACGATGATCGCGTACGCCGCGAGCGGCGGCGGCAGCTTCGATATGGACGTGCTGTTGAAAGCGACGCTGACGCCACGCGTGCAGCTGGCGGTCGGGGCGGCGTTGATCGTCGCCGCCGCCACGAGGCTCCCGCTCTTCCCGCTGCACGGCTGGGCCCGCGACGTGTACTCGGATGCGCCGCTTGGGGTCTCGGTCGTGATCGCCGGCAGCGCCTCCAGGCTCGGCGCATTTCTATTGCTGAGGGCGCTGGTCGCCTCCAACGCGGACGCGGCGCGGCTCCTCGCCCCGTTCATCGCGGTCCTTGCGGCGCTGACCATCGGGTATGCGGCGCTAGTGGCGCTCCGGTCGGTCGACCTGCGTTCGGCCGCGGCCCATCTGGCGATGGTGCCGGGCGCGATCACGGTTTTTGGTTTCGCGGCGCTGACCCCGCTGTCGATCGCGGGCAGCGTCCTGTCGCTGTTCACGGGTGGGCTGGCCGCCGCGCTCATCGTGGCCACGGCATGGACGCTCACCGAGCGCGCCCAGACGCGCAGCCTGCAGCTGCTGAGCGGACTTGCTCCTCGCATGCCAATCCTCACCTGGGTGTTCGTGATCGCGGCGCTGGCCCTGCTCGGCGTGCCGCTCATGGCGTCCTTTCCGGCTGAGACGATGATCTTGTTCGGCTCCTTCAAGACCCAGCCCGTGGGCGCATTTGCAGTCGCGGCGGGCCTCGTGCTGACGGCGGTGGCGCTGGCGGTGCTGGTCCACCGCGTGCTGTTCGGCGAGCCGAACCACGACGCGCCGGCCGTATCCGACGCGTCGCTCGGCGAGACCTGGTACCTGGGGCTCATGGCCGGCGCGCTGCTCTGGGTCGGCCTGTTCCCGGGGGGGCCCAAGCTGCCCGGGACCGAACAGCCCATATTCGATGCCGGGCTGATCAACATCATGTCGGCCGGCCTCAGCGACATCGCCGCACCGTACGTCCCACCCAACCCGGCGGCGACGCAGTGAGGAACTACGTCCTGGTTCCAGAGGCCCTGGTCGCGGTGGGCGCGGTCGTGCTCGTGCTGCTCGGCCGCGCGCCGAGGCGTTGGCGGAGGTGGGCGCCGCTCGCCGCCACGCTGCTGGTGGCCGTCGCCCTGGCGGTCGAGCTGCGGGCGGGGGGGACGCTCTCGACCTACTTCGGCGGTGCGCTCGTACAGGATCGGTTTGCGCTCTTCGCGAAGGCGGCCGTCCTGCTGGCGGCGGGGCTCGCGATCGCCGTCACCGATTGGTCTGACGAAAGCGCGCCGGCGATCGGCATGGCGATGATCCTTCTCGCCTCGTTCGGGGGGATGATCGTCGCGTCCGCGACCGATTTCGTGGGCCTGTGGGCGGGACTCGAGCTGGCGGCGGCGGCGGGCGTGGTGCTGGCGGCGGTCCGGCGGACGGACCTCGGCCTGCGGCTCCTCGTCGCCGGCGGCGTCGCGAGCGCTCTGCTCCTGATCGGCATGGCCTTCGTCTATGCGACCACCGGGTCGGCCGACCTGTCGACTCTGCGGCGAGCGGCCGCTTCCGCGAGCGCAACCCTGCCGCTCGCGATCCCGGTGTTCTTGCTCATCGGTGGCTTGGCGGTGCGCGCCGGTCTGCCCCCGTTCCAGTTCGCGAGATTCCCGGTCGGGCTGGGCGCGTCGCCGCTGGGGGCGGCCATCGTGATCGGCCTCGTCGCCGCGGCCGCGCTCACCGTTGCGTTCAAGATCTCGGCGGCGCTGCTGCCCTTGCCGGCGGTGTTCTCTCCTTATCTGATGGTGGTCGCCGGGGTGGCGATGGTCGGCGGCGGCGCCGCCGCGCTCGCGACGCGATCCCCCAGGGCCCGGCTCGCGTATCTCGCGGCCGGCCAGGTGGGCTGGGTCGCGGCCGGCCTGGCCACGCACTACCGCACCGGGCTCGGGGCGTCGCTGTTTTTGCTGGGCGCGTTTGCGGTCGCGGCCACGGCGGGCCCCGCGGTGATGGCGGGTGCGGACGTGGGCGAGTTCGCTCTCGCTGGAATGGGCTTGCTGCGCCCTGCGCGCGCGGCGGGCAGTGCCCTGGTCTTCCTTTCCCTGGCCGGCGTGCCACCGCTGGCCGGCTTCTTCGGTGAGTTCGCCGTCGCCGCGGCGCTGGCGCAGAGCGGCGCGTTCTGGCTCCTGGCGTTGGGTCTGCTGGGCGCGGTGATGGGCACGGCCGCGGCCGTGGGCACGCTCCGCGCGATCTATCTCCAGAGCCCACCCGACGAGAACCGGCGCGCGGCCGGCGCGCGGCTGCCGGTCTTGACCCGACTCTCGACCGGCGGCGCGGTCGCGCTGTGCGCGGTGATCGCCGGATACGGCGTGTTCGCAAACCCGATCATCAGCCTGGCCGACCAGGGGGCGGAAGCTTTGGGCCTTCGATAGCCCTCCTGGTAGACTCGCCGCACCAGTCCCAGCTTTCGTCACACCAAACGTCCTGGAGGTCGTTCCCTGGCGGGCACTTACCGTCGCCGTCGCGCCGGCCGGCGCGGCGCATCAGCAGGATCGCTGAAGCACAGGAGTCGAGCGCGCCCGAGCGCACGACGCGGTCGACACGGGCGTCGGCACGTGTCCAGCGGCTGGCTCGCGCGCACAGCGCTGGTCGCGCTCCTAGCGATCTGTGCGGTCGGTCTGCTGGGCAGCGTGACCGCCATCGCAATGGTCGACTACTTCGCCGGCGACCTGCCCACGATCGACCAACTGCAGACTTCGAAGCTCACGCAAACCACCCGCATCTTCGACCGCAACGGGAACGTAATCGAGGCCCTGTATCACCAAAACCGGACCGTGGTCCGGCTGAGCAAGATCAGCAAAAAGCTCCAGCGCGCCACCATCGACACCGAGGACCGTTCGTTCTACTCGAACAACGGCGTCGATTACCGCCGGCTTGCGATCGCGATCGTGTACGACCTCACGCATCACACGTCCACGCTCGGCGGCTCCACGATCACGGAGCAGGTGGTCAAGAACGACATCCTCGACACTCAAGAAGCACAGTCGAGAACCGTCAGTCGCAAGTTCCACGAGCTCGTCCTGGCAGAGGAGATGGAGCGCCGTTACTCAAAGTCGCAGATCCTCGAGCTCTACCTCAACAGCATCAACTACGGCAACGGCGCGTACGGCGCGGAGGCGGCCGCCGAGACGTACTTCCAGGTCCATGCGAGCGACCTCACCCTGGCGCAGGCGAGCTTTGTCGCCGGTTTGCCGCAAGCGCCCGCGAACTACGACCCCTTCGGCACGCCTGACCAGGTCGCGGCAGCGAAGGAGCGCTGGCGCGAGGTGCTCGACGGCATGGTGACGGTTGGCGATGTGAGCTCGGCCGCGGCCAACGCCGCGTACAACAGCAACCTGGTCGAGAAGATGATCGCGGCGCGCAAGGCGCTGCCGACCTCGCACAACGCGCTCACCGCGCACTTTGTCGACTACGTGGAGCAGTACATCGCCCAGCGGTACGGCACCCGAGCCCTGTATGAGGGCGGGTTGATGATCTACACCACGCTCGACCTCACGACGCAGGCGCTCGCCGACAAGTGGGTCAAGTCGGGCGTGGCCACCTGGGCGCGCCACGGGGTGAACACCGGCGCGATGCTGGTCATGAATCCGAGCGATGGCGAGATCCTCGCGATGGTCGGCAGCGCCGATTACGGGAACGCGGCGATCCGCGGCCAGATCAACCTCACGGGCGTAGACCCGCTGGGCTGGCGGGGGGTTGGTTCGTCGTTCAAGGTGTACACGTACGGCGCCGCACTGCAGGCGGGCCTGGTCACGCCGGCCTCGCTTCTCAACGACCAGACCGGGATCATCGGCGGCGTGACGTTCAACGACTGGGATACGAAGCACGAGGGCTACATCCCGCTGCGGGTTGCTCTCGCTCAGTCGCGCAACCTGCCCGCGCTGTGGACCTACCGGCGGGTGGGCGGCGCGCAGGTGACGACCTTCATGCATCAGCTGGGCGTCACAGCGACGATCGAGAATCCGGACGGGGTCGCCACCACGCTGGGTCACGACCCGCTCTCCATGGCGGAACACCTCGCCGCCTACTCGGCTTTCGACAATGGCGGTTACCGCATCTCGCCACACCCTGTTTTGAAAGTGGTAGATGCGGACGGCACCGTGTTGGAGGCCTTCGATCCGGGCGCATCACGCGTTCAGGTGATCAGCCCCGACCTCGGGTACCTGATGACGGACCTCCTGCGAGGACCTGTGAAGCTGTACCTGGGTGACCTGGGCGGGCGGCCGGTGGCCGGCAAGTCGGGCACGACCGAGGCTTATACGGGGTCGATCTTCCTCGGTTACACGCCCGATCTGGCGGTGGCCGCGTCGCTGATGCACATTGACGCCGGGCCGGAATGCAAGTCGGGCTACGCATATCTCGCGACCAACTTCCCGCCTTCCGGATGGCAGTGCCCGACCGGGGTCCTGTTCGGCGAGAACGTCGGCACATCGGTGTGGAAGCCGTTTCTCGAGGCGTACTACTCGAGCCATCCGTGGCCCGCGATGTGGACGCAGCCCGCTGGTGTGGTGACGCGGATGGTATGCGCTTACGACGGCGGCTATATCAGCAGCGGCGGCTTCAACGAGATATTCCTCAAGGGCGTTGGCGAGCCCACGTATCCGTGCGGCGCCAACCCGCCGCCGGGGGCGGCGCCATACCAAGCGCCCTCGCCGAGCCCGTCCCCTCCGGCGAAACCGTAGCCTGAGCGGGTGCGGCCGGGCTGGATCTCGTTCCTCTTCTCGCTCGCATACCTCGGCCTGGGACTGGCGTGGGTCCTCGGCGCCAATCCGCCGGGGGCCGCCGACCTCCACTTCGGGTGGTTTTTGATCGTCGCGATCGCGGGCATTTTCGTGCCCGGCATCGCCAACCAGGTGACGCTGGCGCGGGCGTACTTGGCGGCGCCCGCGCTTGCATACGCGCTTTCGCCCGGTCATCTCGGGCTGCTGGCGGTGGTACTCGCAATCGCGGGCTTGACCGACCTGGTCGACGGCACCATCGCGCGCCGCTTCGGCTCCTACTCGACTCTCGGCGGCGGCCTGGACCCGGTCGTCGACGGCGTGCTGTTGGGGGCTGTCGCGGTCGGTCTCGTGGGGAGCGGGATCATCCCGCTGTGGCTCGCGGTCGTGATCGTTGCGCGCTATTTGCTGCCCGCCATCGGCGGTCTTGTTTTGATCTCCATGCGCCGGCGGCCGGAGCTGCGCCATACGTTGAGTGGGCAGATCTCGACAGCGCTGATCATCGTGCTGATCGGAGGCATCTGCCTGTTTCGCTTTTTCAACCAGGACACAAGCAACGTGGTCACCGGCGCTGAGATCGTGCTGCCGATCGCCACGGTAGCGACGTTCGTGCATCTCGCGTGGGTGGCGCGGAAGCCGAGCCGCGCGGCCACGGCTATTGAGGGCGGCTAGACTGTTCATTGGTCGCGCTAAGTGGGGTGCTGGCGGTCCCCTGCACCGGCAATCCGCCTTAGCCGGACCGAATTCCCGCGCTGAGGTCATGGTTCTCACGCCTGGCCGCGGCAAGCGGCGTTGAAGGTCGGGACCTGCGCAGCTCGGGTCTCCGAACCCCGTCAGGTCCGGAAGGAAGCAGCGGTAAGGAGAGAACCCGGGGGTGCCGCAGTCATTCGGGCCGGAGCCGCGAACCGTGGTGCGAGCTGGGAGTCTTCGATCGAGGCGGGGGTGCGCGACCATTTGAAACTTTGATGCCTGAATACCAGAGCCTCTACCGCAAGTACCGCTCGCAGACGTTCGGCGACCTGGTCGGCCAGGAGGCCGCGTCGCGCGCATTGCAGGGCGCGATCATCGGCGGTCGGGTTTCGCACGCGTACCTGTTCAGCGGTTCGCGCGGCACGGGCAAGACGTCGACGGCCCGGTTGCTGGCCAAGGCGCTGAACTGCACCGGCCGCCCTCGCGATTCGGCCGAGCCGTGCAATAAATGCGAGTCGTGTGTCGAGATGACCGCGGGGACCGCGATGGACCTGATCGAGATCGATGCGGCGTCGAACCGCGGCATCGATGACGTTCGCGATCTGCGCGAGAAGGTGAACCTCGCTCCGGCGCGAGGGCCGTTCAAGGTTTACATCATCGACGAGGCGCACGGACTGACCGGCGACGCTTTCAATGCTCTTCTGAAGACGCTAGAGGAGCCGCCGCCGCACGCGGTCTTCGTCATGTGCACCACCGATGCCCAGAAGATGCCGCTGACTGTCATCGGCCGCTGCCAGCACTTCATTTTCCGGCGGCACAGCGAGGAGCAGATCGTGTCGCGGCTGACGCACATTGCTTTGTCGGAGAAGGTGGCGGTCGATGCCGACGCGATGCAGCTCATCGCGCGCACCGCGCAGGGTTCGATGCGTGACGCGGTCGGGTTGCTCGACCAGCTGGTGCCGCTGGCCGCGGGCCCTATCTCTCTGGATGGTGCGCGTTCCTTGCTTGGAATCGCGGACCCGCGCTTGCTCGACTCGCTTTTGGACCACGTGCTGGAGGGGCGCGCGGCCGAGGCGTTGGAGGAGGTCAATCGCGTCTACTCGGCGGGCGCGGAGCTGCGCCAGGTGGTGCGGGGTCTGATGGAGGGGTGCCGGGATCGGCTCGTGGCCGCGCTCACACGCCACGATCAGGCGACGGCGCGCCGGCTGTCGGCGGTGCTCGATGCGTTGCTGCACCTCGACGGGGAGGTGCGGCGTCACGCGGAGCCGCGATTCCTCGTCGAGGCGACGCTGGCGCGACTGGCGGTGGAGGTTGGAATGGTTGAGCAAAAGGCGACTCCCCACCCGGCTGTGCCTGCGGCACATCCGACCTCCCCACAAAGTAGGGAGGCGAATGCGGAACCCCCCACGCAAGGCGAGGTGAAAGGCTGGTCTGAGGTACTCGAACAACTCAGTCGCACGGTGCGGGCGGCGTATCTCGACGCGAAGCCTGAGGTCGAGGGGTCGACGCTCGTGCTGTGGTTCCAGTACGGCTTCCATCACAAGAAAGCTCAGGAGCAATCGGCGCAACTGTTGCCGCTCGTGCGCGCGTGGCTCGGCGACAAGGTGACCGTCGAGTTCCGGCTGCGCGAGGTGGCTGCCGAGTCGGGCAAGCCCGGGGGCAAGGGCTCGGTGAGTCCAGAGGACGACCCGTTCGTCCGCGAGGTGGTCCGCCGGTTCGACGGGCGGGTGACCCGGGTCAAGGAGGTCTCCGAATGAAGGATCCGATGAAGATGCTGCGCCAGGTCCAGCAGATGCAGGACCGCATGGCCAAGGTCCAGAAGGAGCTCGAGAGTGCGACCGTTGAGGCGAGTGCTGGCGGCGGCGCAGTCACAGTGGTGGCGACGGGCGCGCAAAAGCTCGTCTCGATACGAATCGATGCGGAGGCGGCTGCCGACACCGAGATGCTTCAGGACCTTGTTGTTGCCGCAGTCAATGAGGCGATGGAAAAATCGAAAGGTATGGCTGCGGAGAAAATGCAATCGGTCGCTTCCGGCTTGGGACTTCCGCCCGGCCTCGTGTAAGTGACTCAGCTCCCGGAGCCACTCGAACGGCTGGTGCAGGAGCTGTCACGACTGCCTGGCATTGGCCCCAAGACCGCTCAGCGGCTCGCGTTCCACCTCCTGCGCGTCGACCGCCAGCGGGCCGAATCGTTGGCGCAGGCGAT
>WNFC01001332.1_pt1 | contig 29153 bp, 29 predicted proteins | sample 5400541 | NCBI WGS metagenome assembly WNFC01 (sample SAMN13153342, study PRJNA577476) | soil metagenome | isolation source: 120 cm saprolite under Douglas fir tree site 2 hole 2 replicate 1 | place: USA:California | collected 2015-04-18
CGGCCGATCGGGATGCGGTCCGGCCGCGCGCGCAGGTCCGCGGTCACCATGTCGCTCTCGACGAGCGCCGGAGCGAGCGCATTGGCGGTGATGTTCTGCTTGGCAAGATGCGCGGCGAGCCAGTGCGTGAATCCGATGAGGCCGGCCTTGGACGCCGCATAATGCGGTCCGACGATGCCGCCGATCTGCGCCGCAACCGACGACATGTTCAAGATCCGGCCCCACCCGGCTTCGCGCATGCCGGGCAGCACGGCTTTGGTCACCAGGAACGCGGATTTGAGATTGGTGATCATCTCGTCCCAGTTCTGCTCGTCGATCGCCTCGATCGGCTCGACCCGCGCGATCCCGGCGTTGTTGACCAGGATCGTGACCACGCCGAGCTGCGCTTTGGCCTCGCTGACCAGCCGCGTCACGTCGGCCTGCCGCGAAACATCCGCGCCGATCGCAATGGCTCGCCGGCCGAGCTTGCGAATCTCGTCAACGACCGCGTCCGCCTGCTGGCGATTGTTCCGGTAATTGACTGCGATATCGGCTCCGGCCGCGGCAAGCGCCAAAGCAATGGCCCGGCCGAGCCCTCGGCTCGATCCGGTGACGAGCGCGACCTTGTCCACAAATTCCGCCATGATTTTGGAGCTCCAAGGATTGCAGCAGCGCACAACGAGCCAAGCACGTCGCACCGACGATCAACCATGCCCGCTATTTCACCGCAGCGGCGAGCGCCGCGAAGAGCCGCTTGATTTCCTCTCCGGGCGCGCCGGCGCGCATCACGGCGCCCATGATCGCGATGCCCGCCGCTCCGGCCCGAACGAGCTCCGGTACCTCTTCTGCCCTGATCCCGCCGATGGCCAGAATGGGGACGGAACTGGCGGCCACGATCGCCGCGATGCCCTGCGCGCCGAGTGCGGGCCCGTAACCGGGCTTGCTCTCGGTTTCATAGGCGGGCCCGGCGATCGCATAATCGACAAGCGCCGGATCGAGCTTTGCCGCTTCGGCGACGCTATGGATCGAAATGCCGACGAGACGCTCGCTGCCGAGCAATGCGCGCGCGTGCGCCGCATCGCCTCCGGCCGGCAGGTGCACGCCGTCGAGGCCAGCGGCTTCGGCGAGCGCGGCATCGCCATGGAGCATCAGCCGCGCGCCCAAGTGGCGGGCGATCGGCAGCAGGCTTTTTGCCAGCACAACCTGCTCCTGGGGGCCGAGGTCTTTCTCCCGCACGCTGAACCAGCGGCAGCCGGCGGCGCATGAAGCCTCGACGATGTCTGCGATCGGCGTTCGCACCTGTCGGCGATCGGTGATCACCAGCAGGGCGGGGTCGGGCAGCCTCACGTCCCGACGAGACCGAACTGCGGGCTCGACGGCTCGGCGTTCTTCGATTTCGGAATGCGGCCCGAAAGCCGCGCGAGGCGCCCCGCCTCGACCGCCGCCCGCATCGCGGCCGCCATCCTCACCGGATCGCGCGCCTTGGAGACCGCGGTGTTGACCAATACCGCCGCGCAACCGAGCTCCATGGCGAAAGCGGCGTCGGACGCCGTGCCGATGCCGGCATCGAGCACGACCGGAACCGGCGAGCGCGCGCACAGCAATTCGATCAAATGCGGATTGGAGATGCCGAGCCCCGAGCCGATCGGAGAGCCGAGCGGCATCACCGCCGCGGCACCCGCATCGACGAGCTTGCGGCAGGCCACCGGGTCCTCGTTGCAATACGGCAGGACCACGAAATTCTTGGCGACCAGCGTCTCGGTCGCGTGCACCAGCTCCTCGACATCCGGATAGAGCAGCTCGCGGTCCCCGATCACTTCGAGCTTGATCCAATGGGTGCCGAGCGCCTCGCGCGCGAGTTCGGCGGTGAGCACGGCGTCCTTGGCGGTCTGGCAGCCCGCGGTATTGGGCAGGAATTGCACCCGGCCCGCGAGCAGGTCGACGAGGCTCTCCTCCTCGCCGGCAAGGCTGATGCGGCGGATCGAGGCGGTCGCCATCTCGGCACCGCTCGCGGCGAGCGCGTCGAGCAGGATCTGCCGGTTGGGATATCCGGCGGTGCCGAGAAACAGCCGGGAACGAAACGTTCGGTCTGCGATCTTGAGAATATCGGACATCATGCTCCCACTCACATTTCACCCACCCTGCCGGGCGAGCACGATCTCGATCGCGTCGCCGGCTGCAAGGGTCGCATCGGGCCAATCGGCGCGCGGCACCACCCGGCCGTTCACCGCCACCGCGATCCCCCGCATGTCGGTCGAAATCTCCCTTTCCGCAAGCAGGGCCGCGACGGTGTGCGCGCGCAGCGGCTCGTCCTGGCCGTTGACGCGGACGAGGGGTGTTGCGGCCGATACGTCGGTCATTCCGCCGCCCTCGCCGGCGCCGGGGCAAAACGGTCGAGCCCGAACGGCGCGATCACCGGATCCATCGTGCCGTCGAGCACCAGGCGAGCAATCGCATCGGCCGTGATCGGCGCGAGCAGGATGCCGTTGCGATGATGCCCCGTTGCATAAATGAGTCCGCCCGCCGGCCCGTATCCCAGGATCGGCGCATCGTCGCGGCTGCCGGGACGGTGACCGGCCCACATTTCGGCGACCGGCAGCTCCTCGATTGCGGGAAACACCCGCCAAGCCGCTTCGAGCAACGCGAGCACCGCGCCTGCCGTGATCGTCGCGTCGAACCCCTTTTCCTCCACCGTGGCACCCAAGATCAGTCGTCCATCCAATCGAGGCGTCATGTAAACCTTCGGGCCCCATACGACATGGGTAACGAGCGGCACCGCGGCGTCCATCTGCAAGGCGATCATTTGCCCCTTGACCGGCCGCACCGGCGGCCGCAGTGCCGACGGCAGGCCCTCGATCCCGCGCGACCACGCACCGGCCGCGAGCACGACAGTGTCCCCGCGATGCTCGGTCCCGTCCGCGAGCTCAACCCCGACCGCGCGGCCATTGGTGAGCAGGATACGCCGAACCGGCCGGTGCTCCTGGATATCGACGCCGGCGCTTGCGCAGGCGAGCTTCAATGCGGCGACGAGCTTGCGGTTGTCGACCTGACCGTCCTCCGGGCTCCATACCGCTCCGGCAATGGAGGCAAGATGCGGCTCGTGCCGCCGCGCTTCCCGGGCGGAAATCCATTCGACCGGAAGCTCGAGCGATTGCTGGAACTCCAGATGATGCTGGATGCGCGCCTGGTCGTCCGCGGTCAGCGCCACGACCAGCGTTCCCTCGCGACGCAGATCGACCGGCTGGCCGGTCAGCTTTTCCAGTTCCGCGGCAAAATCCGGCCACAGCGCCTGGCTGCGGCGGCCGAGCGCGATCAGGTTCTCCTCTCCCGGCTCGGCCTCGGCGCACGCCGCAAGCATGCCCGCGGCCGCGTGGCTCGCGCCCGACCCGGCCGCGGCCCGGTCGAACAAGGTGACGGCGGCACCGCGCTGGGCGAGCCGCCAGGCGATCCCAAGCCCGATGACGCCGGCGCCGATGATCAGCGCGGTTGGTGTCTCGGTCGATCGACGATGGACTGTGGCCATCGGCGGCTCCCTACGCTGGCATGACCCAGACAGGTTCGATGGGTTTGATCTCAGCCGCGATCTGCGGCACCCCAGGCCGTCGAGCCCATCATCGACGGTTTTGCTCGATCCGGCAAGGTTTTTGCGGCCCGCCTTGGTGCCGCGGCGGAATGCCAGGCCCCGCGCCCACGTTCACATCGGCGCGGCCTGCTCCCGCAGCAGCCGCGAAACGAAGACGCCGACCAGCAGCATGACGGCGCCGCCGAGCGCGAGAGTCGTCACGGCTCCGAAATGGACCAGGCCGAAGCCGTAGAACAAAGGTCCGATCGCCTGGCCCATGAAGAAGAAGAACGAATGCAGCGCCATCGCCGCGCCGCGCGCGCCAGGGGCGATCTCCGTCGCCTGCACCTGGATGCAGCCGTGCAGCATGTAGAACCCGAACCCGATGAACCCGAAGACCGCCATCTCCGCCGGCCACGGAATTCGGACCGCGGCCCCGAGCAGCGCAAGCGCCGCCACGGCTGCCCCGCCCAGCATCAGGCGGTTGGGGCCGAATTTTCCGAGCAGCGCGCGGACCATCAAGGCGTAGGCAACCCCGCCCAAGGCGAACCCACCCAAAACCAGACCCGCGATCGAAGCTCTCGCTTCGCCCCGGTCGAGCAGAAGGAGCGCCACGTAGGGGAACAGGCCCAGGATCGCCACGCCTTCCAGAAACACCGCGGCGTAGCAGACCCGCGCGCGCGGGTTGGCGAAGATCGTACGGAACAGGCCGGGGACGGCATGGACGTCGAGGTGGGCTCCCATCGGCTTCTCTTGCCCGGCAAAACCGAATCTCGAGGCAATGAACGCGGCGCCGCCGCAGCAGCCGATCACGACGAATACGCCGCGCCATCCGATCAGGTCGGCAACGGCGCCGGCAAGCGAAGCGCCGAGGAAATTTCCGGAGATCACCACGGCCAAATACCGGCCGAGCGCGATCTGTCGTTCCGCCACCGGAACGAGATCGCCGACGATGGCGAGCGAGACCGGGAATATTCCGCCGGCGGCAATGCCGGCGAGGATCCGCGAAGCGAGCAGAACCGGGAAGCTCGTCGCTGTGGCGCCGATCGCGGCCGTCGCGATCAGGACGACAAGGCACGACGTCATGATCCGGGTCTTGCCGAACGCGTCGGCCAGCGGCCCGAGGATCGGTTGGATCAGTGCAAATGGCAGCGCGAAAGCCGTCGACAGCAACGCCACCGTCTCGGGCGCGACGCCGAGATCGCTGGCGATCGGCGGGATGATCGGATCGATCGCGCGGCTGAACAGGGAGGTCGCAAAGGCCACCGTGCTCACCCCGGCCAGAACGCGGCGAGCGTTGCGGCGCGCCAATTCGAGCGGGGTGTCGACGGCTTGCATTCGGTCAGGGTCTCGGCGGTGCGGCCGTCCGTGGATCAGGCTCGCATGTCACCGAACCGACGCCTTGGCCAGCCGGTCGAACTCCATCAACGTGCGAACAAGTCCCGGCAAATCCTTGAGCGGTATCATATTAGGGCCGTCCGAGGGGGCCCGGTCAGGATCCTCATGGGTCTCGATGAAGATCCCCGCAACCCCAACGGCCACGGCCGCCCGGGCCAGCACCGGCACGAACTCGCGCTCGCCGCCCGAAGCGGCGCCTTGGCCGCCCGGCTGCTGCACCGAATGGGTAGCATCGAAAATCACCGGCGCGCCGGTTCGCGCCAGGATCGGCAAGGCGCGAAAATCGGAGACGAGCGTGTTGTAGCCGAACGAAACCCCGCGCTCGGTGACGAGCACGTTGCGATTTCCCGCTCCGGTGATTTTCGCCACCACGTTGGCCATGTCCCACGGCGCGAGAAACTGGCCCTTCTTGACATTGATCGGCCGCCCAGTCTGGGCCGCCGCGACAAGGAGGTCGGTTTGCCGGCACAGAAATGCTGGGATCTGCAGGATGTCGACCGCTTTCGCGGCGTACGCGCATTGGGCCGGCTCGTGCACATCGGTGAGGACGGGAATGCCGAGCTTGTCTCGGATCTCGGCGAAGATCGGTAGCGCCGCCTCGAGCCCGAGGCCGCGCGCGCTCCTCGGGCCGGTGCGGTTCGCCTTGTCGAACGAAGTCTTGTAGACGAGCGCGATCCCGAGCTTTTGCGCGATTTCCCTCAGTGCCGATGCTGTTTCGATCGCGTGGACGCGGCTCTCCAGCGCGCATGGACCTGCGATGAGCGCGAGCGGGAGCGCATTGCCGAAGCGTACGTCCCCGATCGTCACGATTGCATTCGGCTTAGGCTCGATGGTCGCCTCGATACGCATCGCCGCGGACCATGCGTTGCCGGCGGGTTGCGGTCAACGCCGAGCGGGCACCCGGCGATTACACCAGCCGGCTCTGCTCGACCGCCGCCTCGACGAACGAGGAAAACAGCGGATGCGGCGCGAACGGCCGGGATTTCAGCTCGGGATGGAACTGCACGCCGATGAACCAGGGATGGTCCTGGTACTCGATGATCTCCGGCAGGATGCCGTCGGGCGACATGCCCGAGAACCGCATGCCGTGCTGCTCGAGCCGGCCCTTGTAGTTGGTGTTGACCTCGTAGCGGTGGCGGTGGCGCTCGGAGATCTCGGTCGCTCCGTAGATCGCGGCGACATGGCTCCCCGGCTGCAGCCGCGCCGGATAGGCGCCGAGCCGCATGGTGCCGCCGAGATCGCCGTCCGCGCGGCGCTTCTCGAGCGCGTTGCCCCTGAGCCATTCCGTCATCAGGCCGACGACCGGCGCGGAAGTCGGGCCGAACTCGGTCGAATTCGCGTCCTCGATCCCGCATAGATTCCGTGCCGCCTCGACCACCGCCATCTGCATGCCGAAGCAGATGCCGAAATAGGGTACCCGGCGCTCGCGCGCGAATTGCGCCGCGCGGATCTTGCCCTCGGCGCCGCGCTGTCCGAAGCCGCCGGGCACCAAAATGCCGTTGACGTGCTCGAGGAACGGTGCCGGGTCTTCGCGCTCGAACACTTCGCTTTCGATCCAGTCGAGATTGACCTTGACCTTGTTGGCAATGCCGCCGTGGGAGAGCGCCTCGATCAGCGACTTATACGCGTCCTTGAGGCCGGTATATTTGCCCACCACCGCGATCGTGACCGCGCCTTCCGGATTGCGGACGCGCTCGTTGATCAGCCGCCAGCGGTCGAGATCGGGCGCCGGTCCGGGTTCGATCCCGAACGCATCGAGCACCTCGAAGTCCAGCCGCTCGGCGTGATAGGCCTCCGGCACCGCGTAGATATTGTCGACGTCGCGCGCCTCGATCACCGCGCTTTCGCGCACATTGCAGAACAGCGAGAGCTTGCGCCGCTCGTCCCGCGGGATTCCTCGGTCGGTCCGGCACAGCAGGATGTCCGGCTGGATGCCGATCGAGCGCAGCTCCTTGACGGAATGCTGGGTCGGCTTGGTCTTGAGCTCGCCGGAGCTCGGGATGAACGGCAACAAGGTAAGGTGGATATAGATCGCATGGCGGCGCGGCAGCTCGTTGCCGAGCTGGCGGATCGCCTCGAGAAACGGCAGTCCCTCGATGTCGCCCACCGTGCCGCCGATCTCGACCAGGACGAAATCGAACCCCTCGTTGCCCTCGAGAACGAATTCCTTGATGGCGTTGGTGACGTGCGGGATGACCTGAATGGTCGCGCCCAGATAGTCCCCGCGGCGTTCCTTGGCGAGGATCTCCTGATAGATGCGGCCGGTGGTGATGTTGTCCTGGCGGGTTGCCGGACGGCCGGTGAAACGCTCGTAATGGCCGAGATCGAGATCGGTCTCCGCGCCGTCGTCGGTGACGAAGACCTCGCCGTGCTGGTAAGGCGACATCGTGCCGGGATCGACGTTGAGATAGGGGTCGAGCTTGCGCAGGCGCACGCGATAACCGCGCGCCTGCAGCAGCGCGCCGAGCGCCGCCGATGCCAAACCTTTCCCGAGGGAGGAGACCACGCCGCCGGTGATGAACACGTACCGCGCCATGGGGCCCAACCTTTAACCCGCTACCCTCGATTCGCCGAGTCCCATTTGCTCGAAAACCGAAGGGCCGGAAACCGGCCCTCTGGATATCCCCGCTATTTCGATTGCGGCACCTGCGGCCCGGCCGGCGCCGGCGCGGCCGGCGCGGCGGGCGTGGGCGGCTGGCCTTGCTGCCCCGAGGGCTGGCCTTGCTGGCGCAGCGTGTCGAGAACACCGCGCCCGCCCGGCGCAAGCGGCTGCGGAACCCCGGCGGGACCCCCCGGCTGGGTCGCGGGATTCGTCCCTTCCAGGATCGAATGCGGCTTGCGGTCCCAGCCGGCGAGAATCGAGAGCACCAGGCTGGTGGCGAAGAACACGGCCGCAAGGGTCGCGGTGGTGCGGGTCAATACGTTGGCGCTGCCACGGCTGGTCAAGAACCCGCCGGTATTGCCCATGCCGAGCCCTCCGCCTTCGGAGCGCTGCAACAGGACGACGCCGGTCATGGCCAGCACAACCATGAGGTGGATCACGATAATGACGGTCTGCATCCGAGAATCTCGATCAAAGCCGGAATACCGGCGCGCCCCGCCGCGTTCCGAAGTCCCGCATATAGGAAGTCGCGGCTCTCTACACGATCCCTCGCGGCATTTCCACCCTCGCCAAGGGTTCGCTCAACCTCCTCACGGATTGATCCGAGCTTCGCGACGCGTCTTCAGGCGGCCATCACCCATACGCAGCCGCGATGGCCAGAAAATCCTCGGCCTTCAGGCTGGCGCCGCCGACGAGCGCGCCGTCGACGCCCCGGACCGCGAGCAACTCGCGGGCGTTCTCCGGCTTGACCGACCCGCCGTACAGCACCCGCATTTCCTCGCTCGGACGACCGAACCGCGTCGCCAGTCGCTCGCGGATCATGCCGTGAACCTCCTCGATATCGGTTGCGGTCGGGGTCAGGCCGGTGCCGATCGCCCACACCGGCTCATAGGCGATCACGAGATGGTCGGGCTGCGCCCGATCCGGCACCGAGCCTGCAAGCTGCCGCTCGACGACGGCGAGGGTTTGGCCGGCGGCGCGTTCCGCCTGGGTCTCCCCGATGCAGACGATCGCCACGAGCCCGGCCCGGCGGGCGGCCAGTGCCTTCCCGCGCACATCCGCATCGGTTTCGCGGTGATAGGTCCGGCGTTCCGAATGGCCGACGATCACCGCGCGCGCGCCGGCATCCGCCAGCATCTCCGCGGAGATATCCCCGGTATGGGCGCCCGATGGTTCGGCATGGCAATCCTGGCCGCCGATGGCGACGCGCGAGCCTTCGGCCGCCGCGGCAAACGCCGCGATCAGGGTCGCCGGCGGGCAGACCATCAGGTCGACGTCGCCTCGCATTCGGGTGCATCCGCGCAGGATCCCTTCGAGCTGCGCGACGGAAGCCCTCAGGCCGTGCATCTTCCAATTGCCCGCGACGAGCGGACGCCGGCTCGGCATCTGCGTTTCCCTTTTCTCGGCCCGCTTAGGCGAAATCCTGCAAGCGCTTAGCAGAGCGCCAAGCTGCGCGGAAGAGTCCTGGCGGGCCGGTTGCGGGCCGCCACCTCCATCCTTATGATGCGCCCCCTCGCGGGCCCGGCCCTTGCGGCCGACCGCTCTCACCCGATCGCAGGATCATGCTCCGAGGTATACACAAAGCCTCCGGCCATTGGCTCGGCAAGCTGGTCATGGCCGGCATGTTCGGGTTTTTGGCGCTCAGCTTCGCGGTCTGGGGCATCGGCGACATTTTTCGCGGCTTCGGCCGGTCGAGCCTCGCCAAGGTCGGCTCGACGGAGATCGGCATCGAGCAGTTCCGGCACGCCTACAACGAGCACCTGCAGCAACTCGGCCGCAGGCTCGGCCGGCCCATCACCGCGGATCAGGCGCGCGCGCTCGGCCTCGAGCGGCAGCTGCTCGGCCGGCTCATGACCGAAGCCTCCCTGGACGAGCGGGCGCGCCAGCTCGGGCTCAATCTCTCCGATGCGGAGATTGCCCGCGAGATTACCGCAGATACGAACTTTCTCGGACCGACTGGGCAGTTCGACCCGTTTCGGTTCCAGCAAATGATCCGGGCCGCCGGCTTCACCGAGGCCCGTTATGCGGCCGAGCAGCGACGCGTCGCGCTTCGCCGTGAGATCGCCGATACGGTGAGCGGCGGTCTCGCCGCGCCGAAAACCTTGGCGGATGCCGTCAATCGCTATCAGAACGAGCAGCGCACCATCGATTATGTCGTGCTCGATCGCGCCCAGGCCGGCGATATCGCCGCGCCCACCCCGGAAGTGATCGGCAAATATTACGATGAGCACAAAGCCCAATTCCGCGCGCCCGAATATCGCAAGGCCGCGATCCTGACACTGTCCGCCCAGGATATGGCCCGGACCGTCGAAGTCTCGGAAACCGACGCGCGCCGCTATTACGAGGATCACCGCGACCACTACGGAACTCCGGAAAAACGCCGGGTCGAGCAGATCGTCTTCCCCAATGCGGAGGAGGCGCGAGCCGCGGCGGATCGCATCGGCAAGGGCTTGAGCTTCGCGGATCTCGTCGCGGAGCGCGGCTTGAAACCGCACGACGCGGATCTCGGCCTCGTCACCAAATCCGAGTTGCTCGACCACGCCGTCGCCGACGCCGCGTTCGCGGTTCCCGATGGAGGCGTCAGCGCGCCGGTTGCCGGACGCTTCGGCACGGTGCTGGTGCACGTCACCAAGATCGAGGCGGGACACGCGCGCCCCTACGAAGAGGTCGCGGCCGAGATCAAGCAGCAGGTCGCGGTGGACCGAGCCCGCCCGCAGCTGCTCGATCTGCGCGACAAGATCGAAGATGACCGCGCCGCGGGGCTGCACCTCGACGAGATCGCCCAAAAGTACAAGCTGACCGCCCGCAACTTCGAGACCGACCGCTCCGGCCGGGGGCAGGATGCCGCGCCGATCAAGGACCTGCCTTCCGGCGTCGACGTGGTTTCGGCCGCGTTCGGCTCCGACGTCGGCGTCGACAACGAAGCGCTGCAGCTTCCGGGCGGCGGCTTCGTTTGGTACGACGTCGCCGCGATTACCGCTTCGCGCGACCGCAGCCTCGACGAAGTCAAGCAACAGGTCGAGGCCCGCTGGCGCGACGACCAGGTTGCCCAGCGCCTGGCGGCCAAGGCCTCCGAGCTCATCGACAAGCTCAAGAGCGGCGCGCCGCTTGCGGAGCTTGCCGCGCAATCCGGGCTCAAGGCCGAAAGCCTATGGGGCCTCAAGCGCGGCAATGCATCGGGGCCGCTGTCCATCGGCGCCGTCGACGCGGTGTTTCAGACCCCCAAGGACGCGCCCGGCATCGCCCAGGGGCAGAGCTCCGCCGAGCGCATCGTGTTTCGCGTGACCGAGATCAACGTGCCCACCTTCGATCCGGCATCGGCGGAAGCAAAGCGTTACGGGGACGCGCTGCGCCAGTCGGTGGCGGACGACCTGTTCGGCCAGTATATCGCGCAGCTCGAAACCAGTCTCGGCGTGACCATCAATGAGGATGCGTTGCGCCGGTTCGCCGGCGGCGAGCCCGACTACTGAGCCGAGCGCATGCAGATCGAGCCCGCCGAGCAGGCTTTTGCCGAACGCTATGCGGCGGGCGAGGCCCAGGTCGTGTGGACGACGCTGGTCGCGGACCTCGAAACGCCGGTCTCGGCCTTCCTCAAGGTGGCCGGCGGCCGGCCGATGAGCTTCCTGCTGGAATCGGTCGAAGGCGGCGTGACGCGCGGGCGCTATTCGATCATCGGTCTCGATCCGGACCTGGTCTGGCGCGCCAATGGCGCCGGGGCCGAGATCAACCGCGCCGCACGGTCCAATCCCAACAATTTCGCTCCCTGTTCCGAAGCGCCGCTCGCTTCCTTGCGCGCGCTGCTGGCCGAGAGCCGCATCGAATTGCCCGAGAGGCTGCCGCCCATGGCCGCCGGCCTATTCGGCTATCTCGGCTACGACATGGTGCGGCTGATGGAGGAGCTTCCTCCGCCGAAGCCGGACCCGATCGGCATTCCCGACGCAATCCTCATCCGCCCGGGCCTGGTCATCGTGTTCGATACGGTCGAGGACACGCTCACCATCGTCGCGCCGGTGCGGCCGGAGCCCGGAATCCCCGCGAAGCTCGCGCTTGATCGCGCCGTCGATCGGCTCTCGGCCGTGATCGATGATCTCGACCGGCCGCTCGACAAGGAAGCCTCGGACGGCGATGCCGGCGCGCTCCACGTCGTTCCGAGCTCGAACACCACGCCGGAACAGTTCGAGGCGATGGTGCGGCGCGCCAAGGACTACATCTTCGCCGGCGACATCTTTCAGGTGGTGCTTTCGCAGCGCTTCGAGGCGCCGTTCGCGCTGCCGCCGCTTGCGCTCTACCGCGCGCTGCGTCGCGTCAACCCCGCGCCGTTTCTCTATTACCTCGACTACGGCGGATTTGCCGTCGCGGGCTCGAGCCCGGAGATCCTGGTGCGCGTGCGCGACGGCAGCGTGACCGTCCGCCCGATCGCCGGCACGCGGCCGCGCGGCGCGACCCCGCACGAGGACAAGGCGCTCGAGGAGGAGCTTCTCGCCGATCCCAAGGAGCGGGCCGAGCATCTCATGCTGCTCGACCTCGGGCGCAACGACGTCGGCCGCGTCGCCGCGATCGGCACGGTGCGGGTCACCGACCAGTTCTACATCGAGCGCTACAGCCAGGTGATGCACATCGTCTCCAATGTCGAGGGCAGGCTCGATCAACGCCGCGACGCGCTCGATGCGCTCGCCGCCGGGTTCCCGGCCGGCACCGTCTCCGGCGCGCCAAAAGTGCGGGCGATGGAGATCATCGACGAGCTGGAGCGGGAGAAGCGCGGGATCTACGCCGGGTGCGTCGGTTATTTCTCGGCGAGCGGCGAGATGGACACCTGCATCGTGCTGCGCACCGCGCTGGTGAAAGACGGCATGATGTACGTGCAGGCCGGGGCCGGCATCGTCGCGGATTCCGATCCTGCCTTCGAGCAGCGGGAATGCCTCGCCAAAGCGAAGGCGCTGTTCCGAGCCGCCGAAGAAGCCCGCCGCTTTGCCAGCGCGGCCAAGCGCGGGCAATAGCCGACCGTAATCGGGCATGGTGTTTCTGGGTAACCATGAGAGAAAAGTCTAACCGAGAGGCCGCATGCGAATGCGGCCGGGCTCGATGAGAGCGAAGTGGCCGGCCCAGTCGTCGCGTGCAGAAATCAAATCGGCGAGCAATTGTCCAACATCACCCGGCTTTGGCAAAGGCGTTCGGAATAGCACTATACCGCAGGTTCTGGGCAATCCCGATCCTCTGGCCAGTTCGCCCAAATCTTTATCGAACGTCAGTAGGACACGTTCCTCACGCACCGCCCACGCCAGCACATCACGATCGCTTGTACCTGGCCCTGCAATTCTCACCCAAATGACGTCGTGGCCCGCCACCTGAAGCGCCGCCACGGCTGCGCCGGGGAAATTCTCGTGAGCGAGAAAGCGCATGTCAGGCTGCGCTGGGGAAGACCTTCTCGGAACTCAATGTGTCTCGCGCATAGGCAAGGCAGGCAATGATGTCATCGTGGGTGATCCCGGGGTAATTCGCTAGGATATCGGCTTCGGTCCATCCCTCAGCCATGAGGCCGATCACGAATTCAACAGAGAGTCGCGTGCCGCAGATGACAGGCTTGCCGGTCAGTACCTGAGGGTCCAGAGTGATGCGAGAATGCGCCATCGTCATGATCGGGTTCCTCTCTGGGGACAACGTTACGCGATAAATTTGTCGGAGCCTATGCCCCTCACCCCGACGGTACATGGGTGGTCGTCATGTCGAGCAGCAGCCGGTCGTCGGTGCCGGTGACGCGGGTGGCACCACGGTGACCCGCTTGCCGCGGCGCACGAAGCGCACCTCGGCAAAGAGCTCGCCGTCGCGCTGATTGCCGGCTCTCGCCGTGCCGCCACGCCGCCTTGACCGGCCGACCCCCGGCAACTAAGACCCGGGCACGCGAGGCGGCAAATGATCGTGCTCATCGACAATTACGACAGCTTCACCTTCAACCTCGTCCATTACCTCGGCGGACTGGGGGCGGAGGTCGTCGTCCACCGCAACAACAAGCTCGCGAGCGCCGACGTGCTCGCGGCCGATCCGGACGCGATCGTGCTCTCGCCGGGCCCATGCACCCCCAACGAGGCGGGAATCTGCCTCGATCTGATCGACAAGGCCTCGGAGAGCGTTCCCATTCTCGGCGTATGTCTCGGGCATCAGGCCATCGGCCAGGCGTTCGGCGGCAGGATCGTGCGCGCGCCGGTCCCCGTCCACGGCAAGCTTTCCGAGATCCGGCATCGCGGCAGCGGCGTGTTCCGCGGCATCAATGCGCCGTTCCAGGCGACGCGCTACCACTCGCTCGTGGTCGACCGCGCCAGCATGCCGGACGAGCTGGCGTTGACGGCGGAGACCGACGATCGTCTCGTCATGGGCGTTTCGCACGCGCGGCTGCCGGTCCACGGCGTGCAGTTCCACCCGGAAAGCATCGCCTCGGAGCACGGGCATTTGATCCTGAAGAATTTCCTCGAGCTCGCCGCCGCGTGGAACGCCGAGACCGGCCGGCGGCCGGCCGCGCATTAGCGGGGCGCGCGAGCCATGGACGAGCTCAAGGCGCTCATCGCCAAGGTCGCGAGCGGCGCCGCGTTGACGCTCGAGGAATCCGCGCAAGCCTTCGACCGCATGATGTCGGGCGAAGCCACGCCCTCGCAGATGGGCGGATTGCTGATGGCGCTCCGCGTGCGCGGCGAAACCGTGGACGAGATCACCGGCGCGGTCCGCACCATGCGCTCGAAGATGCTCCTCGTCGAGGCTCCCGCCGATGCCATCGACGTGGTGGGCACCGGCGGTGACGCGTCCGGCTCGTTCAACATTTCGACTTGCGCCGCCTTCATCGTCGCCGGCGCCGGCGTTCCGGTCGCCAAGCACGGCAACCGCGCACTCTCCTCGCGCTGCGGCGCCGCCGACGTGCTCGCCGCGCTCGGGGTGCGCATCGAACTCCCCCCGGAAGCGATCTCCCGCTGCATCCGCGAGGCCGGCATCGGCTTCATGTTCGCGCCCGCGCATCATCCGGCGATGAAGCATGTCGGCCCGACCCGGGTCGAGCTCGGCACCCGCACCATCTTCAATCTGCTCGGGCCGCTGTCCAACCCGGCGCGGGTCAAGCGGCAGATGGTCGGGGTGTTCTCGCGGCAATGGGTCGAGCCGATCGCGCACGTGCTGAAGAATCTCGGCTCGGAACGCGCGATCGTCGTGCACGGCTCCGACGGTCTCGACGAGATCACGACGGCGGGCCCCACGCGGGTCGCCTCGTTCGAGAACGGCACGGTGCGCGCCTTCGACATCGCGCCGGAGGATTTCGGCTTCGCCAAGGTCAAACCGGAAGCGCTGCGCGGCGGCGATGCCGACGAAAACGCCGCGGCGTTGCTCGACGTCCTCAAAGGCCGCAAAGGTCCGTTCCGCGACGTTGCGCTCCTGAACGCTGCAGCCGCGCTCCTGGTCGCCGGCCGCGCCCATGATCTCGAGGGCGGCATCCTGCTCGCGAAAAAATCCGTCGATTCCGGCGAAGCCGAGGGCAGGCTCGACCGCCTGCTCGCCGTTTCCAACGCTTGACCCATGGCCGACGTGCTCGAGAGGATCGAAGCTTACAAGCGCGAGGAGATCGCCGCGGCCAAGCGCGCCCGGCCGCTCGCCGTGCTGCGCGAAGCGGCCGCTGGCGCGTCGCCGCCGCGCGGTTTCCTGAGTGCCGTCGAGCGCCGCCGTGCGCGGGGCGAATCCGCGCTGATTGCCGAGATCAAGAAGGCGAGCCCGTCGAAAGGGCTGATCCGCGCCGATTTCGATCCGCCGGCGCTGGCGCGCGCCTATGAGGCGGGCGGCGCGACCTGCCTCTCGGTGCTCACCGATGCGCCCTCGTTTCAGGGCGAACCCGAGCACCTCACCGCCGCGCGCGCGGCCGGCTCGCTGCCGGTGCTGCGCAAGGACTTCCTCTACGATCCCTATCAGGTCGTCGAGGCGCGCGCGCTGGGCGCGGACTGCATCCTGATCATTATGGCCGCGGTCGATGATGCGGCCGCGCGCGAGCTCGAACAGGCGGCGTGTGAGCTCGGCATGGACGTGCTGGTCGAGATCCATGACGAAGCGGAGCTCGACCGCGCGCTTTCCCTGCGGTCGCGCCTGATCGGGATCAACAACCGCGATCTCAAGACCTTCGCGACGAGCCTCGCCACCACGGAGCGGCTGGCGCCGCGGATTCCCCGGGACCGGGTCGTGGTCGCCGAAAGCGGCCTCAACACGCCGGACGATCTTGCCCGGCTCGCCGCGCTCGGCGTTTCGACGTTTCTCATCGGTGAAAGCCTGATGCGCCAGGCCGACGTGGCGGCGGCGACGCGCGCGCTGCTGGCTTCGCAACAGGCGCGCTCCGCGCCGGCGGCCGAGTGACGTGGCACGCAAGCCGAAACTTTCCCATCTCGGCACCCGCGGCGAAGCCCGCATGGTCGACGTGTCCGAAAAAACCCCGACCGAGCGCGTCGCCGTCGCCGAAGGCCGCGTGGTGATGCTGCCCAAGACGCTCGACGCGGTGCTCAAGGGCGATGCCCGGAAGGGCGACGTGCTGGGTGCCGCGCGCATTGCCGGCATCCTCGCCGCCAAGCGCACCCATGAGCTGATCCCGCTCTGCCATCCGCTCCCGCTCACCAAGGTCGAGGTCGAGATCAAGCCCGACCGCGACCTGCCCGGCCTGGTCGTCCGCGCCACCACCAAGGTGACCGGACGAACCGGCGTGGAGATGGAGGCGCTGACCGCTGTCACGATCGCCTGTCTCACGATCTACGACATGGCCAAGGCGCTCGAACGTGGCATGCGCATCGAGGCGATCCGGCTCCTCGAGAAGCGCGGCGGCAAGTCGGGCCTCTACCAGGCGGCCGAGGACGAGGACTAAAGATGGCGCTTCTCTCGGTCGAGGAGGCGCTCTCCCGCGTGCTCGACGGCGTCGAGCCGCTGCCGTCCGAGACCGTGCCGATCGCCGAGGCGAGCGCACGCGTGCTCGCCGCCGACCTCGCGGCCCTGCGCTCGCAGCCGCCGGCGGCGGTCTCCGCGATGGACGGCTATGCGGTCCGCGCCGCGGACGTGGCCGGCGGCCGTGCCGAGCTGAAACTGATCGGCGAGGTCGCGGCCGGACGACCGTTTGCCGGCAGCGTGGGCCCCGGCGAAGCCGCCCGCATCTTCACCGGCGGAATGGTGCCGCCCGGGGCCGATGCCGTCATCGTGCAGGAAGCGACCGAGCGCCGCGGCGATGTCGTCCTCATCAAAGGCTCGGCACAGCCGGGAAAGCACATCCGCCGCGAGGCGCTCGATTTTACCCGCGGCCAGGTGCTGCTGCGCCGGGGCCGGCGGCTTTCGGCCCGGGACATTGCGCTCGCGGCCGCCATGAACCATGCGGAAATTCCGGTGTGCCGCCGCCCCAGGGTCGCGATCCTGGCGACCGGGGACGAGCTGGTGCGGCCCGGAACCACGCCCGGCCCCGGCCAGATCGTCAGCGCGAACGGCCTGACGCTGAGCGCGTTTGCGCGCGCGGAGGGCGCCGAGGCCAGCGATTTCGGCATCGTGCCCGACCGGATCGAGCCCACGGTCGCCGCGCTCGAGCGCATGCGCGGCTGGGGCGCCGACGTGCTGGTCACGACCGGCGGCGCATCCGTCGGCGAGCATGATCTGGTGCAGCGCGCGCTCACCGCGCAGGGCATGGCGCTCGCGTTCTGGAAGGTCGCGGTGCGGCCGGGACGGCCGATGATGCACGGGCGCATCGGACAGACCCGGGTGCTCGGCCTGCCCGGCAACCCGGTTTCGGCCTACGTGTGCGCCTTCCTCTTTCTCACTCCCCTGCTCCGGCGTCTCATGGGACGGCTCGATCTTTCGCCTCCGACCGAATCGGCCGTGCTGGGGCGCGAGCTCGCGGCGAACGACGAGCGCGCCGATTATCTGCGCGCCAAGCTCGAGCGGCGGCCCGACGGCAGTTTCGTGGCCACCGCGTTTGCGCTCCAGGACAGCTCGATGCTCTCGCCCTTGGCGGAGGCCGATTGTTTAATCATTCGTGAGCCTTACGCGCCCGCCGCGCCGGCTGGCAGCCGCTGCGCCATCGTTAAGCTCGGGTTGTGAGCCATCCTTAAGCCCCGGCTTTGCGCATCGTTCGAGTTCTTCACGTGAAATTAAAAGGTTGCGGAACACATAAGGAACATATAGCGTCCGTTCATGCTTTGTTTCGGACGGGCGTAACCGAGGCTCAACCAAAGCGAGCGGGGCACCGATGCTGACGCGCAAGCAACTGGAACTGCTGCGGTTCATTCACGAGCGGCTCAAGGAGAGCGGCGTTCCCCCCTCCTTCGATGAGATGAAGGACGCGCTCGACCTGCGCTCGAAATCCGGCATTCACCGGCTGATCACCGCGCTCGAGGAGCGCGGCTTCATCCGGCGCCTGCCCAACCGGGCGCGCGCGGTCGAGGTGATCCGGCTGCCGGATTCGGTCGCCCACGGGGTGGCCGGCCGCAGCCGCGGGTTCACGCCCAACGTCATCCAGGGCAACCTCGGGCGGGTGCGCGCCAATTCCGAGGACGAGGGCGGCCGCCCGGTCGCCGTTCCGGTCATGGGCCGCATCGCCGCCGGCACGCCGATCGAGGCGATCCAGAACCGCAGCCACACCATCAACATGCCGGCCGACCTGCTCTCGACCGGCGATCATTTCGCGCTGGAAGTGCGCGGCGATTCCATGATCGACGCCGGCATCCTCGACGGCGACATCGCGCTGCTCCGCCGCACCGAGGCCGCCGACACCGGCGACATCGTCGTCGCCCTGATCGACGAGGAGGAGGCGACGCTCAAGCGCTTCCGCCGCCGCGGCGCCTCGATCGCGCTCGAGCCCGCCAACTCCAGCCACGAGGTCCGGATTTTGCCGCCCAACCGCGTGAAGATTCAGGGCAAGCTGGTGGGGTTGTTTCGGCGATATTGAGCTCCCGGCCTCGTGTCCCGGGCGCAGCGCAGCACGAAGTCGTGCGCTGCCGAACCGGGACCCAATAGGCAGCTCATTGAGGCGGGGCGTTGCGGCCCTACTGACTGCAAGCAAGTTTAGCCGTCGGCGCTCTCTAGGAACGCTTCTGCCTGTTCCATTGTCGGAAAGGTCGCGATCTCCGCATAGTCCGGGGTGTGTTCGGCAGAATCCGGTGAGCGGAGGACGACAAACCCTGCGCCACCTCGCTCGATGATCTGAGTCTGCTCATCGCTGTCATAGGGCGAGATGTGTCGGTTGCCGCACGTGCGGCAATCGTCGTCGCACGTGCATGACCAATCATCGCTCCATCCACAGCCGCAGCGCGGACATTCGTAGTAGTTGCGAAACCACGCCATGTTGCCCACCGCCTGCCTGGAATCTCTCCCCGCCCTGCCTAAGATGAGCTTCTTCGGCCTTTTCGGCAATAACAATTCAGTCTCCAAACGCCCTTGCCTATCGACCGAAAGTTGCGCATTCTGGATAGCAGTATTTCATGGTACGCAAAGCTAAGAATGAAATTAGGTTTTGAAGAGTCACAAACACTCTACGAGAGTGCGTCCCAGAGCGCACGAGTCTGGACCGAACGCTGGGTGAAAGATTGGGTCTTTTGTCCAAACTGCGGTAACCCGAGGATAACTCAATACGAAACCAACCGGCCAGTCGCAGACTTTTTCTGCGCCGATTGCAGCGAAGAGTACGAACTCAAGAGCACCAAGGCTAAGTTTGGCGCCAGAGTCCTCGATGGCGCGTTTCGCGCCATGTGCGCCCGCTTGGCAGCCGAGAATAATCCTAATCTTCTTCTGTTGAATTACGATTTGAAAAGCTTCGGGGTCACGAACTTATTCGTTGTACCAAAGCAATTTTTCGTGCCCGAAGTCATCGAGGAGCGAAGGCCTCTTGCGCCGACGGCAAGACGTGCCGGGTGGATTGGTTGCAACATTCTCCTGAATCAGATTCCGAAGTCGGGAAAAGTCTTTTTCGTACGCGATCGTCAACCTCAACCTAAAGAGATCGTGCTTGCTCAATGGAAGAAAACGCTCTTTCTGCGAGACGAGGGGCTTGAGGCCAGAGGATGGCTCATAGAGGTCATGAACTGCGTGGATTCGATCGGCAAGCAGGAGTTTCAGCTGGACGATGTCTATGCTTTCGAGAGCACATTGAGCCAAATCTATCCGAACAATCGGCATGTAAAGCAAAAAATCCGGCAGCAGCTTCAGGTCCTGCGAGACCGCGGGTACCTCGATTTTATCGGACGCGGCTACTACCGATTACGATCTCCACAGTGACTCGGTTCAATTCCTGCGCACCTCAATCCCCCGGCGCGAGGTCCTCGGCACGCGGGGTAGCATCGCGCTTGCCGGCCGGTTTGGGCGCCGACGAGGTCTGCGCATCGGCGGCGGGCGGCGCTTCGGTTGGAGACCGCGGCGCCCACGGCCGGTCGTAGCCATCCGAGCGCGCGCGCGTCATCTCCGAAAATCCCGCCGTTCGGTACGCTGGACGTAAAGCGTCAATATGCCCTATATTGAGTGTGATGATCCTGAGCTACCGGGATAGCAGGACGAGGGCCTTTGCCGACGGGCGCTTCGTTCGCGAGTTCCAGGGGTTTGCGCGGCAGGCTTACCGCCGCCTGGAAATCCTCGAGGCCGCCATGAGCCTCGTTGATTTGAAGGCGCTGAGGAGCAACAGGTTGGAAGTGTTGAAAGGCAATCGTGCTGGCCAATACAGCATCCGCATCAACATGCAGTGGCGCATCTGCTTCGAATGGCCTCGGGGTGCAGTCGGGCCTTCCGACGTCGAGATCGTCGATTATCACTGAGGAGCGTCGAATCATGTCGAGGCCAGCCATCCATCCCGGGGAAATTCTCGCCGAGGAGCTTGCGGAGCTAGGGGTACGGCCGACCGAGCTTGCGCGTCAGCTCAAGGTGCCGGCGAACCGGATCAGTCAAGTCATCCGCGGCAAGCGGTCGATCAGCGGTGATACCGCGCTGCGTCTGGGACATTGGTTCGGCACCAGCGGCCAATTCTGGCTCAATCTTCAAAGCGCTTACGACATCCGTATCGCCGCGCGGGAATCCGGCGCCGAAATCGCGCGTCTCCCGGTGCGCGCCCCAGCGGGAGCCCGTCAACGGCGGCCGGTACAGGCGAGGTCGGGTTAGGACGGCGCGCGGCGCGCCTCGCCTCTGTTTCGAGACGCGCACCCCACCCTGCAGCACGCAGCGACGCGCTGCCGAACCGCGAGTCATGCCCAATCGCCGGCGCTCATCCGGTGATCCCAAATTCACAGATCCCGGAGCTGCACAATCACCCTCAATCCCCCGGCTCGAGGTCCTCGGCGCGCGGAGTGGCGTCGCGCTTGGCGGCGGGTTTGGGTACCGACGACGTCTGCGCATCCCTTCCTGCCACCGGCGGGGCTTCCGCCGCATTGCGCGGCGCCCAGGGGCGGTCGTAGTTCTCGGGCCGCGCGGGCGTGATCTCCCATTGATTGCCGATGCGGCGAAGGGCCAGCGCTCCCGTCCGCGCCCGCAGAGTGCGGTCGATCACCTGGGCGGCGCACTCGGGCGGCGCGCGGTGCGCCGTGACGATGAGCCCCGCGAGGCGGCAATCGTCTTCGTAGGCTTCGGCTGCCGTCGCCAAGGTCACGATCGTGCCGTCGGCAAGCCGCGCCACGCAGCCGATCTCGTCGCAAGACACACCCTGTGCGAGGCCCGGGTCGCCCGATGTGCGCGGATCGGCGTCGGCCGAAAGCCACTCACGCACGGCGAAACTGTCGCCGCCTTTTTTGATGATCGAAAAATTGCCGCCCGCGGTCCTGACCCCGACGAGGTCCGCGCCCTGCGCCACCAGTACGTCGGGAAGCGGCGTGCGCACCGCCCACAGAATTCCAAACGCGAGGATGAGCGCGCCGATCCACCGCAGCGGGGTTCGCAGCAGGCAGACCACGAGCATCCCGGCGGTGATGACGAGGAGCGCCCCGGTGCCGAATGCGGTCACGCGGCCGACGGCGCCCGGGAGACTCGCGACCCACAGCGCAACGTCGATCATCCATTGCAGGCCGTCGCCCATCAGCCGCCAGAAGAAATCGTCGAAGCCGAACGGCATGGCGAGAAGCGCCAGCATGCCGGCCGGCATCACCCACGCGGACACCACCGGCATCGCCAGCAGATTGGCCAGCACGCCGTAGGGCGCCATGCGGTGGAAATGGAACGCCGCATAGGGCGTGGTGGCGAGCCCGGCGAGCAGCGAGGCGAAGATCAGGCTCAAGACCTCGCGCACGCCCCACAGCGCGATGCGCGCGCCGAACGAGGTGTCCGCATTCGGCTTGGCGAACGGCAGCCCGTGGCGGTAGCCGGCAACGAGCGCGAGCGTCGCCGCAAACGACATCTGGAAGCTCGGATGCACCACCGCTTCGGGCGCCAGCAGCAGCACCGCGAGCGCCGCGATCGCGAGCGTGCGGAAGGTCACGGCGGTCCGGTCGACCAGCACCGCGAGCAGTACGATTCCGATCATGTAGTAGCTGCGCTGGGTGGCGACTTCCGCGCCGGAGAGCAGCAGATAGAACGTGGCCGCCGCGAGTGCACCGAGTGCAGCCCATTTCTTGATCGGGTGCCGGGCCGCCAGTCCCGGGATCAGCGCCAGCAGCGCGCGGATGACGAAGAACACCACGCCCGCGACCACCGCCATGTGATAGCCGGAGATCGACAGGACGTGGGCGAGGCTCGAAATGTACATCGCATCGTTGACCGGCCCGGAGATCGCGTCGCGGGTTCCGGTCAAGAGCGCCGAAGCGATCGCGGCCTTGTCGCCCGGTAGCGCCGCGCGGATGTGCTGGTCGATGCCGTCGCGCATCCCCTGGATGAACGCGGCGTATCGCACCCAGAACGCCGGGCGCGCTTTCGGCTCCGTCGCCTTGATGTCGCCGCTGGCGAAGCCGGTGGCGCCGATGCCCTGGAAGTAGAGATCGCGGGAGAAATCGTATCCGGCGGAAGGGGGTATTTTGGCGGTGCTTTTTAGAGGGCTATTGTCAAGCATTATCAACGGCATATATGAGCATTGAGCCCGACCACCATTAGTGCCACTTTGCCATAATCCAGTGTTGGTAGAAGTGTTGTTTTTAGCAGGAGCGCAGACACATGGCCCGCCGCTACAACAGGCTGACCGAGGCGACAGTTCGGAATGCCAAGCCCCGGATTGAGAAGCCCGTGGACGCCAGCAAGTTCTTCAGGACTGACGACCTACCCAAGCGCGGCCCCAGACCCAAGCACACGATGTTGCCGGATGGTGGCGGGCTCTATTGCTCCATCACGGTCTCACCTGATGACCCCAAGGTGATACGGCGATCCTGGATATTTCGCTATTCCGTCCCTGGTGAGTTTGTGATGAGCCAGTGGGGCAAGCGGCGGCAGGTTCAGAGACAGATCGGGCTGGGATCGTGCCGGGATGTGTCGTTGGAATTGGCTCGTAAGAAGGCCCAGCAACTCCGCCTGATCCTACTTGAAGGCCGAGACCCGTTGGCAGTGAAGCGGGGAGAGAAGGCCGAGGCTTCGATCTCCAACGCCAAGAGCCTGATGACGTTCTCGGAGGCGGCCTTGGGTTACATTGCCGATCATGCCGCCGATTGGAGTGAAGGCCATGCTCGGGTGTGGCGACAAACCATCACCGACTATCTGAATCCCGTTCTGGGTGATGTTCCATGTCGCGCCATTGATGATGCCCTGGTCATTCGGGCCTTGTCCCCGCTGTTCAAATCCAATTATCCCACCGCCAAGAGAACGAGGGGCAGAGGGGAATTGATACTGGATTGGGCCGGTGCTCATGGGCACCGCCAGAAGGATGTTCCAAATCCCTTCCGTTGGCGCGGACATTTGGCAGTGCTGTTCGGCAAGCACGGCAACGGCTGCGCAACGGTCAAACATATGCCATCGCTTGATTGGCAGGCTGTTCCCGCGTTCATGGCGGAGTTGGGGAAGGTGGATAGCATTGCCGCCAGGGCCCTGACCTGGACGATCCTCTCAACGGCCAGGACCGGCTCGGTGTTGTCGGCGGAGTGGCCCGAGATTGATGAGAAGACTCGGGTGTGGAATATCCCCGCCGATCATATGAAACGGGGGGTGGCGCTGCGTATTCCGATCAGTCCCGAAGCCTTGGCGGTGTTGCGTTCGTTGGATAGGGACTCCGGGACGAAGGTGTTCCCCTCCATCACCAAGGACTCCATGTTTTATTTGCTCAAGCGTCTCGACCCCACCATCACCGTCCACGGCTTCAGGTCATCATTTTCCGACTTCGCCATTGAGCACGGTTGGGGACGGGATGAAGTCAATGAGGCCCTTGGTCATCAGGTCGGAAATGCGGTGTCTCGGGCCTATCTCCGATCCGATGTCCTGGAACGGCGGCGGGCATTGATGGCGGCATGGGCGGCGTTCTGCTCGGGGAAAGCCGATGCCGATAATGTCGTTCCGCTGGCCAGGGGACGGGGCTAAAGGCGGGGGGCTAAGGGGCCCCCCCCCAAGGGCGGGTGTTGCGATTCGCCTTCCTGTGCCTTCCTACGGGCATGGGAGGGCTGAATAGGTGCGCTGAGAGCGATTGCTGTGCCGGTGATCGCCATGCCGGTGATCGACACCATCCCGGTGATGACGGTGCCGGTGATCAGCCCCACGAAATCTGCTATACTGTTCCTAAATCGATTAGAGGTGTGAATGCTGTTTCCTGATGTTGCCGATGCTCTTGCCGATCTGATGATTATGACCGCCCAAGCCGAGAGCCGATCCCTGCCCGAGTTCATCAATTCCCTCAATCCCGCCGACATTAGTGCTGCTGATCGCGAACGATGGAATAAAACCCTGCTGGCCCTGATCGGTGAGAGTCGGCTGGCGAGAGTTGATCCGAAGTCCGCACCCGCCAACTGATTTTCACCTACCACGCAATTTCAGTAAACCCCGATACCACTCCCGCAAGTCCTGTTGCCTGACATAAAGGGGGAATCCATAGCGCTTCAGGTGTTTCTCATTATGCGTCTGGTATTCCTCCTGCGCCTTGACCAACTCGGCTGCCTCCCTGGCCTCCCGTTCCTTGGCCCACCGTTCGGCTTCTATGTCCCGGCGACGATCTGCCTCCAGTCCCACCACTCCCCGTTGGTAGGTTTCCGGCATTGCGTTGATGTGCCGGATCAGGGTTTGAATTCGCTCCTCCGCCTTCCTAATTGCCTCCTTGACCGCGATGGGAGTGGGCAGGAAGCCATCGGAGTTTTCAAACAGGTCCTCCAGGGCAATTTCCAGTGCGCCATCAGAGGGCTTTAGATTTTTCACCATACGGGACAACTGGAACACATATTCCTCCTTCTCCTCCCTGCCTGCCTTGGTCCGGGACTTGACTAAGCGCGCGATAAAGACATCGCACCGTTCCTCACTGGCTGGCTGTAGGATTTGATTGAGGCGGGGAATGAGGCGGTTGTTGAGATAGTCCCCGGTCAGGAATCGGTGTTGCTGTTCCAGTTCCCGCTCGTTTCTGGCCGGGGCATAGAACAGGTTGTCATATAAGCCCGCCGGATCAAACAGCCCACCCCCGCCCTCAATGTAGCGAAAATCCTCCATAAACTGAGCCGCGATGGACAGGCTGGTGGTGGTGGTCGTGGTGATTTCAGTCATCATTGGTTTTCTCCTTTTCCGTTTGATGATGATGATAACCTCGGTAAGAGGGAAATGAAGGTGCTGCGTTCCGTCCTGCTCCGCCTGATTCCGTTTATGATTGATTGGTCAAATGCTGATAGGGCGGGCTGGGTAGGGACACTGATGGGATTGCCGTGCTGGTCAATGGTCGCGGGGGCGGTCAGGTCTGGGAGTTTGTCATTCCAGTGCTCCTCCTCCAGCCATCTCGTGATCGTCATCGTGTATTGCGGTTCGTTCTTACTGGCACGATAGGCGGCATAGTGTTTGGCTCCCGCGAGAATGACTTCCGGGTGTGTGCCTGCCTTGACCGCCCTCATGAATGCCTTGTGTGCCATCTTCCTGTTCAGGGAATGATTTGATGGCGGCCACAGTTGCCAGATTTGCTCAAACAATTCCTCGGGCGGAGTAAGATGGTTCCCGGGAGTGATGGCATTGATGGTGTTGGCCGGAGTCCCATTATTTCCGGGAGTGTGAGCATGGGGAGTGTGGAAATCAGAGCCAGGGACGGAGATTGGATGCTGGGCAATGTCGGAGGGATCGCTATCGCCAATGTCGCCTGGAATCTACAGATGGACTTACTTCCTCACCGTCCCCCGAGGTTGAGCTTCCAGGTTGAGCTTCCTGTTTCTCTTCTTCCAGGTTCAGCTTTATATAAATCGGCAGGTTAGTCTTCCGATTCGAATCGGCAGCCTTGTCTGCACATTCGTCCTGCTGCCTAGCCTGCACATTGATGCTGCTGCCCTGCCAATCCTCAGCAGATGCCGCATCCCAGTTCCACTCATAACGAGCCGAAGTCCCAACCCGCCGCACCTGTCGCAACCACCGCACCTTTAGCGACCGTAATCCGTCCGATACCGCTCTCACGCTCCGGCCCATCCCATCGGCAATGGCATCTCGGCCCGGCACGGTTTTCGCGGTGTGGCTGTTGGCGTGCTTGAGTAGGAGAACCGCCGCTGTATGAATGGCGGTGCGATCCAGGGTCGGGTCCTGGCAGAGTCTCAGATACAGGTCCAGCCGCCGTTCAAAATGAAAGTCGGGTTTGTCTGGTTTGGCTTTGCTCATCGCCAACACCTTACTTGGGATCTGCTGTCTGATCGTCGCCTAAATAACAATGTCAACTGGACTTTCCTTTCTGTTTCGTTGTCATCAGGGTTTCACCTCCTTGATTGTTCCACACTTCAAATCCACCACTTCCGAGACCGCCCTTTTCCACACTGGGCGGTCTCTCTCTATCTGGATCATTATGCGGCTGGCTTGGGTGTTCCTTGCTCCAGCCATCGTTCCAGTGCTTTTCTGGAAATCATATTGCGCTGCCCAATCCTCACCACCGGGACTTGACCTTGGGCGATTGCGATCCGGACGGTCCTCCGATCCAGCCCCAATACCCTTGCGAGTTCCGTGGTGTTCAGTAGCGGTTTCTCATTGCTCATATCTGTTCTCCCCTTGACCTATTTATCCGCAAGAATCCCCCATTCGCGCTCAATCCGAAAAAAATTCATGGGGGGCACCAGCAGCGCGATCACCGGCAGCGCGATCGCCGGCATAGGGCTGGAGAAGCTGCCCGTCAGCTCCATCAAACTGGCCGGCACGAAGGCGGATTGGCTTTGGCGGGAGCGGTGACGGTCGGTAGGGTAGTCCCGTTGGCGGGACCTTTAGTGGTGTCGGCACGGTGCCCATCAGCATGGCCTCGCGGTGATCGGCATGGTGTGCCGGTGACGGGTCGGCTCGGTGCTGGTGGTGATCGGCCCGGTTCAAGCCGGCGATCTCCCCGACCATCAAGAGCACGATGCCGTTGATCGCCTGTTCCCGTGCCCCGATCATCGCCAGCAAGAAGCTGCGGGTCCAGCACCCCACCCGCGCAACGATTCTTCGCGCCCATGCCGCGCCCTTGGCGGTTGGCATCGCCGCGCTTACATCGGCGATGCGAATCGCACGCCCCGCCGCCGATGCCTTCCGCGACCGCTAGGATGTCCGCTCGCGGACTACGGAGCAGCAAGGTGTACAATCATACCAGTTCCGAATTCGTGTGCGGCGCGTGCTTCAGCGACGACGGCCTGCAAGAATTCTGCGCCAATCACGCCGAAAGCAACGAATGTGATTTCTGCGGCGCGACGGGCACCGAGCCGATCGCAGCGCCGCTCGATCAGGTAATTGAGCATATCAGTGGCTGCGTCCACATGCATTACGACGACCCAGCCAACGCCGGGCTCCCTTACGAAACCGCGGAGGACGGCTATCAAGGCGCAACCTATTCGACTGACGAGGTGTTCGACGAACTCGGCCTCGACTTCCCCAAGGACAAGGGCAACCGGCTTCGCGATGCCATCGCGGATGGCTTCGACAACGACCTATGGAGCGACGCCGAGCCGTTCGCGCTTACCCGCGATCAGCAGCTGCGTTTCAGTTGGGAACAATTCTGCCGCGTCATCAAGCACGAGCGGAGATACTTCTTCCTTCAGGATGACGAGAAGAAGCCGCGCCACTACGACGACGAGCTCTTTGGCCCCGCGCAAATCCTCAAGATGATCTTCTCATTCGCTGAAGACGCGGACGCATTCGCCAAGCTCCCCGCCGGCACCCACCTCTACCGCGCACGCTACCAGCCCAAGGGAAAAACCTACGCCACTGCCGGCACGCTGGGGCCGCCGCCGACCGACCATGCGATCAAGACTAACCGCATGAGTCCGCCGGGTGTAGTGATGACGTATGCGTCGGAGGACCGCGAGACCGCGCTGGCGGAAACAACTGATGAGGCGGGCACTTTCGCCGTCGGCAAATTCGTGACCGAGCGCGATGCGCTGGTCCTCGATCTCACCCGCTTGCCGGCAACACCCAGCGTGTTCGCGGAATTCCCGGATACACAGAAGTACGACCCGCGCCCGCGCCTCAACTTCCTCCACAACATCAGCCGCGAAATTTCACGGCCGATAGCGCGCGACAGCCGCGTGCATATCGAATACGTGCCGACACAGGTTGTTACCGAATATGTCCGGACTGCCATCCGCATCAAGGGCCGGAAGGTGGAGGGGATTCGCTACAACAGCTCGCGCAGGCACGCCGAGACCGCGCTGGTGCTCTTCGCCGATCAGAGAAATCTCATCCTTGATGAGCCCGAGCGGCCGGACTTCTACCGCCTCGAGGGTCGCTGGCTACGCCTCGTGAAGGCAAGCCGCACGGAGGTGACCAAAAAGGACATCGCGCGCTGGGCCGCAAAGCCGCGCTTGCGGCTGTTCTAATCGGTCATTCCAGTTTGGCTGCGTTCGCAATTATGCGCCCTGGAGACGCCATTGCGTCGGAGTAACTCGTGACCGACTTACCCCCGCACAAGAAATTCGAATGGCAGGTCGGAATGCTGGGCAACGACCAAGCGGGGGAGCGGGCTGCTGCCGCCCTGAAGGCAACCGAGTTGGTGCGGAGTCGGGGGCTCACTTGGGAAGACGATCGTGGACACACCCCCACGCGGGAAACCTAAGAAAGCCGCCCCATGGCCTCACACCATCGCTCCGTTCTGACTGTGGAATGCCCCCACAGCCGTTTCTAAGCGGGGCGGGCGGCGATCCAAGGTCCGGCCATCGGCGACCATGATGCCGTTGGTCGATTCTCCCCCGTGACCCGGCCATCGCCACCATGATGCCGTTGGTCGATTCTGGGTGGTCCCGGCCCCGAACAGGAAGAGCGCGCTGGTTACGGCTTCGGCCGCCATCCCCACGATCGACAAGATCGCGGGCGGGGCCTACTCTGACGCATGGCCGCTGGCTCAGTCGCCGCGCAAGCCCCGCGGACGACGATCCCGCCGCTACTGTTCCTACTCACTTCGGCATGCTGCTCGGGCGGCGCGCAGGGAGGCAGACGAGGCAGGCGGGGAGATCGGCAGCAGCCCAAGGGAGCACGGCCCTGACGTGTCCTGCGAGCCCGTGCCGCGAACCGCCAGTGGTGAGGGACCCAGGCGATGAATCCAAAAAATTGGAATTGGAGGTG
>WNFC01001325.1_pt1 | contig 29147 bp, 23 predicted proteins | sample 5400541 | NCBI WGS metagenome assembly WNFC01 (sample SAMN13153342, study PRJNA577476) | soil metagenome | isolation source: 120 cm saprolite under Douglas fir tree site 2 hole 2 replicate 1 | place: USA:California | collected 2015-04-18
TGGCCACGCCGGGCGAACTGGGCCAGGACGCGACCGCCGGGACGCTGGTCCCCATCGACGGAGCGCTGGACCTGACGACGATGGCCAGGCAGTACGGGCCAGGCTGGCTGAGGCTCATGCAGGCCGCCGGGCCGTCCGGTACAAGCCACTACTACGCGATCATCGTCAAGGCGGCGCTGAAGAGTGTCATCTGGTACGAACCTCGCCAGTTTCCAACCCGTGACCTGGGCCTTCTCACGTCGCTGGGCCTGACCTGGAGTCAGCTCATGGGCCTGGCGAGGAGCCTGCGGGCAGCGGGCACATCGCCGTGGTGCATGGGCATGGAGGACAGTTCCAGTTCCGGTTGGCCCGGAACTGACTGAATCGAGGACATCCTGCTCCACCAGTCCGGTCCGCAGGCATATGACCGATGGGTGGCAGGCACGCTGCCGTGGACGTCGGCTCCTGTCGTGCGAGCGTGGCAGACCTTCGGTCAGGTCGCGGATGCTCCAGGCCTCGTTCACGGCGGCGGCCAGGGATCCGAGCTTGTGACCAGCTACGGCCAGGCCGCCCAGCCGATGTTCGCCAACCCACCCGGCTGCTACCTGGATCACGAGGGCTCGTTCATCACCGCCTTCTATACGCAGGACACGCTCGGCTCGGCTGGTTCCGGCCTGCATCCCCGACCGCAGCGGGACTTCGACTTCGTTTCATTCCCATCGCTGACATCCGCGGGCCGGGGCAGCGAGGAGGTCGCGGGCGACTTGCTGGGAATGTTCCGTGCCACCCCGGCCGCACGCAAGCTGATTGACTACCTGACCACCCCTGCGGCGCAGGAAGCATGGACCAGCCGTCCGGGCAGCGGCGCGATATCAGTGAACCGGCTCGTGCCGCTGAGCGACTATCCGGACCCGGTGTCACGCGGCCTGGCCAGGAACCTTGCGCATGCCGTCAATGTCCGTTTCGACGCGTCTGACTCCATGCCGCAGGTCATGGAGAATGCTTTCAACAGCGCGATCCTTGAGTACCTTGACCGCCCGGGACAGCTGAACGTCATCCTGCACGGCCTTGACCAGGTGCGAAAGGCCGCCTACTAGCGGAGCCGGCCGGGAATCAGGGCTTGAGTCAGGCGCGAGCAGCCCGTAGCGAAGGCGCTGGCACTGGGCGCCCGGCGGCTTTCGCTGCTTCCAGCCATGCCGCCACGGCCTCTTCTACCTCGGCCACCGCTTCATGCGGGGTGGGCCCGTGGGCCGTGCAGTAGGGAAGATCGGGGACGTCAGCGATCCACGCGCGGTCCTCGTCGCTCCAGTAGACCTGGATCGGATATGCCGTCACGCTTCGTCCTCCAGTTGCAAATTGTACCTGCGCACCACCGCGGCCACCTGGCGCACCTGGTAGGGCTTCGCCTGGCCCCGAACTTCTTGCAGGGTGAGAATCTCAATCACACCGAGCCGGGTGAAGACACGATGGCTGCCCCTGCCGCCGACCTCCTGGAAGCCGAGCGCTTCTAACAGGACGACGAGATCGGGAAAGCTCACATTCGTCACCGCACCACCGCCGATCCGGTTGAGCAGCTTCACGGTTCTCACCCGCCCGACCGTAACGTCCGGGTCTGACACAGCCGCCCGACCACCTGGACCCGGTGTCATGCGGGCTGGCCGGGAACCTCGCCGGTCAACCTCGGTTGGCCCGAACCGTGATGTGGCTGAAGGGGAACGTCGAACTAGCCTGCCTTATCACCTTCTGCGTGTACCGCGCCGCCGGCATGGGGAGCCCTAGTTGCCGCAGCACGCCGGCCCAGTAGGGCAGGTCACGGTTCAGCGTGTTGTTCGTTACCGCCACATTGCTCAGCCCGGGCGCGACCACCGACCACAGGGAGACCGGGCTAGCCGCGCCGAGCACCGTGTTGTGCGAGAAGGTCGTGTGGGTGCAGACGATGTTCGCACCCCGGTAATAGCCGCGCACCAGGTTCCCGCTGATGGTGGCTCGGTCACCGTGCACCTCGATGGCGGCGGAGTTGTACATCGCGACGCCGGCGAAGCTGTTGCCGGTGATCACTGTGCTGGTCCCAGAGGTGTAGATCGATGAATGGTCGTGCGACGGACTATTGGTCGCGTAGAAGGCGTTGCCGCTGATCTTCACGTAGCGGGTCGCGCCGCCCGTCACGAGTGTGTTCACGTTATTGGTATTGATGAAGCGGTTTCCGGTGATAGTGATGCCGGAGCCAAAGACGATCGTCAGCACGAATCGGGGCTGGCCGGTGTAGAGGCCCGGGACGCTGGTGATCGGGTTCCCGGCGGAGTTCTGGTCGAATGTCACTCCGGTGATCGTCAACCCAGACAAGTCAGTGGCCTCGGTCGTCCCGGTCAGCATCGCGGCGTAGTTACCCGAGTGCGACGCGATCTTCAGCGTGGTGTGGTGGCCGATGATCGTCTCGCCATGGCTCAGGCGCAGGGTCGGCCGTACAGTGAAGGTCCCCGACGGCAGGTTGACCCTCCCGCTCGCTGGCCTGTCCAGCAGCGACTGAATGCGGGCCGTGTCGGTGGCGATCGCACCGGTCGCAGCGGTCGCACCGGCCGAACTGGTCGCGCCGAGCGCTGCGGGTGCCATCGCCAGGGAGGTGAATCCCACGGCCAGCAATGCCGCAAGGGGCGCCGCGACATGACGGAGCCCTATTTTTGGGCGGCAAGGAATTATGCTGGTCATGATTACCCCCGTAATTGCCGGCGGAGCTGGCCATTCGAATTCGGCTTCAGTCATCAGAATTCGCGCCGACGCTGCATCTCCGGTTCATCCTGCGGTAGCTATATACGAAGCCTAGGAGAGCGGGTGATCAGTTCCCTGATTAGTTAGGGGTAAATGCCCTCACCCAAAGTGATGAGGTGGCTCAGAAGGGCAAACGAAATTATGCCTCTGAGTAATTGACTAGTTACTCAGAGGTGTGAAATAGGTGAGAGCGCCTACGCCGCGCAGGGCCGTGGCGGCACAGCCGCCAACTGCCTGCTTTACGCGGAGGCGGCCAGGTCGCGGACGCCGAGTTCGTCGGCGCGGGCCAGCAGGTCCGCGGGGTCCGCGTAGACCCGGTAGGCGCCGGCGCGCTCCAGTTCCTCGCGGCCGTACCCGCCGGACATCAGCCCGATGCCGATCGCGCCTGCTCGCCGGGCGGCGAGCAGATCCCAGACGCTGTCGCCGACCACGAAGGCGTGCTTGGGTTCGACGTCGAGCAGCGCGGCGGCGGCCAGGAACAGGTCGGGGTCGGGCTTAGCGTGCCGCACCATGTCCCGGGTGATCATCGGGGCATCCTCGGGCAGGCCCAGGAGGCCCAGGGCATGGCCAGCGGTAGCCCGGTAGCTGCTGGTCGCGATCGCCCACAGCACCTGGCGGCTGGTGAGGGCGGCCAGCAGGTCCGCCGCTCCGGGCAGCGGCCGGACGGAGTCCGCCTGGGCGAGATACTCCTGCCCGTGGGCCTGTTGCAGCAGAGCGATGTCCGCCTCGGACAGGGCCCGGCCGGTCTCCCGCAGCAGGGCAGACACGAAGAGCCCGCCGCTCATCCCGATGCGCCGGTGGATCCGCCACACTGACAGGTCGATGTCGAGCCGGGACAGCGCGGCACGCCAGGCGATGACGTGCTGGTACACGCTGTCGATGAGCGTTCCGTCGAGGTCGAACAGGAACGCGGGGGTGGGTGGCTCGCGATAGCTCAACGGGGCGGTCATGGCACTAGTGTGCCGAACCGCCGCCCGGGCCGCTGGGAAGCGCTCAGGTGCGGCCTGCTAGCTGCCAGTAGATTCCCTCGAGCACGCCCACCTTGGTGGCGCCGTTCTCCTGGGTCAGGATGAACAGCTGGTTACTGCGGCCGCTCGCATCGTCGGCTGATACGTGCCGCAGATACTCCGCCAGGCTGACCGTAACGGGTTCGGGGAGAAGGTCAGCGGCAAGGCCGTCGCCGGTCATCTCGCGGTAGGGCGCGATGTCAGAGAGCACGAGCCGGCAGCCCGCCAGGGCAGCTTCCAGGACCGACGAGCTGCGCTGGTCATTGACCGGGATGGACACGGCGATGTCGCTGGCGCACATGAGCTCGAACGTCTCCTCCGGGCTGAGCGTGTGCTCCACGATCAGCAGCCGGCCCTGGGCAGCCCTCGCGGTGTCCCGGACCTGGCCGAGATAGCCTTCCTTGGCCCGCCGCGCTGATTCCCGGTCAGGGGTGTGACCGCCGAGCACGATAAGGAAGAGATCGGGCCGGTCGGCCGCGGCACGGGCAAATGCCGACACAACCTCAAGAATCCGGTACGTAGCGGCAGTGCTGCGGACCGAGAGCACGACCGTCGCGTCGGCGGGGACACCCAGAGCCGACCGGACGGGACCGGCGGAGATCAACGGGCGGGCGGCGATCAACTCCTGTGCCACCCCCCAGGAGAGGACTCGCATCCGCTCCAGCGGTACCGCATAACCTCTCGTCAGCTCGCCGGCAACCTCAGCGGACGTGGGCAGCACCAGATCGGCCTGACTCACGGCCAGACGCACCATGGCGGCCCGCGCGGCCGAGTGCCGTGCCGCATGCAGCTCACTTCCCCACGGGGTCACCACCCGGGCGGGGCCGCGCGGGAGGGCCAGCGACAGCATGCCATGTGCGCCGAGGGAGTGGACGTGGACCACATCGGGGCGCACATCGGCGATCAGGCCGCGCAGCCACAATGCGGCGAGCGGCGCCCGGCGGGCCGGCCCGGTTCCCGGTACCGGGGCAATCCGAACCTCGGCGCCGTGCATGGACGGGCCCGGTTGCCAGCTAGCCACGACAATCCGGTGCCCGGCAGCGGTCAATGCCGAGGCCCACCGGCGGGTGTGCAGGGAACTGGCCGGGGCGAGCAGGACAACGGTCAAGCCGCCGCGGTCAGCCACATCCCTCACCGGCCACGAACCGTGAGCTGGGCGATCAGGGGTCCTGCGCCGGGGATCATCCGCGGCCGAGCCTCGTGTGGCGCCGTGTGCGCTGGGAGTCTTGCAGTGTCTGCAGGTAAACGGCCTCCACGCTGGCCACGGTCGCGTTGATGTCGAACTGCCGGAGGCAGTGCTCGCGGCCCCGGCGTCCCATCTCACGGCGCCTGGCGGGGTCGGCGAGCAGTTCCGTCACGGCGTCGGCCAGGGCCGCGGGATTTGCGGGCGGTACCAGCAGGCCGGTCTTCCCGTCCTGCACGGTGTCCGGCAACCCGCCGACATCGCTGGCTACGACGCCCTTTGCCATCAAGAGCGCCTCGACCATCGTGAAACACGCCGATTCCTCGATCGAGGGGTTGACGACGACATCGAGGCCGGCCAGCACCGAGGCGACGTCGGACCGGTGCCCGGTGAAGTGCACCCTATCGTCCACGCCTAGGGCCGCGCTCCTGGCTTCCAGGCGTCGGCGGTAGTCCCCGTTCCCGACGAGCTCGTCGCCGACCACGAACAGGCGGGCATCAGGAAGACGTTCGAGGATCAGCGGGGCAGCGTCCAGGAACACCTCGTGGCCTTTCACCCCGGTCTTCTGGAAGGCATGCAACCGTGTGGGGTACATGTGCGCCACCATGCCGACTGTCGGCGTGTCGCCAGCCAGGCCGAACTCGCTCCGAAATGCCACTCCTGAGGTGAGCGGGTCGATCCTGTGAACATCGCATCCGTAGTAGCTGAGGGCCACCGCCCGCGCCCCCATGGCCCGGTACCGGTCGGCGATCGCCCGGCATGAGCCGATCACCACATCGTCACGCGACAGCGTCGACTGGTCCAGCCATCGCACCAGCGGACTGTGCAGGTGAACAGCGCCGGGCATTTGCGACACCCGGAGCGCTGGCCGGTAGCCGAGTGCCGCGAACCGGCAGGACAGCACAGCCTTTGGCAGGTGGGCATGGATCACATCCGGCTGGAACGCGCGAATCAGGCGCATCAGCCGCAGCTCGGCAGCGGTCACCCGGGGCAGCTGACGCAACCGCCTGCCCCGGAATGGAATGATCTCGACGTGGATGCCTGAGGCCCGCAACCGGTCAGACAGCGGTCCCGCGCCCGGCAAGACCGCGCGCACCGTGTGACCCAGCCGGGCCAGGCCGGCCACTTGATCATGGAACCAGGTGCCCCCGACGGACGTCGCGGTGACCTGCAGGATGCGTAGCTGCCGGTCACCCCAGGCAGGATCCGGCGGAGCGGCCGCGCTGGTCGGCTTCACGCCGCTGGCCTGGTCCGCGTGGCCAGGACAGCCATCAGGAAAGCGATGAGGATTGGCGGGACGAGAAGCACCTCGCCGAAGGCGGAGCAGACGCCGACGCCGACGAACGCCAGGACGGCGCCTTCGCCGGCCCAGTCGCCCGAACGGGCGGCGGACCACGCCCGGCGCCAGCCGACGACGATCAGCGCACCAGCGAGGACCGCGCCGACGATCCCCGTCTCCGCGAGAACGGTCAGGTAGGTGTTGTGGGCAAAGTCGAGCAGCGAAAACTGAACAACGAAGGTGTCGTAATTACCGGTGTTGATGAAATACGCGGGAAGCTGGGAGGCGAAGTTCAGGTAGCCGACACCGAAGACCGGGTGCGCGTCAAACATGCGGAGCGCGCTGCTCCACAGGTCGAGTCGGAGCGCCGCATCAATGTCAGTCGAGCTTGTTACGCTGGTGAGCCGGGCAGTTACCGCCGCTGGCAGCAGGGGCAGCAGGCAGCCAAGGGCCACGGCGGTGCCGACCAGGCCACGGATCGACCGGCGTACCGCGAAGAAGGCGATCATCGCGAGGCCCCCGAGGTACGCGGCCCGGCTGAACGAGTAGGGCACGCCTACTGCCAGGGCGACGATCGCAGCGCCGAGCGCGAGCTTGGCCGAGGCACGCCGGGCCCGGGGGAACAGCGCGAGCAGCACGCCGAGGGCAAGGACGAAGAGCGCACCCTCAGCGTTGTGGTTGACGGCACCAGTCTGGCCTGCCGCCGTCGTGGCGCTGTCCACGGCGGAGGCGTCCGCGGAGGCCGCGAGGGACGCGCGGGCGGTCAGCATTTCCACCACCGCCAGGCATGCCATGGTGAAGCTCAGCAGGACGAGCGCGCGACGGGTAACCACGCGATCGGTCATGATCAGCGGAAGGCACAACAGCGGTATCCCGAGTGACACCACATGGCGCCAGTTCTGGGCGCCGCCCTCGCCCGCAGCGAGCAAGACAGAGGCCAGGAGGTAACCAACCAGCGTGACAGCGACTGCGGCCGTTGCCGCCTTCGGGCGGACCAGCCGTCCTACGGCGATCTGGCCCGCCAGGCAGATGATGACGAGTACCACCAGGTCTTGTTCCGTCAGTAGCGGAGCTCCGAATGAGGTCTGCGACACGGGGACGGCGACGGCCAGTACATAAAGACCGGCGCTGGGCCGGACCAGAATGACGAGCAAGATCAGGAACCCGGCAATCGCGGCCGGGCTCCTCGACACGGAGATCGCCGCGGCGGTCAGACCAGCCGCCCCGGCAATGACGCCTAGCAGGGTCGGCCGAACGCCGCCGCGTGCTGTAGCCAGCGCGACCCGTAGGGTTCGGGTCCAGCGTGTGCGCAGCAGCCGTATGGTGGAATCCGCGCTGCCCGGCCGGTTCAGGCCGCCGATGAGGACGATGGTGAAGGCAAGGTAGCCAGCGGAATCAGCCGCTGCGGCCGCTGGCGCCCCGAACCGGGACGACAGCAACAGCAAGGCCACCAGGCAGACCGTGATCCCGGCCACAGTGGCAAGGATGATCAGCCTCAGCTTGTCGGTCGCGGCGAGATAGGCCTGGAGTGTCCGGCCGCCGCTGAACACGACCAGGCCGGGAAGCATCCACCAGACAACGGCAACCGAGCCGCGGTATGCGGCGCCGTACAGTACCGGGATGATTACCGGCGCCGCGAGCGCCGCCGCCGCCGCGACAATCGCCGCGGTGGCAAGGACCGTTCGGCTGATCCGGTCCGCCGCCTTCCTGTCGACCGCGCCGGAGGTCACCCGCGGGAAGATCGCGAGCGCCACCGCCACCGGGAGCAGCAGGAGCGCCTCGCCGATCGGCAGCGCCACTGCATACAGGGCCACGGCCGTCGTTCCGGCCAGCACCTGAATGATGGGCACGTCCATCCGGAGCATGCCGTACTGAGCCAGGTTCGGCAGGTAGGCGCGGATCGCATAGCTGCCGTACCGGCGCATCGGCAGCCGTTCGCCGTCCGCGTGCACTCGCGTGGACGCCAGCGCCAGCAGCGAGGCAATGCCCACCAGCTGGCTCATGCCACTGGCGATGAAGCATCCGACGACCGACAGTCGTCCGATCGCCACCAGCACGATCAGGGCTGTCGTGTAAGCCAGTGCGCTGGCGGTGGTCACGAGGTTGAAGACCGTCACCCGGCCGCGGCCGATCTCTGCCGAGCCAAGCAGGATCAGCAGCAGGCTTACCGGGCACAATGCCGTGCTGAAGAGCGCGAGCGCGGGGGTCAGGCCGAGAAGCGCCGGCGGCCATATCAACCCAGCACACCACCACGCCGCGGCCATGGGCGTGCCCGCCACGGCTGAGAAGAACATGGACCGGCGGATGATCTGCCGGAAGGCGGAGTGTGAGCGCCCGGCGAAGCGGGCGTTCGCGGTGTCCAGCCCCAGTACGGCGACGACCCTGAACAGAGCGGGCACGGCTGTCATCACGGCCAGCGTGGCGCGTCCATGCGGTCCGAGGCCGCGTGCGGTGATGACGGCGGCGCCGAGCCCGAGAACGGACACCGCGATCCGCGCACCTATCGTGGTGCCGACCGTGCTCGGCGGGACGCCCGGGAGAGCGAGCCGCACGCGGCGCCGCCACGCCAACCTGGCCAGGGGTCCGGGCTGCGTTGGCGACTGCTTCGGGGAGGTCAGCAACGGCAAGCCCTCGGTTCGGCGTTACTTGGATGGCTCGTGACTTAAAGTATCTAGATCGATACCCTAAGTGATTGCCGTCTAACCTGTGCGGGAAGGCACCCCTAGGACGGGCATCGTCGGCGCAGCAAGGCTGCTGGTCGAACCTGCACTAGCGAACCGCCCATCGTGCGGCGGAACCTCAGGAGAGCGACTGGCATGAAGATCTGGATTCTCAACCACTATGCGTCACCTCCTGACCGGCCTGCTGGCACGCGGCACTACGAGTTCGGCCGCGTCCTCGCGGAACAGGGCCACGATGTCACGATCTTCGCCAGTAGTTTCAGCCACTTCAGCCTGATGGAGGAACGGCTGGCCGAGAACGAGCGGATGCGGGTCGAAAACGTGGATGGCGTCCGCTTTGTATGGATCCGCACTGTGCCCTATTTGCGCAACGATAACGGCCGGGTGCGAAACATGATGAGCTACGCTTTCGGGGTAATCCTGGCGCAGCGATGCTTTGCGCGACCCGACGTCGTGGTGGGCTCCTCCGTGCACTTGGCCGCCGTCGCCGCCGCATACCTGATCAGCAAGGCCCGCCGGGTTCCGTTTGTCTTCGAGGTACGGGATCTCTGGCCGCAGACCCTGATTGACATGGGAGATCTACGGGAGGGTTCCGTCACGACGCGGCTGCTCAGGATGCTAGAGCGCTTCTTTTACCGCCGAGCGCGCATGGTGATCAGCCTGCTGCCACACGCGACGGAGTACATTACCCGGCTCGGGATACCGAAAGAAAAGGTCGTCTACATCCCGAATGGGATCGCTGATTTCACCGGGGCCGTTGCGGTAACTAATGGTAGCGCATCCGAACTGGTGGCGCGTATCCGGCAATTGCGCGACGAAGGCCGAATGGTAGCGGGCTATGTTGGCTCCCACGTACGGGCCAACAGGGTGGACGTCCTTGTCGAAGCGGCCCGGGTGCTACGCGATCGAGATGTCGACGATATCGCCTTCGTCATCGTCGGAGAAGGACTTGAGAAGGATGAGTGTGAGCGCATCGCCCGCGAACATAAGCTCGCGAACATCCTGTTCTGGCCCGCGGTGCCGAAGGAAGCGGTCCCGGCCGTCCTTGAGGCCGTGGATGTCACTCTATTCGCGCTTTGGGATATCCCTGTTTTCAAGTTCGGCCTTAGCTGCAATAAGCTCTTCGACTATCTCGCCAGCGGACGCCCGGTTGTCTCGGCCTGTGCGGTCGCCGACACCCCGGTGAGCGCGTCGGGAGGGGGGATTTCTGTGCCGCCGGAATCGCCGAACGCGATAGCCGACGCACTCGTCGGATTGGCGGCTCTGGGCGCAGCGGGCCGGAGCGCCATCGGCGAACGGGGGAGGCGCTGGGTATATGAGAATCATGGGGCCACAGGCCTCGCCGGGCAGTTCCTGCAGGCGCTGGGCCGGACGCAGCGATGACCTTCTACATCGCCGGGGCCGGCGGGTTCGGCCGTGAGACGCTCGACGCGCTCCGTGCGGCGCTGCCATCCGCGGCGGATTCCGCCATGTTCCTCGATGAGCACGCTCAGGCCCGGGATGTTGGCGGGATTCCCGTGGGCCGGCCCGAACAGGCGGGGCCCGGCACGTTCGTGGTCGCAATCGCGGATCCGGTGGCCCGTCACCGGTTGGCTCAGGCCCTGGTCTCACGCGGCCTCACGGCCGGCCGCGTGATCCACCCGCGGGCGGTAGTCTCACCCGGTGCCGCGCTCGGGCCCGGCTGCGTGATCCTGGCGAACACGTCCGTCTCGGATGGCGCCGTGCTCGGGTCGCACGTCCACGTGAACAACAACGCGACCGTGGGGCACGACGCACTGCTCGGGGACTTCGTGACCGTGCTGCCGGGGGCGAACATCGCGGGGGCGGTACGGCTGGGAGAGCGGGTCACCCTGGGCTCGAACGCGTGCGTGCTGCCAGGCCTGCGGATCGGCTCATGCGCCACAGTCGGCGCGGGCGCCGTTGTCACCCATGACCAGCCCGGGGGAACGGTCGTCGCGGGCGTGCCCGCGCGGCCGCTGGTCCGGGCCAGTCGCTGATCCCGGCGGCGTCCCGATCCCCAGGACCTTGCGCGGGACGGCCGTCCACAATCCCGGGTCCGTGATCGCCCGGCCGTCCAGCAGAGCCCGGATACCGGGCAGGTCCGCGGGCGTGAGGGCGGCGTACCCGCAATGGTCGGTGTGCAGGATCACCGCGTCGCAGGGCTCGCCGAGGCTGTAGGGCGGCAAGCCAAGCCGAGCCAGCTCCGCTGCGGTGTACAGCGGGTCGTGCACCATGGGCACGGCGCCAGACCGCCGCAGTTCGCTCACAATCGCGAAGACACCGGAGAACGCCGTCTCCTTGACCCCCGCCCGGTACGCGGCACCGAGGACCGCGACACGAAGGCGGGCCAGCCCTCCGGTCATGCCCGCGAGCAGCCGCACTGCCTCGCCCGGTACCGCGTCGTTGATCTCCCTGGCAATGGCCGGGAGTCTCGCATCCGGGTCGCCCGCTAGATAAAGGTGCGGGTAGACGGGGATGCAGTGCCCCCCGACCGAGATGCCCGGCCGGTGGATATGGCTGAACGGCTGGCTGTTGGCTGCCTCGATGACCCGGTAGGCGTCGAGCCCGGCGGCCGCGGCGAACCGGGCGAACTCGTTGGCCAGCGCGATGTTGACGTCCCGGTAGGTGGTCTCGGCCAGCTTGGCCAACTCGGCCGCCTCGGCACTGCCGAGATCCCACACACCGTTGCGGCGCGGTAGGTCGGGGCGCTCGTCGAAGTCCAGGATGGATTCGTAGAACGCCGTGGCGTTCTCGCCGCTGGCCACGTCGATGCCGCCAACCAGCTTGGGGTAGCGGCGCAGGTCAGCGAAGACCCGGCCACTGGAGACCCGTTCCGGGCTGTGGCAGAGCGCGAAGTCCTTTCCCGGGCGAAGACCGCAGCCCGCGGCGAGGGCAGGCGCCAGCCGGTGCCGTGTGGTGTGTACGGGCAGGGTCGTTTCGTAGCTGACCAGCGTGCCGGGACGCAGCCCTGACGCGACCGCGGCGGTCGCGGCATCCACGGAAGCGTAGTCCGGCCGGCCCGATGTGCCCATGACCAGCGGCACGATAATGATCACCACGTCACTCGAGGAGACCGCGTCCGCGGTATGCGTGGTCGCCGTGAGCCGCCCGGCCGCGACGACGTCGCTGAGCCGCCCGGCGAGGCCGGGTTCGCCGGGGAAGGGTACCCGACCCCCGGAGACGTGGCCGGCCACGTCAGGACTGGTGTCAGCGCCCCAGACGCGAAACCCCTTTCCTGCGATCTGGACGGCAAGCGGCAGACCGATCTTGCCGAGTCCGACCACGGTCACCCTGGCGCTCACGTCGGCACCCGCTGCCCGATGGCGCGTTCAGGAGCTGGCGAAGGGCCGGGCTCGGGAACGCCGTCGGTGACGGAATTCACCGAGGTGCCCGCGTAGGACGCGGCGAGCACGGCGTCAGCTACCTCTACCGCTTCGACGCCCTGCCGCATGGTCACGATATCCGCAGGCTTGCCGAGGACGGCATCGCGGAAGTTCTCCAGTTCCAGGCGGAGAGCCTCGCGCCGGGCGACGGCAAAGCGGATCAGGTCGCCCTCGGACGCGTTGCGGAAGGGGTGGTCCCGCGGCCCGTCCGAAGTGATCGCTCCGTTGCGCTGAAACCACAGTTCGCTGGTGAGCGCGTCGGCGCGCAAGCACCCGCGCTCGCCGGTCACCGTGACGACCCGCTCCTTCATCGAAGACAGCCAGTTCACCAGGTGATTGGTGATCGTGCCATCGTGGAGCAGCCCGGTGACCGCGACGAGATCCTCGTGCGGCCTGCCGCTCGGGCGCGCGGTGAACGCGGACACCTTGAGATAGCGGGAGCCCGTCACCCACCGGGTCAGATCGATATCGTGGGTGGCCAGGTCCATCACCACCCCCACATCGCGGATCCGCGCCGGAAAGGGTCCCTGGCGGCGCGTCGCAACCTGGAAGACGGCGCCCAGCTCACCCTGGCTCAGCCGCAGGCGCATGGCCCGCAGCGCCGAGTTGTACCGCTCGATGTGGCCGACGCAGCTGACAAGTCCCTGGTCCTCGAACGTCTTGGCCAGCAGCAGCGCGCTCGGCACGTTGTGCGCCAGAGGTTTCTCTATCAGGGTGTGCACGCCCGCGGCGGCCAGCCGCAGCCCGATCTCGGCGTGCGCCAGCGTGGGCGCGGCCACGACGCACATGTCGGGGCCGAGCGCGAGCAATTCGTCGAGGTCGGCGGTCGCCGCAACGCCGCCGGCCGCGCTGCGGGCGGCCGGGCTCGGGTCTGCCGCACCGACAAGCTCGACGCCGGGCAGCTCGCTCAGCACCCTGACATGATGACGTCCCATCGTGCCCAGGCCGATGACGCCCGCCCGCAGCGGGCTCACTGGGCGGTCCTGGCCTGGCCGACCGCTTCCTCGACGGTGTCGGCGATATCCATGAGTTCCTCCGGTGTGAGCCGGGAGTGCATCGGAATCGAGAGCATCTTCGCGGCGGCCTGCTCGGTGACGGGAAGGTGCGCTTGCCGGCTGGCGAAGATCGGCTGCCGGTGCGCGGGCGGGAAATAGATGCGTGCCTCGATGCCACGGCTGAGGAGGAAGTCGAGGACCGCGTCGCGGCCGGTGTGCACCAGGCAGGTGTAGAGCATGTGCGTGGAGCGGGCATGCGACGCCTGATACGGCGGCGTGATCCCTGGTACGCGTTCCAGGCGATCGCTCATCCAGGTGGCGTTGGCGCGTTTGCGCGCCAGGATCGTGTCGAGCTTGCGCAGTTGGACCCGGCCGATGGCTGCCTGCATTTCGGTGAGGCGCCAGTTGTAGCCGATGAGCGCGTGCTCATACGTCCGCCGCTGCCCGTGGTTGCGCAGCAGGCGGAGCTTGTCGGCCGTTTCCGCGTCCCCGGTGAGGACAACGCCGCCTTCGCCGGTGGTGATGTTCTTCGTGGGAGTGAAACTGAACATCGCGGACGTGCCGAAAGTCCCGACTGGCGCGCCCCGGTATTCCGCCCCCGCCGCCTCCGCGGCGTCCTCAAGCAGCGCGAGGCCGTTGTCCGCGCACACGTCGAGCAGCGCGTCGAGTTCTCCCGGCTGGCCCGCGTAGTGCACGGTCATGACGGCACGAGTCCGCGGGGTGATGAGTCGCGGTATGACACCAGGATCGAGATTGAACGATCGTGGATCGATGTCCGCGAAGACCGGGGTCGCGCCCACATGGCATACGGACGTCGCGGTCGATACGAAGGTCATGGACGGGACGATCACCTCGTCGCCTGGTCCGATGCCCTCGGCCAGCAGCATGGCCGCGAGGGCCGCGGTCCCGCTGGCGAAGGTTACCCCGTGGATGGCTCCATGCCGGCAGGCGAATTCGCGCTCGAATGCGGCGTTCTGCGGGCCGCCGGTGAGCATCCCGCTGGTGAGCACCTCGCGTACCGCGTCGACTTCCTCCTCTCCGATGTCAGGCTTTGCCAGCCGGATACGTGGCGGGATTCCCGGCATCGGGCGCGGCGGGCCTTCCTCTTGCGCAATGGGGTCACGGCGCGGGTGGCCACCCACCCCGTCACCATTCAGCACCGTCCGCACGGTGCTGAGGAGTATGGCCAAGTCGAGCCGGAGACTCTGGTTCTCGACGTACGTAAGATCCCACTCGATGCGCTCGGGCCAGCTCATCCGGTTACGACCGTGCACCTGGGCCAGGCCGGTCAGCCCGGGTAGCACGGACAGTCGGCTCCGCTGCCGGGAGTCGTACCGCTGAACCTGGTAGGGCAGCGTGGGCCGCGGCCCGACCAGGCTCATCTCGCCGCGTGCCACGTTGATCAGCTGGGGGAGTTCGTCGATCGACATGCGGCGCAGCAGGCGGCCGACCCGGGTGAGACCCCCCGCCTCGGGGAAGACGTGGCGAGCCTGGTCGCGATGCCGCATCGTCCGGAGTTTGAGCAGCACAAATGGCTGCCCGTCGCGTCCGGCGCGTACCTGGCGGAACAGGAGGGGCCGGCCATCGTCCAGCCAGATCGCCGCCGCGCCAGCCCCGGCCAGCACGGCCGCGGGCAGCGCCGCGAGGCACAGCAGGGCCAGGTCGAGCAGGCGTTTCCCGGCGTACCGCGATGGATTCCCGTGATCTGCCGCACGGCGCTGGTCGGAGGCCTGCGTGGTGGGCCGGGGCCGGCTGCCGTCGCTGGCGCTGCCGCGGGGTATGAACCGGCTCCCGGATACGACCCGGATGCGGTTAAGCACTGCCGGGCACCTGTCGGCGCGGCGTCCGGCCGAACGCTTCCGGCGCAGCTCGCGAGGGCCGCCCGCAGGTCGTCGGCGCCTGTCCGTGGATCGAGATCGGCGATCTGGCCAGGGGACAGCGGCGGTACACGGACGTGCCGGATGAGCGGGTGGTGTGGCCGTTCGTCTGGCTCGCCACGCCCAAGCAGATCCTCGGCCAGCTTCTCGCCAGGCCGCAGGCCCGTGTAGATGATGTCGATCTCGCGCGCCGTGCCCGCCGCCAGGCGTCGTGCGATGTCGGCGATCCGTACCTGTTCCCCCATATCCAGTACCAGCGCCTCGCCACCGTGCCCGATGACGGAGGCTTGGAGGACCAGCTGGACCGCCTCGTCCGCGGTCATGAAGTAACGGCTGACCTCAGGATGCGTCACGGTAATCGGGCCACCTGCCGCGACCTGCGCAGACAGGGCGGTAAGGACGGATCCGCGGCTGCCGAGCACATTACCGAAGCGCACGCTTAGGTAGGTCCCGGCTGCTTCGCTGGCCATGTGGGCGGTGAGTCGCTCCGCGATCCGTTTCGAGTAGCCCAGGACGCTCGCCGGGTCCGCTGCCTTGTCCGTCGAGATGTTCACGAACGACTCGACGTCGTACGCCGCGGCCGCCTCCAGCACCGTGAGAGAACCCCAGACGTTGCTTTTCAGTGCCTCAGCGGGAAAGCGCTCCAGCAGCGGCAGGTGTTTGAGCGCGGCGGCGTGGAAGACGATCTCCGGCCGGAATCGCTCGAACACCTCGCGGATGCGGTGCGCGTCCCGGATATCGGCCAGCGCCGCCTCATCGGAGTCGAGGAGAGCACGGCCGTGCAGTGCGAGCTGAATGGCGTGCAACGCGGACTCGTCGTGGTCCAGCATGATCAATTCCGCTGGGTGGAACCGGTGCAGCTGCCGGCTCAGCTCGGAGCCGATGGACCCGCCAGCGCCGGTGACCAGGATCCGCTTGCCCGCGAACTTGTCGGCGACCGCCGCCACGTCGGTCTCAACGGGACGGCGGCCGAGCAGGTCGCTGATCCTGGGGTCCCGGACGCCCTCAATGTGCGCCCCGCCGGTCAGCAGCTCACGCACCGACGGGATGACCTTGGGCACCAGCCCGCAGCTCTCGGCGGCGGCGGTCAGGTCACGGATCACCGGGCCGCTCGCCCGGGCAATGGCGATCACGAGCACGGTCGCGCCGGTCTTGGCCGCCGCCGCCGCCATCCGGGTGCGATCGCCGAGGACGGGGATACCGCGGATCCGCAGCCGTCGCTTCGCCGGGTCGTCGTCCAGCATCGCCACTGGCCGGTATTCGGCGCCAGGCTGGCCGGCCAGCCGGTGAGCAAGCTGGCTGCCCGCACTGCCAGCCCCGAAGATAATGATCTTGACGGCCGACCGGGCGGGGGCCCGGGAGCGCTGCCGGACAGCGAACGCCACATACCGCGCGCCGAGCATGGCGGGCACGGCGAAGAGCGCGCCGCCTGCCACCGTTTCGAGTGGTGCCCGCTGGCCGGGCACGAGCCAGGTTCCCGCCGCGATCAAGGCCAGGCCGGTGGCGCACGCCGCCATGCCCACGCCAGCGACTTCGTCGAAGCTTCCCCGCTGGTAGCGGCCTCGGTACAGCCCAGCGAAGAGCCCGCAGGCGAAGGGCATCAGGCATCCGGCCAGCGCCGCTCGCCAGAGCGACGACGGCAAGACGCCGATATCCGGTGCGTCGTCAACGAGCACGGCGGCTCCCAGCAAGCCGCACAGCCAGGCGGCAGCATCGCAGCCAGCCTCCACAGCTATCCGCCACCACCGCCGTGTTACGAAGGCACGCTGTGCTGGTGAACTTTGCGCACGATCATGCGACGCCTCGTGAGCCACCCGATCCCCCGTCCCCGGCCAGCGCCGCAATGGCGCTGGGCCCCGTCCCGCCAGCTCCTCGGCCCCGGCTATGTATTACCCTCTGTGATTGGGAAGACACATCTCGTCATCAGTGTGTGATATTGCCGACATGGGGGCCGGGCTGCCGTGGATCTGCGTAATTTCTTCCATTTGCTGCGGGATCACTGGAAGTTGATTGCCCTTGTCACGGTGCTCGCAGCCGGCGGCAGCGCGGCATTCACGGCCCGGATGACGCCGCTTTATTCCTCAAGCGTGACGTTCTACGTGGCCGCCCAGGCCAAGGCGGCCAACGACCCGGCCAGTGCGTACGAGGGCTCTCTACTCTCGCAGCAGGAGGTGCAGTCATTCGCCGACCTGCTCACCGGCCCCCTGCTGGCCGGGTATGTCGTCCGCGAACTCCGCCTGCCCATGTCGCCGGGCGAGTTGTCCGCTGAGATCAGCTCCCATCCGATCCCGCAGACGGTGCTGGTCACGGCGACGGTGACCGATGCGTCGGCGCGCCGGGCGCAACGAATCGCCCGCGCCGTCGGCAGCGAATTCGTCAATGTCGTCTCCTTGCTTGAGCGCCCGCCGGGCGGGGGGGCGCCGACGACTCATGTCACCGTCGTGGCTCCTGCCGAGCTGCCCGTGTCGGCGGTGTCGCCGAAGCCCGTGAAGAATGTCGGCATTGCGCTCGGCCTTGGCCTGCTCCTGGGAATCGGGCTGGCGGCGGCCCGGCGCTCGCTCGACACCACGATCAAGTCGGTCACCCAGCTGGCTGAGTCGACCAATGGCAAGCCGGTCATCGGCGCCATCCCGTTCGACAGCCACGCCCGCAAGTTTCCGCTGGTCGAACCCCGCGCAGCGCACGGCCGCCGGGTCGAGGCATTCCGCAAGATCGGCACGAACCTGCGGTTCATCGACGTTGACCTGCCGCACAAGGTGCTGCTGTTCACGAGCGCCCTTCCCGAGGAGGGCAAGAGCTCGACCGTCTGCAACCTGGCGATCACCCTGGCCCGGTCCGCCAAGCGGGTCATCCTGATCGAGGCCGACCTGCGGCGGCCGCGGACATCCGCGTACCTCGGCCTGCCTAATGGGGCTGGGCTGACGAGCGTCCTCGTTGGCACGGCGGACGTCGGCGACGCGATTCAGGACTGGGGCGACGGCCTGTTCACGGTTCTCACCAGCGGGTCGTCGGCCCCGAATCCCAGCGACCTGCTCGGCTCCCGGCGGATGGGTGAGCTGATCGAGCGGTTCCGGGCCGAATACGACGTGGTGCTCGTCGACCTTCCGCCCGTCCTGCCGTTCGCGGACACCCTGGCCGCCGCGCCCGTGTGCGACGGTGCCATCCTTTTGTGCCGGTACGGGCGGACGCGGGTCGACCAGGTGCGCCGGACCATTGAGGCCCTGGATGCCGTGGGCACTCCCGTCCTGGGCAGCGTCCTGAGCATGACACCGGCCGGGCGCCGGGATCCCGACTACGGCTATGGATACCGGCGGTATCAGGCGGCGCCTGGCGACCCCCTGAGCGGCGGCGGCCTGCCACCCGACGACGCGCCGGCCCAGCCGGCCCAGCCAGCCCAGCCGAGCCCCGCGGCAATGCCTTGAGTCCCGGCGCGGAGCGCTTTTGCATCCTGTTCGTCTGCACGGCGAATGCCTGCCGGTCAGTAATCGCCGAGCGGGCCAGCGTGGCGGGCCTGCACGTGAGGCTCGGCGCCAGCGCGGCACGTTTCCATGTGGCTAGCGCCGGAACCGCGGGCCTCCATGGGTCTGCGCTCCACCCTTACACCGCGGACGCCCTGCGCCAGATCGGCGTGAGCGGGGACGGCTTCGTCAGCCACGCGCTCACCGTGTCGGACATCGACAGGGCGGACCTCATCCTGACCGCTGGCCGGGAGCATCGGGACCAGGTGGTGGCGATGAGGCCCCGTGTCTCGCGGCGGATCTTCCTGATCCGCGAATTCCCGCGCCTGGCCGCCTGCACCCTGGCACCGGATACCGATGGTGACCCGGTTGGCCGGGCGCGGAGCGTGGTCGCCGGGATAGCGCGGCAGCGCGGCCGGGTTCCATACGTTGACCCCACCGAGGATGAGATCGCCGACCCCGCCGCGACCAGCGCGGCCTTCGTCAGCTGTGCCCGCGTCATCCAGGGTGCGGTGCGTGATGTCCTTGATGCGCTGTGCGGCGCGCCGGCGGCCTTCGCGCAGCGGCCAGTGGGACTGGCCGGCGCGCACGTCGGCGACGTTGACCGCTTTCCAGTGACGGGGGGCCGCAGATGGCGTCGTGCGCCTCGGTTGCCCGCCCCGCCGCCGTGATCGAAACGGGCCGGTCGCGTCAGTCGCGGCGCATTCCGCTCGTCAAGGTGGTGATGGGCACCGAGGAGCAGGAGGCGGTGCTTGGCGTGCTGCGGTCCGGCAATCTGGCTGGCGGCGAGCGGGTTGCGGAACTGGAGCGCTCGTTCGCCCGCACGCATGAGGCCGCACATGCGGTCGCGGTGAGCAGCGGGACGGCCGCTCTGGTGGCAGCGCTGCGGGCGCACCGCGTCGGCCCAGGTGATGAGGTGATCACCGCACCCCTGACGTTCGTGGCCACTCTCAACGCCATCCTGGAGGTCGGCGCGACGGCCAGGTTCGCCGATATTGGCGACGACCTGACGCTCGATCCGTCGCTGGTGGCCAGGCTGGTGACGCCGCGGACCAGGGTGCTCATGCCGGTTCACCTCTACGGCCTGCCCGCTGCGATGTCGCAGATCCGCGACATCGCACGCGTGCACGAGCTGGTGATCATCGAGGATGCCGCGCAGGCACCGGGCGCGAGGGTGGCGCAGGCTTCGGTCGGCTCGTTCGGCACCGCCGCATTCTCCCTGTACGCGACGAAGAACATCACCTGCGGCGAGGGCGGGATCGTGACGACCGACGACGACGGGATCGCCGTCCGGCTCCGGTTGCTGCGCAACCATGGCATGCGTGAGCGGTATGAGTATTCGATGCCGGGCTACAACTACCGGCTGACCGACCTGCAGGCTGCGATCGCGACCACACAACTGGCCAGGCTTCCTGGCCTGGCCGCAACCAGGAATCGCAACGCGGCCTTGCTGTCAGCCGGCCTCGCCGGCCTCTGTGGCTTGGTGCTTCCCTCGGTGCCCGCCGGCCGGCTCCATGCCTGGCACCAGTACACGGTCCAAGTGACCCCGGACGCCCGCGTGGACCGGGACCAGCTGAGTTCATGCCTGAACGTCGCGGGAATCGACGCCAGGGCTTACTACCCGAAGCTTGTCTACGACTATCCCTGTTACCGGGACAATCCACAGGTGGCACGCGACGAGACGCCCCGGGCCGCCCGAGCGGCACGGCAGGTCCTCTCGCTGCCCGTGCACCCGGGATTGAGCGGCGACGATATCGACCGGATCGTGTCCTGCGTTCGGGAAGCCCTCGGGTGACTGAGGCGAAACAAGCGCTTGGGCGTCCAGGTGACCCGACCGGCACCAGCCAGCCCGGGCCGTCGGCTTCGGGACGGGCAGCCCGCATGCGTCAGAGTTCCCGTCCGGGGTACCTTACATTTTGTAATCGAACCAACACGATTTGTCATCTACATGATTCGACCGGGGCAACGGGGGAGGGTCACCCTGCTGAGTTCACGACGGTCAGACACGAGGGGGTAAGCGAAGATGCCCGGCACTCACGAGGCACACGGCCCAGACCAGCCCGAGTACTCCGCGGACGGGCAGGACCCCGCGGATCCAAGTCAGCCCGAGTACTCCGCGAAGGGGCAGGACCCCGCAGATCCGCAGCCCGATCGCGGTGACAGGCGACGCAGACGCGGCAGGCGCGCCGCGATCATTTCCATTGTGTCGGTTCTGGCCGTGTTCGTCGGGGCCGTCGGGGGCATCTACCTCGTCACCAATCAGCTGACCGGAAATGTCCGGCGCATCCCGCACGTGTTTCAGGGCCTCGCCAGGTCGAGCCGGCCCATAATGCCCGCGGCGACCCGGAGTAGCATGACTATCCTTCTCGCCGGATCTGACCTTCGGTCGAATGAGCAGACAACGGGCAGCAATGGACAGCAGCTGCCGTTCCAGCCTGGCGAACAACGCAGCGACGTCCTCATGCTGGTGCATATCAGCGCGGACCGGAAGCGAGCCGCGTTCATTTCGATTCCGCGCGATTCCTGGGTCGATGTGCCTGGTCATGGCATAATGAAGATCAACGCCGCCTTTTCGCTCGGTGGCCCATCCCTGATGATCAGGACTGTCGAGCACCTCACCGACGTGTTCATCAATCACTATGCGGTCATCGATTTCCGAGGTTTCGAGAGCCTGGTGCGGGCGCTCGGCGGGGTCGACGTTCAAGTGGCGCGACCGACCAGCAGCGGAAGCGTGAATTTCCGGCAGGGACTCAACGACCTGACAGCGGCCAGCGCCATGGCTTTCGTGCGGCAGCGCGACGGCCTGCCGCTGGGTGACCTGAGCCGGATCCAGCGGCAGCAGAACCTGATACGCGCGATCCTCACCCGCGTGGCCTCAGCGGGCGTCCTGAGCAACCCTATCGAGATGTATCACCTCATCGACGCGTTCACCGGCGCGCTGAGTGTGGACAGTACGTTCACCAACTCTGCGATGCGCACGCTGGCGCTGCAGTTGAGCAGGCTGCGCAGCAGTGATGTGAGTTTCCTGACCGCGCCGTGGAGCGGACTCGGCTGGCGTGGCGAGCAGAGCGTCGTGCTCCTGAACTCGGGGGAGTGCGCGACGCTGTGGCATGCGGTGCAGAACGACTCGGTCGCCGCGTGGGCGATGCGGCACCCAGGCGCCGTGACCCCACCCGTAACGTACTGACGGCGGTGCCCGGCCTGCCGAGGGACTGATCAGCCATGACCGCCCCTGCGGCGGCCTGGAGCGTGACACGCATCGTGGCCAGCAAGTCCTCGGTCGGCATCGCCGCCTCACCCGCCACCGCCCTCCGGAAGGCAGCGGCACACGCGCGATGCCCCATGTCCTGAGGGCCCTTCCATAGCGTCTTCCCGTCGGCTTCTGCGGCGCGGAAGTCGTTGATGACCACCCGGTGCGGCCCGGCGTGGACCTCGATCCACTCCTTCCCGGCCGCCGCCGAGACGCTGCCGTACGCGATGGCGGCGAGCGAGCCGTCCGCAAAGCGCAGCGAGATCACGACGCCGTCGCCAGGCTGCACTCCCAGCCCGCACCCGCCGGGCAGGCCAGCGACGTCCTCGATCGGGGCGCCGACAAGAGCCGCCGCGGTGTCGACGAAATGGCATACTTCACCCAGCAGTCGGCCGCCCTGCCGCCGATCCCGATACCAGTGATAGTCCGGCACCCGGCTCGCGGTGGCCCGATACATGACCAGCTTGGGCCCGGTTACGCCGTCGAGGACGCGCCGCGCGGCCAGCACGGCGGGAGACCAGCGCCGGTTGAAGCCGACCGCGAGCTGACGCCCCGACTCCCGCCAGGCAGCTTCCACCGCGTCGAGTTCGCCGGTGGTCAGCGCGAGCGGTTTCGCGCACCACACGTGCTGTCCCGCCCGGAGCGCCCGCGCCGCCAGGTCGGCATGCGTGTCGTGCGGGGTGGCGATGACGACGACCTTGACGTCCGGGTCACCGATCACCGCGTCCGCGCCGGGCACCGCCTTCTCGAAGCCGTAGCTGACGGCGGCCCGCACGGCGGACAGGCCGCTGGCCGAGGCCACCGCCACGAAATGGTCGAAGCCGGCGGCACGGAAGGCCGGCAGGAACGTCCTGGTGAACGCGCCGGCCCCGGCCCAGCCAACCCCCGGTGACGAGCAGCTGACCGGCGGCGCGGGACGCAGGCGGACGTAGCCATCGGCGGCGGCTCCCGCCGGGTAGGTAAGTCGGATGGCCAGGTAATGAGTGCCGCGCTCCTCGATCAGCTGATAGGCCGCGGCGGCGTCGGCGATGTCGTAGGAGTGGGTCACCAGGTCGGACACCTTCAGCCGGCCCGACGCCAGCAGGTCGAGCACCGCCTCGAAGTTGCGGCCCTCGGTCCAGCGCACCTGCCCGGCCGGGTAGTCCACCCCCCAGGCCTCATAGGAAGGCTCGTAGCGGCCCGGGCCGTAGGACCGGGTGAACCGCAGCGAGAGCTCGCGTTCGTAGAACGGGGCCCGGCGCAGGTGGACGCCGACGTCCGCGGCGACGACGACCGCGGCCCGGTCGCGGCACAGCGCGGGAACCCGCTTCATCGCGTCGGACGACCGGCCCGCCGCGCAGACCAGCACGGCGTCCGCGCCCCGGCCGCGTGACCAGCTGAGCACCTGGTCGGTGGTGGCTTCGGCGCACTCGTCGAGGGCCAGCACACCGGAAGCGGCCGCGACTTCGCGGCGGTGGCCGACCGGATCGATGCCTGCCACGTCGCAGCCGGATGCCATGGCCAGCCTCGCCGCGAGCTGCCCGATCAACCCAAGACCCAGCATAACGATCTTCGATCCGGGTCCCACCTCAGCCAGCCGGAGCGCATGCAGCGCGATCGAGGCCACCGTGGTGAAGGCGGCGTCCTGGGCTGGCACGTCGTCGGGGACGGCTGCACAAAGCAGGCCGGGCACCGCCTGGAACTCGGCGTGGTTGGCCTTGCCCGCCCCGCCGGTCGCCACTAGCTGGCCCGGCCGCAGCCCGGTGACCGCGGCGCCGGCCTCGACCACGAGACCGGCCGCGGAATACCCCAGCAGCAGATCCTCGGCGAGCCGGCTGCGGACGGTCCGCGTGGCCGTGGCGATGCCCTCGGTGCGCGCCTCGCGCACCACCTGGCGGACCAGGTCCGGCCGGGCCCGTGCCTTGGCCAGCAGGCTGGAGCGGGCGAGCGCGGTGACTGCCCGCTCGGTGCCAGGCGAGATCACCGACGCGACGGTGCGCACCAGCACCTCGGTCGCGTCCGGGACCGGCCGTGGCACGTCGAGCACCTCGGCCGGGCCCCCTGCGAGCGGCTGCACGATCTGCTTCACACGACCCCTGCCTCAGGCGGGAAGTGGCGGGCGTCGGCCGGTCGCGCTGAGAACAAGCCGATCAAGTCCTCCGACACACAGCGAATGCTATCAACGTCAGGCACTCTGAGTAGTCATCATCGTCTCTTGGGTGACTGAGCGTGCTGGTCGGCGTCGCCGGTGCACTGCTCCCGTGGCCAGCATCCGCGGGCCGGCGGCGTCGTGTGAGCGCGGCCTCGGGCGCCTCGCGCCGCCCCGACCTGCCGGAGGGCGGGCGTCGTGCTCCTGAACTCGGGAGAGTGCGCGACTCTCTGGCAGGCGATCAGGAACGACAGGGTCGCGGCGTGGGCCGCGCGGCACCCGGGAGCGGTGACCCCATGAACTCGGGAGAGTGCGCGACTCTCTGGCAGGCGATCAGGAACGACAGGGTAGCGGCGTGGGCCGCGCGGCACCCGGGAGCGGTGACCCCATCGGTGCCCTACTGACCGCGCTGTCCCGGATCGCGCCGCCGTCACCGCGTAGCGCTGACCGGGCCGCCGTGACCGTGCAGCGCTGACCGCTCCGCCGTGACCGCGCAGCGCGGCCGGCGCGTTCATACTCCACTCACCGCGACCACGCCGCTGGTGGTGCCGATGAGCGCGAGCGAGCCGGACAGCGACGGAGAGGCGAAGTGCGGCAAGGCGGACCCGAGGCCGATTTGGTGCCGGACGTGGCCATTGACCGGGTCGAGTTGGTAGAGGATCCCGGCGTCCCAGTCGGCGACCCAGACCACCCCGCCGCCGAGCGCGGGCGAGCCCTCGGCGCCGGCGGGCCCGCGCCAGCGGATCCTGATCCGGCCGCCCGCGGTGTCCACGGCGGCCATCCCGCCGCCCTCGCAGGGCACATAGACGATGGTCCCGGTCACGGCGGCACCGCCGAAGGCCGGGCAGACCGCGGCCTGGTCGTCCTGCCCGCCCACGCCGCCCAGGTCCGAGGCGCGGAGCAGGTATCCGGTTCCCCGCTTGCCGACCGCCAGTATCATCCCGTCGCTCAGCAGGGCGGGGGACATGGAGCCGAGGTCGAGATCGTTGGCGTTGTCGTTGTCGTCCGGCCATGTGGTGGGAGCGAAGAAGCCGGTGCGACGCAGGCCGGGCGACAGCGCCGTGACCGAGTCGCTGTGGTCAAACGGCGGGCCGGTAGAAGCCCCGTTGCCGACGCCCACGTAGAGCGTGCCATCCGGCCCGGCAACCGGACCGCCTGGTGCCCAGATGCCGCCTTTCCGCGCAGTCGGCACGCGGTAGGAGGCCAGCGCGCCCTGCCCCGACGCCGGGACAGACACGACTGAGCCCTGGTAGGGGCCGCAATCCCCATTGAGCCCGCCGAACGCGACATAAACGCGTCCGTCCTGCAGGGTGAGCGCGGCCCGTTGCTGGTTATACCGGGGGTTGCCGTCGGGAGTGGGAATGTTGCGGCGGACCCGCAGCGTCCCGTCGGCCACGTCCACGCCGACCAGCACGTGATAGTACCCAGTGGTCTCCGCGACCGCGTACACCAGGCCGTTGGCTGGGTCGTAGACCATGGTGCCGGTGATGCCGAGCGGGTCGATGCTGCCGCACGGCAGGTCGGCCAGGGGCACCGGGGTGCCGACGTGCAGGTGCCAGCGGACATGGCCGGTGGCCCGGTCCAGCCCGTAGACCGTGTCGCCCTCGGTGGCCGCGATAACGAGGTCTCCAAGCACCAGAGGCTGCCCGTACACCGCGCCATTCAGCCGCTGGGTCCAGGCGATGGAGAGCGTTCCGGCGGCCGGGGATCCCGTGGCCACTCCGGTCCGCGCGCTGGTGCGGTGATAGGCCAGCCAGTCCTGGGCGCGGCGAGGATGACTCGGTCTGGCCGTCCCCGGAGCCGCATCCGACCACTGCGAGCACAATCAGGACGCAACTGAGGAATGCGATACGGGATGTACGCACGGGGATCAGTCTGCCCGAGGCGGACGCCCAGGAGGGGCCGAGGACGAAGCATAGGCAGCGTATATAAGTGCATGATACAGTTTTGCAGTGATCACTACTCCGAGCACCGAAACGGCCCTTGGTACCGCCGCTGGTTCAATCACGGGCCCGACTGCCGATTCAGCCGCCGGCCCTGCCGCCGCTGGTTCAGCCACCGGCCCTGCCGCCGCTGGTTCAGCCACCGGCCCTGCCGCCGCTGGTTCAGCCACCGGCCCTGGCGCCGAGTGCGAGGAGCTGGCCGCCGCGCTGGAGCGGCTGCTGTCCATGTGGCGGCGGCTTGCGGTCCCGCGGCGTTCACCCTGGCCCGGTTGTCCCGTGACGGGCCATGCAGGCTGACCGAGCTGGCCGCCCACGAGAAGGTGTCGCAGCCAGCCATGACCCAGCTCGTCTCGCGGCTGGAAGGCCAAGGGCTGGCCGAGCGCGGCAGCGAGCCTGGCGACGCTCGCGTGGTCAACGTCGCCGTGACCGCCCAGGGCGAGGAACTGATCGCACGCAGGCGGGCCGCGCGGGCGGCCCGGTTCGCGGAGGTCTTCGCGATGCTGCCCGCTGACCATCAGGCGGCGCTGACCAGCGCCCTGCCCGCACTGCAGCTCCTCGCTGACACCGGCGTCAGCCCTCAGTAATAAGCCCAGCCCGCCCTACACATCCCTTCGCTATTCCTGGAGCCAGCCATGAGCGAGTCGGCCGAGATCACCCAGGCCGAGATCACCCAGGCCGGGGTCACCCGGGCCGGGGTCACCCGGGCCAGGGTCACCCGGGCCGGAGTTACCCCGAACCCGTTCCGCCAGCCCAAGGCGGTCTGGGCGGTCGCGTTCGCCTGCGTGATCTCCTTCATGGGCATCGGGCTCGTCGACCCGATCCTGCCCGCGCTGCGGGTCAAACTGCACGCGACCCCGAGCCAGGTCGAGCTGCTGTTCACCAGCTACCTGGTGGTCACCGCCGTCGCGATGCTGGTGACCGGCTGGGTCTCCACGCGCATCGGCGCGAAACGGACTCTGCTCTCCGGCCTGGCGCTGATCGTCGTGTTCAGCGCCCTGGCCGGGAACTCGGGCGGGATCAGCCAGATCGTGTGGTTCCGGGCGGGCTGGGGCCTGGGCAACGCGCTGTTCATCGCCACCTCGCTCGCGGTCATCGTGGCCTCGGCCAGCGGCGGCTTCGCCGGGGCGATTGTCCTATATGAAACGGCTCTCGGCGTCGGCATCGCGCTTGGCCCGTTGCTCGGCGGCGAACTTGGCGCCATCAGCTGGCGTGGTCCGTTCTTCGGCGTGACGGTCCTCATGTCGATCTCGCTGATCGCGACGCTGGTGCTGGTCGGCAAGACGCCGCGACCGGCCCACCACGAGTCGTTGCTCGACCCGCTGAGGGCGCTGCGTCACCGTGGGCTGCTGACCATGGGGCTCACCGCGCTCTGCTACAACTGGGCCTTCTTCACCGTCCTCGGCTACGCCCCGTTCCCGATGAACCTGAACACCCATCAACTCGGGTACGTCTTCACCGGCTGGGGTGCCCTGGTGGCCCTCGGCGCGATGTTCCTCGCGCCCCGGCTGGAACGCAGGCTCGGCGTCGCCCGGACGCTCTACATCAACCTCTCCCTGTTCGCCGCCGACGTCCTGGTCATCGCCGTCGGGATCTCGTCGAAGGCGACCTTGATCGTCGCGGTGATCGTCTCTGGCGTGTTCATCGGCATCAACAACACCGTCACCACGCAGGCGGTCATGACGGTCGCGCCGGTGGAACGGCCGGTGGCCTCGGCGGCTTACGGCTTCATCCGCTTCATCGGCGCGGGCCTGGCGCCCTACGCGGCCGGCCGGATGGCGGCCAGCTTTGGTGTGCACGTGCCGTTCTATGTGGGCGCGGCCGCTGTGCTGGTCGGGATCGCCGTCCTGGCTAGCGGGCACAAGTTCCTGGTCGCCGCTGAGCAGGCCACGACGGGGGAGGCCACCGCGGGGCAGGCCACCACGGGGCAGGCCACCACGGGGCAGGCCACCACGGGGCAGGCCACCACCGGGCAGGCCACCACCGGGCAGGCCACCACCGGGCAGGCCACCACCGGGCAAGCCGGATCCCAGGCGGCTGATTCTCCCGTTCCTGCTGGTCAGCGGCCGCACGCGTAGGCTGCAGTTGTCCCGGGGAAGAAGGACGAAGGGCATCGCGCAGAATAGTTAGGGGCAATGACGGGGAATATGGAGGCATGCGACGTGACCATGGAGATTGACTCCTTCGTCGCGCTCGGGGACAGCTTTACCGAGGGACTGGACGATCTTGCCGCTGACCTCAGCGGATACCTCGGCTGGGCCGACCGCTTCGCGCAGCGTCTGGCCGCGCAGCGTCCCGGGCTGCGTTACGCGAACCTGGCTGTGCGGGGGAAACTGCTCAGCGAAGTCGCCACGGAGCAGATACCGCAGGCCATCGCGATGGCACCGGACCTGGTCAGCATCGCCGCGGGCGGCAATGACATGCTCCGGCCGCGGGCCGACCCGGATGCTCTCGCGGAAACCCTTGACGAGGCCGTCCGGACGCTGCTCATGGCGGGCTGCCCAGTGCTCATGTTCACCGGGTTCGATCCCCGCTTCCCGGTGCTGCGGCTGATCCGCGGCAAGGTCGCCGCCTACAACATGCACCTGCGGGCGATCGCCGACCGCCACCAGTGCCACGTGGTGGACCTGTGGTCCATGAGCGCGCTGCGCGATCCTCGCGCCTGGAGCGCGGACCGGCTGCATCTCGCGCCGGATGGCCACCGCCGGGTGGCCCTGCGGGCGTGCGAGGTCATGGGCGTCCCGGTGGATGAGGACTGGCGGGAGCCCTGGCCGGCCCAGGGCGTCACCGCCTCCCGCTACGCAGGCTGGCTGGCGGCGCGCCGGATGGACGCGCGCTGGGCGCGGGTACACGCCGCGCCCTGGGTGAGCCGACGGCTGCGCGGCGTATCCTCCGGGGACGACGTGCTGCCCAAGCGGCCCGAACTGCTGCCGGTGCCCGGCGCCCGGCGGGAGGCCGCCGACGCCTCCTGACCAGCGCGGCTGATCTGGCCCAGCGGTTACGCGCTGGTCATTGGCGTGCCGGTTCGGGCGCGGGCCGGCTTCCCGGGCCCGGCACACTGCGGGTGTTGGCGGTAGTGACCTCGCCGTGGCAGTGCGGGCAGGTCAGCATCGGCTGGGTGACATTCCCGCAAGTGTCATGGATGAACACGACCGGTGGGCCGCCGGGGGAGGGAGCCCAGGTGTCGCCCCAGTGAAGCAGCGCCGCGATGAGGGGGAACA
>WNFC01001235.1_pt1 | contig 29145 bp, 43 predicted proteins | sample 5400541 | NCBI WGS metagenome assembly WNFC01 (sample SAMN13153342, study PRJNA577476) | soil metagenome | isolation source: 120 cm saprolite under Douglas fir tree site 2 hole 2 replicate 1 | place: USA:California | collected 2015-04-18
TGAAGCCACAACAGAGATATCCGTCCGGGCAAAGCGCGGTGGATTGGTACTGCTTCTGGCTGAGGGGCGAGGAGGACCGAGACCGTTCCAACGCGGCGCAGTACACCCGCTGGCGCGAATTATGGAAACTGCAGGAAGCACGTGCGACAGCTAATTCCGACTGGGTGGTCGTCGACCTAGCGGCAACATCAATGGATGAGCCAATGCGGGCGCAAAACCGACCGAAGTCCTTTTTCAGTTGCTGCCAGACATGCCGCCGGATTCGCCTTGGTGCGTGTCGATCGAAATCAGAAAAGCGTTCCGGTCGGATTATGTCCTCGCACATTGGCGCTGTGATCGACAGAGCGATACATATCGAAGCCGTCATTGTTCTGCGCTCCGAAATACTTGACGTTCTTCAATACGACGCCTTTGCCGTCGGCGCCGCCCTCGCGCTTCAGCTTCATCGACGCCATTTGACCACCTCCAAGACTGGCGTTGACGATATCCCCTGAATGACTGATCTCGATTGGAGCCTCCTGCACTTTCAGTTCGCCCCATTCCAGACCGTAGGTCTTGAGAATCATCGGCGCAAGAGCGTCCCGGTGTTCTTTGTTCGGGGATGGATCGAACGATACCACCACCCACTCTCCTTTCTTGTTTGTGCCCCACTCGTCGGCAAGATCTCCGGTCAGCCAATATCTGGCTCCTGCCAGGTTGATGTTGCCCGAGTGCCCTTCGCGCACTTTGACCGCCATGTTGAACTCGCAGTGCGGGTGCTCGGCGTGTTTGTTGAAATAGCAGGGACAGAACAGATGGCAGCTGCAGGCTTCCACGCAGTCCGCTGTCATCTGCCATGCAGGCTTTCCCGAAGTCGAGGCCATGAGGACAGCCACACACAACGTGAGAAGGCTTATTTGCTTCCAGCTTCTCGTATCCACCTCCCTCTTTTTTTGAACCGCATGTTCCGAAGGGGCCTGACTTGCTCTGGTGAGCGAGAGGATTTTACAGCGGTTCAGCGCGACATCGAAGGTCTATGATTTTCCAACCTCGGTTGCAACTGTATTTGAGGGGAGAGCAGTTCCTTGGAAGCCGCCGTAGCGGAGCGAAGCCCTGCACAGCGTAGTGGAGCGGAGGCGGCGTCACATCCAGCTTCAACCTCCTGAAGCGAGGCGCTCGTTCAGAATGCATTGACTCGGTTGCTCGTAACCAGACCCGGACGGGCACTTAGGTAATCTTACTGTAAGTAACACTGCCGCCACATAATGGTGCCTGATGATGGTCAGCCTCCCCCAAACCCGCCCGTCGAAGCGTGTCCCGCGCACTCATCTGGAAGGCAACACTCCGGCGGTGCTTCGGTTCCCAAATAGCCAGCTCGTCGGGTGCAATCGTTCGCAATCGCTCGGGTTTTTGTTTTGGCCTTGAATCCTATGCGGTACGGACCGAACCGGAAATGGCGCCCGCTCGTTGTTGACGGTAACGATATGAAACCAGGGAATCACCGGTGAATCAACAGTTCTGCTGGACTCGTAGCTATACCATTTCGCTGATTATGAGGAAGAGCGGCTTCACTTCGAAGTGTCAGTCCGTTTCCACCCCGGGGACGATGGGTTGTGTTTTCTGGCAAGGGGAAGCTGGACGATGAGTACAGGAGTGACTCCGGCATTCTCGCAAGGAACTGCGTCCAAGCGGAGTGTTCCTCGCTACAAGCTAACGGTACCTTTGGCTCTCACCGTATTGCGCTCGGGCATCCCCAACAATATCCCTGGACGCACCGTGGAGATAGGTGAGGGTGGAATGGGAGTTGTCCCAGCGTCACAACTCCTCGTCGGCGAGTTCGTCCGCATCGAGTTTCTTGTTCCGCACATGAGCTCGCCGGTGCGGGCGACGGCGGTGGTGCGCCATCAGCGTGAGCGGTGCTTTGGCCTCCAGTTTCTCCGTTTGCCCGCCGAACAGCAATCGATAGTCCGTTATTGGACGCGACGCGAAGGCGAACTTTTATTGACTGCACAGGCAGGCGCCACCTTGGGAGAGGCGGCAGCCAAACCCAAGTTGCCCCCGGACTTCGAAAACTCTGAAAACTCAAGACGCAAGTTCGGCATCCGGCGCATGGTTGCGTTCGCCGTTTCCATAACGGTGATCGCGGCTGGGCTGGGATGGTGGCAATGGCAGCAAGAATGGGCGGAGTTGGAAGCGCAGCTTCCGACAAAAGAAACCGTGGTGGTGCAACCACAGTTGAAGGTGCCAGCCGACGCAATGGGGCGACGGATCATCCACCAGGTCATGCCCGAATATCCGGAGCTTGCACGACAGGCGGGAGTGCAAGGCACAGTGGTGCTGGATACAGTCGTGAGTGTGGAAGGCGCGGTGACGCAAGTGAAGTTTGTCAGCGGGCCCGAGGCACTGTCGCAAGCAGCCAGGAATGCAGTGCGATGGTGGCGCTATGAACCCTATTTTGTGAATGGTCAACCGGCGACAGTTGAGACCACCGTGGCTGTAGACTTCCGGCTAGCGAACTAGGCGCGCTTACGCCTGCAAATCGCCAAGCTCCGGCGGGCCTAATGATTCGGCCTCTATACCGCTGCGTGCTTCGTCTGCATCCATCCGGCTTCCGCAAACGATTCACAGACGAGATGCTTTCGATCTTCGACCACAGTGCTCCGCCGGTTAGCTACCAATGCACCCCTTTGGCTCAGCGCAGTGGTGCTCGAAGAACTCTACGCTGGCGCAGGCGACCGTGATCGCCACGTTGTGAAGCGCCTGGAGCGGGATTTTGATAGGGCGAAGCGAATCCTGGTGCCGAATCTCAGCGATTGGACTCAAGCCGGCAGAGTGCTGGCTCGCCTGGCGGCCAAGTATCATTACGAACAGATCGAACAGGGACGACTGACCAATGACGCTCTGATTGCGATGAACGCGGGGCGACTCGGCATCAGGGTGATCACGGCCAACGAACGAGACTTTAGCAGGCTCGCCGAATTCCGCGCGTTTCAGTGGCAAGTGACCACCCGTTAAGACACCTCAGGTTAGCATTTTCTGTCTGACGGCTCCGCGCATAATCCCCACCAAGCGGAGCCAATCGTCCCTGCGTAGCCGATTTTGGCCCTGAAGAATCCTCTGATTCCATTGTGCGCTAATGATTCAGCAACTCAGGAATCGATTCCGCTATTTGCCATATACAATCGGCTGTCGAATCGCCCATCTTCAAAAACCGTTGAAACAGTGAAATGTCGCCATTTCTCGGCCTCGCTCGCACGCGCAGCTTCCGCTCGTTGCACCCGCTTTTCCGCATCTAGACCGAGGATCAGCCGCACCTCGTCGCTATTTGCCAGTTGCACAATTACATCCGCGATCTTCCGCGGATCGCCTTCCGAACGCCCTTCGAGGCTTGGCATTAGCTTGAGTATCGAACCGACCGAGGCCTCGTAGTCCGGCAGCAGCTCCGGCGCATTCTGACCGGCGCGCCGTGCCCAGTTGGTCCGAATACCTCCCGGCTCCAGTGTGCAGATGTTGACCCCGAACGGCGCGACTTCCATGGCCAGAGCCTCGCTGAAACCGCCCACGCGAGGCGACCACCGACCGAAGACACCTGATGCCGCGTGCCGCGGCTGTTCTCCTAACGTGTTTCGGGCGTGATCAGGTCGGACACGTTCAACTGCACCGAAACCTTGCGTTTCTCTGGAAATTCGATGGCCCAAACGAGAAAGCTCGACCATAGATGCCGCGCGCAACGCTCCAGGCTCCCCCTGTGCGGGAAGTTAGCGTTTACCCTTGTGTAGACCTCGCCCTTCAGCTCGAGATAAAGCTCGTTCAGCAGCTCTTCCTTGGTCGCGAAGGAGGTGAAGAGTGTGCCCGCGGCAACACCCGCACGCCTGGCGATCTTCGCCGTAGGCGCGCCGAGCCCGACCTCGGCAATCTCGTGCACCGCCGCCTGCAGGATTGCGCTGCGTTTCTCAGGACTTCTGACTCGTGCCATTCCTATGGATGAGAGTGCAGAGGTTCGGCCTTGGGAGTCACGGCAATGATCTGCTCTGAACCTATTCGCCGGCCGCCCGTGAGGGAGACTACTTGAAGACGTGAAATACTTAGGAAGCCTTGAAACCGCCTGCCCCATCGAGTTTGTGGCGGCCACTGCGGATACCGGTCTTCCGCAATCTGTTGATCGCCGACGTCATATCGGATATTGGCACCTTCATGCAGAGCGTGGGCGCGGCGTGGTTGATGGTGTCGCTTGGCGCCGGGCCGATGTATGTCGCGCTCACGCAAACAGCTTCGTCACTCCCGTTCTTCCTGCTGGCCCTTCCTGCCGGTTCCGCTGGCGATATCTTCGACCGCCGCAAGCTGATTCTGTACACGGAAGCGTGGATGGTCTGCGTCGCGCTGGCGCTCGCTGGGCTGACCATCGGTGGCTTCATGACACCGTGGCTACTGCTCACACTGACGTTCGCCCTTTCGGCCGGCGATGCCTTTGAGACACCGACTTGGCGCGCCGTCCTTCCCGAGTTAGTGCCTAAAGACGATCTCGCAGCGGCCTCCGCGCTCAACGGAATCGAATTCAACCTCGCTCGGGCGGTAGGGCCGGCACTGGCTGGCGCCCTTATCGCGGCCGCCGGCATTGCCGCGGCTTTTGTGGCGAACGTGGTCTCCTTCTTGGGAGTCATCCTTCTTATTGCGCGATGGAAAAGGCCGATTCGCAAGGCGACGGCGCCGCCTGAAACCCTGACTGGGGCAACGGTGGCGGCGGTCCGCTACATCCGCCACTCACCGCCGATACGCGCCCTGATGGTTCGCACGGGCGCCGGCATGTTCTTCGCCAGTGCGCTGTTTGCACTGTTACCCACGGTTGCCCGCGGCGTTAGCAATAGTGCGATCGCTTACGGGCTTCTGCTCGGGTGTTTTGGCACTGGCGCAGTTCTCGGCGCTCTCGTCATGCAACCCCTGCGCCTCCGGTGGTCAACCGAAGCGGTTGTTTCAGCCGGCGTCATAGTCATGGGGGGCGCGATGGTCACCACCAGCAGTTTGCACCGGCTAGGCACCCTCGCCCCTGTGATCCTAATTGGCGGCGCCGCATGGATCCTCTTCATCTCACTTATCAACGCGCTGATCCAGAATCTTGCGCCCGACTGGGTGCGCGCTCGTGTCCTCGCGGTCTTCATATTGGTTTCTCAGGGAGGCATGGCTCTTGGGAGTGCAACCTGGGGTGCGATTGCCCAAAGGCAAGGGATCCAAACCGCTCTCCTGTGGGCTGGTATTGGAATGATCGGGACAACGGTTCTCGCGCTTTTCGCGAAGCTTCCTGACGCGACGTCAGATCTGAGCCCGTGGAACCACTGGCGTGTGCCGGCAGTAATCAAGGACGTTGCACCGGAGCTTGAGCGGGGACCCGTGCTGGTTACGGTCGAATACGCGGTGGCTCCTGAACGGAAAGAGGAGTTTGTCGAAGCGATGCATCAATATGAACGCGTACGGCGGCGCGATGGGGCTTCACGGTGGGGAATCTTTCACGATACCCAAAACGGAGATCGCTATCTGGAGATATTCCTGGTGAGTTCATGGGCGGAACACCTTCGCCAACACGAACGCCAGACACAAGCGGATCGCAAGATCGAGCAACGCCTGCGTAGCTACCTGCTCAGCGACCCAGAAGTGCGCCATCTTATTTACGCGCATTCAAAGGAATGAGCATCGCCGCGACATGGGACTTTGCTGCATAGCGGTCCTTGTGGTTGCCATCGGAGCCCATTTGCCGGCGTGTCCGGGTCCAGGCAAAGATCGTCACCGCCGCCGCGTCGTTTACTGATCACAATTTCACCCGCCATGGTTGGCATCGCGGACTTCACTGACCGGCGTCTTCTGAACCACAGCTACGCAACAGTGTCAATCGTAACGAACTCTCTGCTGACTTGTGGAATTGACCGCATCCCGCCTCACACAAACGGGAGGTGATCGAGCTCCCTAGCGGTATACTTCGCGTTCTGATTACTTTTTCATCGCGGCAATGGCAAGCATCGCTAACTCCCGCAGGCGCCGCTCAAGTGCCTTTCGATCGCCTTGCACCTTTGCGTCGTGTTTGGCCCCCTCTGCCGCCCGTACCACGATGTGGACTATCTGTTCCACAGTGAGCCCTTGCGGAGGCCCACCGATTTCGCGCGTCGTCTGCAGCGATCGCAAAAACCTCGCGAGCTGGGCCTCGTACTCCGCATTCAGGTCGCCGATCCTGGTCCGCGCCAGCTTGGAGAAGGTCTCCTCCAGCTCCGGCATGTGCTCAGATTTGCTGAAGAGCTCAAACCCCAGTCCAAAGTAGGCATCAAGCAATCCTGTCAGCCGGTCCACTGCCGTGCCACCCGCGTTCTCGGCGGCAGTGCACCGCTGTCGCACCTGGTCGCCGAGATATTCAAGGATTGCCAGGAAGACCGCCGCTTTGTTCTCAAAGTGCAGGTATACCGTGCGCTTGGCCACATGCGCCGCCTGGGCAATATTATCAACGGAAGTCTTACGATATCCGTACTGGGTAAACAACTGCAGTCCCGCCAGCACGATGGCATTTGGCTTGGCCGAACCACTCTCCCGGACACCTGCATTTTTTTTCCGAACCTTTTTCAGGGGTCCTCCATCCAATGATACTGAGTATACCAAAAACGACTATATGGTATACTCGAAAAGGTGAGAATGGCTGGAGGAATCCAATGGTACGAAAACGTTTAATCGGTTTCATTGCAATGATTCAGTCCGTTCTTTTTTTGACCCATTTTCTCCTTTATGAGACGTGGACATTTTCGCCCGCAGGAAGCGAGACTCGCGGGACGCTGTGGATCAAACCGGTGCTCGGCGTTTTGTCGGTGAGCTTTGTTGCCGCTTCGCTACTCGCCTTTCGCTATACAAATGCTGCTCTGCGCGCGCTTTACAAGGCTGCTGCTGTTTGGGTGGGTTTGTTGACCTTCCTCGTCATCGCAGCGGTTTCCTCCTGGATTATTTTCGGAGTCGCGCGCTTTGCTGGGCTGGACGTGAACTTCCATCGGATCGTGGAATTACTGTTCGGTACCGCGGTCGTGGCGGGACTCTACGGAGTGTTCAATGCAGGCTGGATGCGAATCACGCGAACCACGGTGCGGCTCGCGAACTTGCCGGCGGCTTGGCACGGCCGAAGAGCGGCACTGATCAGCGATGTGCACCTGGGGCACGTGCGAAACGGCAGATTTTTGCGACGCTTGGTTGCGAAGATCTTGAAGGAAGAACCTGACGCGATTTTCATCGCCGGTGATTTGTATGACGGCACAGCCATTGACGCGGGACGAGCGGCGGCGCCGCTGAACCAGCTCACGGCGCCACAAGGCGTGTATTTTGTCGCGGGAAATCACGAGCAGTTTGGCGACGACGGCAAATATCTCGGTGCGATTGCGGCGGCCGGAGTCCGCGTGCTCAGCAATGAAAAGGTGGAAGTGGACGGTTTGCAGATCGTTGGTGTCCCGTACCGGAACGCGGCGCAAGATGGCGACTTTGCATCGGTGCTACGCGGCGTCGGCCTGGATCGCGACCGGGCGAGCATCCTGTTGACGCATGCTCCGGACCGGCCGGATATCGCGGAGGCGGCGGGCATTTCTCTGCAACTATCCGGGCACACGCACCTTGGCCAGTTCATCCCTTGGAGTTGGATGGCGCGGCGGATTTACCGCCAGTTTGTGTACGGCTTAAGCCGGAGCGGGAAGATGCAGGTTTTCACTTCGAGCGGAGCAGGAACGTGGGGACCACCGCTGCGGTTGGGATCGAATCCCGAGATTGTAATGCTTCAGTTCCAGTAAAGTTACCAGCTCTCGGCTGTTGAAAGGCGGGCATACGTGAAGGTGATTCTTCTCGGGGCGACGGGTATGGTTGGCCAAGGCGTCCTACGCGAATGTCTGCTCAATCCCAAGGTGAAAACCGTCCTTGCCATTGGGCGCAATACCACCGTACAGGAGCACGAGAAACTGCACGAAATCGTGCTCAACGATCTTTTCGATCTCTCGTCGATTGAAGGTAGGCTTTCGGGCTACGACGCATGCTTTTTTTGCCTGGGCGCGTCTGCAGCAGGAATGAAGGAGGAGGCGTATCGCCGCGTGACCTATGATCTCACGGTCTCCGTGGCTAGACCCCTAGCCGAGTTCAACCCGGCGATGACGTTTATTTACGTGTCGGGCGCGGGCACTGACAGCACGGAGCGCGGGCGCATGATGTGGGCGCGGGTGAAAGGCAAGACAGAAAACGCGCTGTTGCAGATGCCGTTCAAGGCCGCGTACGTGTTCCGTCCTGGTTATGTCCAGCCACTCCACGGGATTCGGACAAAGACGAAATGGTACGGAGCAATTTACGCAATGATAGGCCCCCTCTATCCGATAGGGAAGTTGCTTTTCCCGAAGTACGTGACCACGACGGAATGCCTAGGACGCGCGATGGTGAATGTCGCCCAGCGGGGAGCTTCCAAATCTGTGCTTGAGAACCAAGACATCAACAGTGTTTGCCGGGATGGATCGTGAGCTCGTGGCTGCGCGGCACGCCAACTGCCGTCGCCATCGCCTTATCTGGCAGTGTCGTCGCCGGACCTGCCGTAGATCGAGGGTACCTTCAGACCCATCGGCCGCAGATACGTCGAGAGTTGTCCCCGATGGTGGATCAAATCGAAATGAAAGAGCCCAAGAATCGCGCCGAGAGGTCGCTCCAAAAGAACCGGTTCGCCAGCCTGCAGCTTCGCCGATTCCTCCCAGCGTTTTTTGATCCATGTGCGCAAGCTTGTCGGACAATGCCGAGGACAACTCTTCGAATTGCGCAGCTTGTTGGGATAGCCCCTCAGCCGAATTGCAATGTCATGTAGCGATATAACGATGACATCCCTGTCGTGCGGATGTTGCACACTCCCTTGATTGTAGGGGCGCGATTGGTTGGCGACGGTGTTCAACAAAGTGAGGAACTTCGACAATCCGTTCCAAGTGATGATTGATGCCATCCCCACGATGGCATGGTGCAGTCTAGCGGATGGTTCTGTCGAATTCCTCAATCAACGATGGCACGACTATACCGGTCTACCGCCGGAAGAGGCGCACGGCTGGGGGTGGAAGGTAGCAATTCTTCACCAAGACATCGCGAGTGTGATGGACAACGGGCAGGCACTCCTGGCTTCCGGGGAGGCGGGCTATTGTCGGCTGGCTGGCGGCACGATACCGTTCATCCGCAGGTACTCCACCAGCTGACCGTAGTGATCGGAGATGTGCCACACCGTAGCGGTCAAGGCAGAGAGCCGGTTTAATCCCCAGTACGGCCCGGCGTTCGGGTGCAAAAGGTTCTCGGTGTTCGTGTCCGCGATAACCTTGTCGATCATGGTGAATGAATCGTGGAGATATGACAGGATTTCGGCTTTCGTCTTGGCGGGATTAGGACCACCGAGGTCGCATCGGGTAGGCGGCTTTTCGGCGCCCATCTGTTTCGCCCAGGCTTCATTGGCACACGCCACGTGTTTTACCTGCTCACCAAAGCCGCGTACATCCTTAAATGCGCCCTGCGTCGGCTTGAAGCTCCATCGGTCTTCGGGCATTGCCTCGGCCAAGGCGGTGAAGTCCTTTTCAATGTCCTTCCAGATGAAGTTGATCGAGTCGGGAATGGTCTTGAGCTGCGGCTGGCGCTGCTGTGCAAGGGCAGTCGCCGGACTCGCCAACAGCACACCAGTTAGCAAGGCCGCTAAACGGTTTCTCATAAATCCTCCACTATAGTTCTTAGCATCTCCTTGTGAGTCAGAACCCGGTCAATGCAGTGATGCGGACGATCACAACCTACCGCAAGGGTGAGAGGCAATATCCAAACCCTATTCGGCGATAAAAAGGATTGAGATTTCAAACAGCGCACTACCACCCATAAGCGCTTGACTTCGCCGCTACATCCCAGCCGGCACGTAGACTCTGTCGGCTGCGACCAACTCCGCATTGGGCACCTCGGTACGGAGCTTGAAGTGTTGGAACCCAGCCTTTCTTTCCGGCTTGGCGAGAAACGTCAGCAGGTATTGACGCGTCAAGCGGTGGCTTAAATCTTCCAGATAAGGAGCAAACGAGACCGGAGCGCCGAAGCCTAGGTAGTAGGATTCTCCTCCGGTCTCGTCGGAAATCTGGGAAAGATAGTTCTGGCCCCAATTCATACGCCAAAAGCTGTGGCCATAGTGGCCCACGCCAGGCGCATAGATCGAGTAAATGATGACCCCCGCGCGCTGCGCTTCCTCAATGGCGGAGTCCACATAAGGGTTACTGGGTCCGCCACCCCCAAAGCGATCGATGCCGTCGGAAACCATCAGGATCTCGCGGCGAACCGGACCTTCTGGCCAGCGCTTGAATAAGTCAAGCACGGAGAAATAGGGGCTTCCCGATGCGCCCTCGTCTCCCAACGGAAGCCGGAGCGCTTTGGCCGCCTGCGCATGGTCGTTGGTGGGATTCTGTAGGATGTCCGCAATGCCGTTTCGCATATACGCCACACCGACCGCCGTGGTTGAAGGCTGCGCATTGATGAATTGGCGTATGTCTTCCAACTGCGAGCCGAGGCTGGTGTTTGCCGCGTCATCGATCAGGAGGAAGAGTTGAAGTCCTGCGTGCTCCCTTTGCAGTGGAAGCCAGTCCGTAACTTTCTTCCGATCGTGACCTTGATATACCATCACGTCTTCGCGGTTAATGACCGGAACGCTGGAACCGTGACGAGGTTCCACGGTCACCACCACATGGACCGGAACCCCAGTAGGTGACGCCTCCTGGACCACGGCTGACCACAGGCCACTTGCCAGTGCGGCCACCGCAAGAAGTGCCCCTGCAATAAAGTGGGGTTTTCTCATCGAAGCCTCCTTGGGAAATAGCGGCCGAAAGATAGAGGCAACGCTACTCCGCGGAGATGAAACCTGTCAACGCGAAGATTCCTGCGAAAAAAAAGGCTGGAATCGTTGCAATGGTTGCCTTGCCGAAATCGTTTTCTTCCGGCATGCGCAGAAAAACCCGTAACCAATTCGTCGACAGAACTGGTCTGTTTTAGGGCGTTTTGGAGGGAGCAAAACGGAAAAGCAAGAAAGCTAAAGGGTTTTAGTAGTTGTACCTGGAAAGGGACACGGTTGAGGGGTCGGGATCGAGTTCTCCTCTTCCGGGGACAATGCACATGGTGGTCGGAGATGCCCGTATGGTGCGGGACCAATCCAATTCGGAAGCATTGTCCGAGGCGTCTTCACTCCCGTGCTGGCGAAACACTCGAAGTCGTTCTCGCATTGCAATTTCACGGAGAAAAGGAGCCTAATGAAAGAGGAGATTCTGCACGGCGGCGGGGGCGCTTGAAAGGGATCCGCCGCTGTCGGCGAGGGGGCTTTCATGAAGACCGCAATACCTCTTAAAAGACGCGGGGAGAGCTATTTCCACCTGAACCCGTTGCACGCGGTGTTCTCGCTCATAGCGAGCTTTGTGTTAGCGGTGCTGATCGTGTTGATGCTCGTCCCGTCGGCGAGGTAAAGGACAGAGCTCGCGCGCAGGTTCATGTGTGTCTCAACGGAGTTGTAAGAATGTCCGGACTTCCTATGCAGCTTCCGTGCAGCGAGCAGAGCAATTCCCACCGGTGCCAGGATGGAGATCGCTTAGCAGACATGTCTGCATGCTCAGGAAAAACCAGCGTGTACAGCTCTTTTTTCCCCCCTGTGTCGAGATCCAGAACACGGACACGGGAGTTCATCCTGATGACATCTCTCGGAATTGCTCCGAAGAAGTGACTTCTGCGTTCTCTAAGGTTTGGTCCAGCCATTCGAGCTGCAGTTGATCTCGAAAGAGAGAGTGCTTCACAGCCCGAACCAAACGGCTCAGCCTGTCCATATCAGCATCCGAGAATGACAATGGAGTGACTTTTCCTGATGAACTCCTTTCCGTTCGCCGTTGTCAGTGACGGCTATGCGGCGTTCGTCTTGTCAATCTCAGATTCAACCTTGCTCTGGGCTTTTTTCTGCAAGGGGCCCGGTTCCGGTTGAGCAAGGGTCGACATTTGCTTCTTGCTGGCCTCGTTTCGGCGAGAATTGATCTCGAACCATATAAGGAGAGCTAGACCGCCCGCACACATGACCAATACCAAAATTGTTGCCGGTTCCATAACGACACCTCCTTCGCTTAGTCTTTCAGGCTTCGGCCTGGTGTATCGGGGATTCGTCGATCGGCACCGTCCGTGACGCCATGGAACGGGGCAACGGTCGCGTCCTCACTCTAAACTCTAACGCCGTCCTCCGAGATGAGTGTCATCTTTGAGGCACAAGAGCCGCACAGCCAAAAATCTTCGCTTCACCGGCGCGCGGCCCCTTGTGGTTGGATTTGACCAGCGTGGAATGAGCACTCAACCGAAACCGGAATAGTTTTCCGCCGGAAATAGCGGAATAGAATACCGCAGTCGGGGTTTGCACAGTTTGCTACAACTATTCACCTCGATATCGTTGTTGTTCACGCCTCCTTCGTCACGACGAGAACCGAATTATCGGATCTACCTGCTCGAAGCAGTTCCACCATGCAGGGTCCTGCCACCTCGGGAGCGAGAACGCCGGCACCGACAGCGTCCTCAAGGAGCGCCATTGCGTTATCTCGTCGCTGGACGGGCATGGAGCGTCGCCAGCAACTTGCGCTGGTCGCAAGCGGTTTGCCTGAGTGCCCGCGGACCATATCGAAAGTCTTCGTTGGCTAGAAAAGCGTCCGTACTGATTCGCGGCGAGTTCGTGCTTGCCTCGTCCTCTGGATCTCCCGCCTGAAAGCCTGTCCTACTCGTTCACTGGCCCGGTCGATTGCACTAAACAGGTCCACGTCGACCTGGTCCAACACGACTTTTCTCGAGGGCAGAAGTTCCGCGCTGATGTGGCAGCATTGATCCACGCCGCCCCGCATACCGTTGATGTCCGACATTCGTACTACGATCCGTCCTACGTGCGAGGCAAATCGAGCGAGGGCGAACCGTATCCGGCGAGTTGCATAAGTTCGTACCGCATCCGCCAGATCAGTGCCTTGTATCCGGACTTCGATTTCCATCGGATTTCCTCCTCGCCGATCTGTGCCGCTATGCCGCTGCGGCATCACTCTTGCGGCCTACGATTTCCTCCTCAGCACGGAGCCAGTCTTCGAGTTCGTGACCCTCTTCTCTTCCGCGTGCCTCGAACAACTCAAAAGCTCGGGTGCGAATCTCCTCTTCGATCCTTGGAGGCTCGGCAGTAGCAACTTGCTGGTTACGAGAATCCGTTTTCATGCGCTGTTCTCCTCTTTCTTTGTTCATTTCGGCCATAGGCCGTCTTGCCAACCCCATCTTTAACTCACAGGCGACCATTCAAAAAGTAGATAATCTGAGCAGCGAGTATTCGGTTTCCTCTAATACTGAGAAATACAACGGCGGGTACTGACCTCATGGAATGGATTAATTACCACCACCTTCTCTACTTTTGGACAGTTGTTCGAGCCGGTAGCATCGGACGTGGCAGCGAGCAATTACGTCTGGCCCCACCCACGATCAGCCACAGCTTCGGAGTCTGGAAGAAAGCTTCGGGGAAAAGCTGCTGACCCGGTCGGCCCGGGGCGTGCAGCCGACCGAGATGGGCCAAATTGTTTATCGGTATGCTGACGACATTTTCTCGCTGGGCCGGGAAATGCTCGACACTGTCAAAGGCCGCCCCACCGGGTATCCATTGCAGGTAGTCATCGGGATCGCCGACGTAGTGCCCAAGGAAATCTCGCATGCACTCATCGCGCCGGCACTGCAACTGAGAGAACCGGTCCAGATAACATGCCGGGAGGACAACCAGGAACACCTTCTAGCGGAGCTGGCCATTCAGGAACTCGATGTAGTCCTATCCGATACGCCGATTGGGCCACCCGCGAAGGTTCGCGCATATAACCACCTTCTTGGCGAGTGCGGAATGACGTTTTTTGCGACGCCGGAGTTGTTCAAGAAGTACCGCAGGGGATTTCCCAAGGTGCTTCACGATGCGCCAATACTGCTGCCAGCTGACAACACCAACGTTCGTCGTGGGCTTGACCAATGGTTCGACTCCCAGCAAATTAGGCCCATTGTGGTGGGGCAGTTCGAGGATTTCGCTCTATTACGCCGCTTCGGAGAAACGGGTGCCGGAATGTTCGCGGTTCCCTCGGTGCTTGAGAGACAATTTTGCAGAGAACGCAAGCTTCGGGTCTTGGGACGCGCCGACGCCGTCCGGAATCGATTCTACGCAATCTCCGTAGAGCGAAAACTGAAACATCCTGCAGTGGTGGCGATCTGCGAGACCGCGCGACATGAACTGTTCAGTTGAGGCTAGACGTCGTGTAAGGCTGTTGGTTCGCTCTAGTTCCGCCCTCCCACATAGGCGGCAAACTCCGCAATCCGTTTGGGCAGACCAAAAACACGGAGCCAGCTCTGATGCTGGTCGTGGCCGGCGGGTTGACGACCACGTCGCCTGACAATGTGACTACGGCAACGACGGTTAGGCCAAATCTCTCACGTACGTGCGCTTCAGCGAGCGTCTCACCGTAACCCCTAAAGTCGCCAACCGCAACTTCTTGTAGGACGGGGGAATTTTCGGTCACCCGCAAAGGTCCAGTGTAGTTCTCAAGAGCTGCTCGGAGCGCGCCGATATACGCCTGAGCATTCGCTCCTGGCAGGTTCAGATATTGCAGGGCATTTGGATACCAGAGTGGCTGAGGCCTCTATCTCTGGCTGGATAACCTCGGTGGCGCCGTATTTCAGAAGGTCTTCCCGATCCGGCATGTGATGAGCTCGGGCGATCGGCGCACATTCCGGACGACGGCTATCGCGGGATCCTTGTCCGGAACTGTGATCACCACGAGATTCGATCGATCCACATGCGTGCGTTCGAGAATGCTGAGATGACTCGCATCGCTCAAAATGCAGGGCACACCACGTCCACGGAGGCCTTGATGATCTCAGGATCGAGTTCCACAACGACGTATGGGACTACAAAAGTTTCTAAGGCGGTTCCCACAAGGCTGCCGATCCGCCCGAAACCGCAGATCACGACCTAGTACGGCACTTCGAATGCAGATTGAGCCGCTTCCCCAAGCTCGCGCCGCACTTTCCCCCTTCTGATCCACGCAGGGGCCGAACGCATGAGAGCTGCATTTAGAAGAATTGTGATCACGGATGCCGCCAATGTCGCGTTGTATACATCCTCACCGACCAATCCGCCGGAACGCGCGATCCGCACCGGGACGAAAGACAACTCGCCGATCTGCGTTCGACCGACTCCAACCAGTAATGCGGTCCAGAACGGATAACCGAACAGTGCGACAATCCCCGCTCTGATAACGAACTTTCCGACAACGACTAAGAGCGCGATGATCGCAACGAGCCCTATATGCTGGATCAACGCCGGTTGAAGATGCTTAGGAATACGTATCCCAGCACTACCGCGACGACGGAGGCGATCATGACGGCAATCTTGGCTCACGTGATCACGGCAGCGTCTTCAAAAGCGAGGTCGGTGATGAAAAGGGAAACGGTAAAACCAATTCCGGCGAGGAATCCGACGCCAATTACCTGTCGCCAGCTAACTCTTGGCGGGAGTTCGGCCGCGACGGAGTGCACCGCCCAGGCAGTGAATGCGGTAACGCCAATCACCTTTCCGAGTACCAGACCGACGGCAACACCCAGCCCGGCGCGGCTCGTCAATGCGCCGGAGAGCGAACTCGCGCTGATCGAGACCCGGCGTTCGCGAATGCGAAAATCGGCAAGACGACTAGGCTCGCTACTGGATGCACTGCGCGTTGCAACCGAACTACGGGCGGCTCGGTCGAGGCGAAAAACTCTTCCATCGCCCCTAATGTTACCTCCTCGTTTTCGGGGTTGCCAGCGTGCGTGTCGCCTCGGAGCCGCTTTTGCAAGGCATCCATAGCAGCGTGAAACTCCCGATGTTCCAGTCGCGGCCTTGCGGGCACAAGCATTCCCATGATCAACGCCGGCGATAGTGGCGTGAACGCCCGACTTGATGCAGCGCCAGCCGCAGCAATCCTTCCAGACCCAGAGCGATCCGCTTGGTTACACAGCGAGCACACTATCGAAGATAAAGCGATTTGAGCGTGTAATCGGATCCGAAGTGCTGGAGCTTCGCAGACGCGTAGCCCTCATTTTGACAACCCGGCAATGTGCGGCTTAGAGTGGAAATATGTTTGGATTCCGTCGCCTGGTGATCGTACTAATGTTGCTCTGGATCGTTGTGCTGGTGGTGCACCCGGCGGTTGATTTGCCCCACACTGTGCTTCGCACCGGCCAACTCCTCTCGTTCACGCTGGTGATCTGTTCGTCGGTGCTGGCTGTTGCCGCGCGTGATGCGCTGCGGCCAGGATGCTCTGTGCTCGGCCCACTTGCGGCGCGTCCCCTCTCTCCGTGCTTTTCCATCCTTGAAGAAAGCTGCATTCAGCGCTGCTGAACTCGCACCATCGAAAAGCAGATTCCTCGCTGCGCCCGGAATGACAGGTTACGGACGTCAATCGAACCATTTGGCGCGGCGCCGAAGATACTCGGTCGATTGCAAATAGTAGCGCAAGTGTTACTGACATCTAATCGAGAAAGTCATTGTAATGCTCGTGTTCTGGATCGTTTTCCACCTTGTCATCATCAGCGTTCTAGTACTCGATCTGTGGGTGCTCAACCGGGAATCACGGGAACTCAGCACGCGCCAGGCCCTCATCTGGACTGCGCTTTGGGTGTTGCTGGCGTGCGGGTTTGCTGCTGGAGTCTATCTTTGGCAGGGTCCCGGCCAGGCGATGGCTTTCACGGCCGGTTACCTGATCGAGTTGTCGCTCAGCGTTGACAACCTGTTTGTCTTCCTGGCGCTGTTCAGCTCATTCTCTGTTCCCCGGGCGTACCAGCACAGGGTGCTGGTGTGGGGCATCCTGGGGGCTGTGGTCATGCGCGCCGGGTTCATCCTGGCCGGCGCATCGCTTATCCAGCAGTTCCATTGGCTCACGTATTTGTTTGGCGGATTCCTTGTCTACATGGGAATCCGGTTTGCGCTGCACTCGCAGCAGCGGCCTCCGGTGCAGAACAATAGGAGCTTTGTCGTGTTGCAGCGGGTGTTTCCGTTTACTTCTGAATACCAACAGGACCGCTTCATTGTCCGGCAGAACGGCCGCTGGGCAGGCACTCTGCTGCTGCTGGTCCTGCTGACGATTGAAGCTACCGATGTCCTTTTTGCTCTGGACTCCATTCCCGCTGTCCTGGCCATCAGCCAGGACACGTTCATTGTTTACACCTCGAACGTGTTCGCGATTCTAGGCCTGCGGTCAATGTATTTTGCGCTGGCCAAAGTGGTGGACCTGTTTCGCTATCTTAGGTACGGGCTTGCGGCCATCCTAGTGTTTATCGGGGCAAAGATGCTGCTGGCCTCTGTCTACCACATTCCGGTGGAAGCTGCACTGGCGGTGGTGTCCGGAATCCTCATCCTGTCAGTGCTGCTGTCACTTTTGCAGCGCAAGCCTCCAATGCCTGCGCCAGCGGGGAGAAGCTTCCGATGAAAACGGTAATCGTTCTCACGGCAGGGTGGCTGTGCATTCTGTTGGGAGCCGCAGGTCTGGTGCTGCCGATCATACCCGGAACCGTTTTGCTGCTGATTGGGATCGCTCTTCTTTCGCAACATTACTCATGGGCACGCTGGCTGCTGGCGCGCGCTCGCGACAGATTTCCCAATGTTTGGCGCTCGCTCCACGAGTACAGGACAAGAACGACGCGCTTCTGGATGCGTGTTAAGGAAGGACTACAGCGGATGAGACTGCATGGACTGTTCAAGTACCTGGTGATCGCGCTCGCGATCGCCGCTGAGATCATCGAAGAGCAGGTGTTTCACCGCCTGCTGATTGCATACGGCAAAAATCCCGCAGATACGCTTTGGGATGAGATCGCCATGGGCACGATCTTTGGGATCGTCCTGTTTGTGATTCTCACCTTGTTCGACAAAGAGCATGAGAGGAGACGTGCAAGGATGATCGCAAGGATGAACCATCATATCCGCAACGCACTCCAGGTGATCCAGTATGGCCTTACGGACACTGCAACCATGCCTGCTGAATACATGAGAGATGCGATCAAGCGCATCGAGTGGGCGCTGCGGGAAGTGTTGCCGGATGAGGAAGCCGGGAAGTACCGTCCCCCGCCGCAGAGTGCGGAAGTGACTACGGAAGGAAAATTAGCGGGATGAGGGAGGAAGCAGCTGCTCGCCGGGACGCAATGAACAATGTAGGAGGGATTTATTATGGCTCGCACTTCTGGTCTAGACAGGGGCACGATCGCGATGCCTTCTCGATGAAGGCGTCAGCCCAAGGGCGACATACTTTTCCGAAAACCGATTGGTACTGGCACCGTTCCCACTTCCTGGAGGTATTTTGTCGCGCGTGATGGTCAGGTTTTACGTAGATAGGAGGAGGACTGTAGTGAAGACTTCAGCAATTATTAGCGCATGGCGCAAGATTCTCAAGGGAGAGCGGCCCTCGCTTTCCAGCGTAACATGCAACCATGGTGACTATCCTCGGAGCGGGCGGCGCGACCAGCAACGAGCCAGCGCTGCTGCATGCTTTGCTTCCAACCTCACGTGTGAATAGCCGACTGACCCTCCCCCCGCAAGCACAGGGTGGAGAGTCCGCGAGCGGGATTGCCGGTAGAAATCGATCTCAGAAAAAAAACTGCAAGCTGCAGACCATTGTCGACTTTCTTTCTTTGCTCATTCCACGAGAATTACTTCAGTTTTCCACCGATCCACCGAATCCACCGATTCCCGCTTGACAGCGAAGCGCCCAGGGGAGATACTCCCCAAACATGAGGCCGGTGATTAAGATCGCGATAGTGGTCGCCATTGTGGTGGCTGTGGTTGCTATTCTCATCCACCCATATGTAGATGGTCTCAATTCCATCGCTCGGAAACATCACTCACATCGTGTGGTTCTTGTCACGTTATTATTTTTCGCGGCACATGAATTGGTCCCTAATTACAACAGCTTAGCAGCATCTGCTTCACCTGTCGTTCAGAACGTAGGTCGGGACCTCCTCGCCCAGACCTGTACCCGCCTTTGCTGATCGCCACGAATTTTCCTTATTAGCTTAAGTGGACGCCTGACCTCAGGGCTGGGCACTCCGCCTGCACTGTCCCGACTTGACTGCATGGTAGGCATCCTTGGGATTTGCAGGATGCGCGAATAGGAACCGGTAGCCAGATGTTGGGCGTTGGAATTCCTCAATACGAAGTAAAAGCGGACACGCACGCCAACCTAGTCGCCGGATGGTTACGCACGATCGGAGGAATCATCAGCGTAGAGCCCCCCGGTTTTTGCCGGGCTGGCCCTTTCTCCTGCTCGGAATGTCGACGCTAAGCAACCACCACGGATGGGTGCGGCAGGTCACGGCGTGGCTGCATCTTATTTTCGTCGATCAGACGACACCTCGAAAGACTGAAAAAGGAACGGAGGACTTCCATGTTGCAGTTGGCAACCCAACATTCGGACGACGTCATAACTATTTGGTGTAAGGGTCGAGTCGTCCTCGGAGGCGATCTTCATCGCTTAAAGGCTGCGACATTGTCCCAGAACAGGCCTGAAGTGATGCTGGATCTATCGAACGTCAATCTGATCGATGCTGCAGGCCTCGGTGCTCTCGTTGATCTACACAAACGATTCCAATGCGCAGGTAAAAAAATGGAACTGATGGACCCTACACGCTTTGTGTCTCGGGTTTTTAGAATTACACGTCTGGACACAGTGTTTCACATCGTACGTGCTGGGCAGACCGCAGTGCCTCGCAGAAATCGTCGAGGCCCTTGGTCGGTGTTCGTTCAACTTTTCATGACCACTTTAGTCGCTGCGGGCGTTGTGGTGCCCCGATTGGCTCTCGCTTGTTGGGCGGCTCGGAAGCGGGTAAAGAGCTCGTATTCGTTGGGACCCCAGCCAACAGGTCAGCTCAACGAATTTGAGCACAAAACAAAGCGGCAAAATTCTGGCGAGGGCACTGCCGTGCGATTGTCGCCCTCACTCTGGCCCTGTAGCATGCCCGGGTAAACTCGGGAAAAGGATTCTTGGGCTGGTCTCGTATTGACTAGTAAACTTAAATCGTTCGATTTGCAGCAAACCATGAAAAGGAAATTCATCCCGGCGCTCGTCGTGGTTCTCACCGCCTTTGCGGTGTTCGTGTATGTCTGTCCCGACGATCTCTGGGACGATGCTGCATACACCCCGAACGAGATGTTGAAAGAGTCGTCGGAGAGGCTCCTCACTCACCGGGACCGACAGGCCGTTTACTCCTCGCTGTTCGCGGCCTCAAGTAAAAGCACACATTCCCCAAGTTCTGAAGCGAGGACGATGTCTCCTACCCTTGTATCTCTTTCCACCTGTCTCCTTTGCTGAGACTTACCAGCACGTCCAACGTAATCCACGGAACCTGCGGAGCCTAGCTCCGCAGGTCCCCCTTTCGCTCGCAAGTCAATCTCAATAGGAGAATTCGTATGCAAGCTACGCACGCTGGCAATCAAGCGATATGGAAGCAGGCTTTCAAAAATGCCATATTGGAGTTAGACCCGACACATCTTCAACCGAAACTAGAAGCGGCCCAGAAGGCCATTGAGAATCGGCTCCTAGAAGTACGCTCTGATGGTGGTGCTGACCAGCAGGAACTGATGGAGCTCGAAGACGCGAAGCGCACCGTTCTGTACCTCGGGAAGCTCGAACAACAAACCTAAAATAAGTCAGGTGAACGTGTGGCGTTGGCTTGAGTGGCCAAACATCCGCTCAAGCCAACGCTTTGTGCAAGCGCATTTTGTAAGGAAAACGATTCTCCTGTTTTGAAAGGAATTCCTATGACTGACCTCCTGCTCAAACTCTGGACAGACGATACAGGCCAGGACATCGCAGAATATGCGGTGATGCTGGCTGTGATCTTGGTACTAGTGGTAGGTACTATTCGTCTCGTTGGCTCGAACGCGAATAATGCCTTCTCCGCGGTAGCCAGTTCGATTCAGTAAACCCACACGGCCTGAACGGAACCGGACTGTTCTAGTTTCGGAACAATCTACCTTTCGTTTGCTGATGGGCCGAGAAACTTGCTATTCACACGATAGCCGGGTGCATGGTACGCAGCGAAAAGAACGGGGTTGGAATCACGAAAGTTGTTCCTGCGCACTCAGCAATGTCGCCATCCCATGTGGTTGCCGACTTCGGGTACGCTGCAGACAGCAAAGAGGTTGGCCCGCCGGCCAACCGCCAAACTATGACGAAACCGGCGCTTTTTGTACGAGGTGGAATGAAGAATCCACCTGAGGAGAGTGTTCATCGCGGTCTCAACTCTTGGTTGCTAATCGGGGGCTCCGGGTCTGGCTAAATTATCCTTTCCCAGCGCGAAGCACGTGCCCCGGGAACCGGTTCCCCTTATTTGACAATCAAGGGAGAGCTTTGGACTATAATTATTCAGGCGGGTTTTCCGTGAATCGTTGGCTCAAACTCGTCGGAGTGCTGCTGATTGCGGGGATAGTTGTTGCCGTCGTCTCGCCTGATTTTGACCTGCAGCCCACAGTAGCACGCGTCTCTCGAGCTACGCAAAGACCTCATGTAGTTGCGTTCGCCGCCATCACCGCGACCAACAAACTTTGGGTGCAGCACTCTACACCTTCACCGCTTGCGGTTTTGTTCCGCGGTTCCGGCAATTATCCCGCCGACCTCATCGCTCTCAATTGCACCCGCCTCTGTTAGACCAGCCCAGTTTCACCCGTCCCTAGTCATTGACAAACTCTGGCCGTTGACGAACCGGGAGTGGTCCGCCCAGTTCGCCAGCACTTTCTGCCGTCTGGAATACCAGTGACATTTTTATGGAGGGTAAAATGAAACGTTACTACAGCATATCGGCGTTCGCGGCCGTCATACTGTCGATTTCAGCCTATGCTCAACGTCTGGATGGGACATTGCGTGGCACCGTGGAGGATCCCTCAGGCGCCGTGGTAAGTGAAGCCACGGTCACAGCCACAAACCAGTCAACCGGCTTGAAGCAATCGGCGCTGACAACCGGTGCCGGAAACTATGTATTCCCGAATTTGCTGATCGGGATGTACACCGTCGAGGTGGAAGCACCTGGTTTTTTGAAGTACACCCGCAAGGATGTCGAGGTATTACCCAACCAAGCGATCACCGCGAATGCCAGGTTAGCGGTGGCCGCTCAGGGAACCATAGTCGAGGTGGTCAGCGGTTCTGAAGTTGTCCAGACCACTACCTCCCAGCTCTCACATGACTTCGGCGCGCGTGCGGTCACAGATCTGCCCAGCCCGGGCCTCGGTGGCGGGCCTCTAAACCTTGCTCTGCTGGCGCCTAATACCACTACCCAGGGCGCAGGCGTACTGGGTGAAGGCGGCTCTATTGGCGGTGCCCGTCCTCGCCTGAACAGCTTCAACATTGACGGAGTGGACGACAATCGGGTTGACGTCACAGGCCACACCTCGGAAGTCATCCCCGAAGCTGTCGCCGATTTCAACCTCGTGACCAACATGTTCAGCGCCGAACTGGGCCACTCGGCCGGAGGTCAGTTCAACATCGTGACCAAGTCCGGCACCAACAATTGGCACGGCTCGTTCTGGGAGTTCAACGACAACCGTAACTTCAATGCCATGGACAACCTGGAGAAGAGCAGTGGACTGACCGAGCCCCGCCGGCTTGACCGCAACCGCGTCGGCGTCGACATTGGCGGGCCCATCATCAAGAACAACCTCTTCGTCTATGGCGCCTACCAGTTTTCTAACGTCGGGCTGGCTGCGGCTGCGGTGCAGCAGCTTGCGCCTACGCCTGAAGGCTTGGCGCTGCTGAACAGCATGGCCGCCACCGAGCCCGTGCGCAACATCCTGAGTCAGTTTCCGACGGCGGCTGTGGCCAATGCCCCCGCCGAGACCGTCAACGGCGTGGCGATTCCCATTGGGACGTTTCAGCCGGCTGCACCCAGCTACCTCAATCAGCACGACTTCAACATCAACGCGGACCTGAACCTGGCCAGACATCAGCTCCGGGGACGCTTCCTGTATGACCGGCAGCGAAGTCCCAATGTCAACCCGGATACCCCACTAGCGCAGTTCACAGGCTCAATTGGCGCGGATAACCGCAAGGTCATCTTCACCGATGCCTGGGCTGCCAGCGACCGCGTGATAAATGACTTCCGCCTGTCCTACTCACGGTTTGTGCAGGGATTCACCGTGCCCGGGGAGTTTGCCAACTTTCCCAACGCCAAAGTGGATGTGCTGGGTTTGAATGTTGGTCCAGAGGGGAACTCGCCGCAGAGCTACACCCAAAACAATTATCAGATCCTGAACAACATCAGCATCGTCAAAGGCGCACACACGATTAAGTTCGGCCCTGAATACCGCCGATGGATCGCTCCCTCCAACTTCCTGCCCCGGGAACGCGGTGAATGGGACTATGCCGATCTGCAGACACTCATCAACGACGAGGTTCCCAATGGCTTTAACGGGGCGCTGCGTGGAGCGGGTTCCGGAATTTTCGACGGCAACCAGCACGCGCTTTACGGTTTCGTTCAGGATGACTGGAAGGTCGCATCACGTCTCACCCTGAACCTCGGACTGCGCTACGAATGGACGAGCAACCCGTCGGGCGTGAAGTTGCAGACCTTGAACGCCATCTCCACTCTGCCCGGAGTGTTCGAATTCCGGGAACCAAGAACGGATAGAAACAATTTCATGCCGCGAATCGGCTTTGCCTGGGATCCCTCGGGCGAGGGTAAGTGGGCAGTTCGGGGTGGTTTTGGCATCTCTTACGATGTCACGCCGCAGAATTTTCCTCTCCTGCAATTGCCTCCGCAATTGCAGACCGAGCAGAACCCGGACATTACCTGCACGCTGCCGAATCCTCCCTCGTGGTGCACTTCCGGCACGGGTTTTCCTAGCTGGCGGAGGCCTGTTGCGGGTGAACGTTCCTCCGGTAACCCGGGAAGAGGCTCGGGCCGCAACCCAGGGCATCATTCTGGACCAGGTTCAGCCCAAAGTCCTGACCTGGACGCTGGGCGTGCAGCGGGAAATCATGAACGATACGAGCCTCGAACTGCGGTATTTGGGCACACGAGCCACGCAATTGCCGGTTCAGGCCCGCATAAACACTATCAGCGCGTTCACGGCGGGGCTGCGGCCTTTGCCAACATTCTTCGACTCAGGCGAAGTTCCGGCTGCCATCTTAGGCGGGGCGCGGCTCTCCGACTTCGAGAACTTCAGCCCGTTCGTGCACCCCGAATTCAGTACGATGACGGCCTTCCCACCCATTGGCGGCAGCATCTATCACGCGGGCTCGGTGGACTTGAACCGGCGCTTCGCGCGTGGGTTCATGCTGCGCACCAATTACACCTGGGCGCACAATATCGATGACGCCACCAATGAGTTGTTCAGTAGCGTCGTAAATCCGCGTCGCCCCTTTGACTGGATGAACCTGCGGCTGGACCGCGGCCGATCAACACTGGACATCCGTCACAAGTTCGCGACGTCATGGATCTACGAGCTCCCCAAGCTCGGCACCGAAAGCGGGATGCTAAAAACACTGTTGCACGGATGGCAGTGGAATGGCACCTATCTGGCGCAAACCGGGCCGCCAGTTTCCATCCTCGCCAACGCCGACGCGAACGCTAATGGCGACGCTGCCGGTGACCGTGGAATCCTTAATCCCCGAGGGACAGAGAGAGTCGGCACGGCCGTCAATTTTGTCTGTGTGGGTGGTGGCGGCGCAACTAGCATCGCCTCTACTGATACTGGGTGCGCGGGTGGCAGCGGCAAGGTGGCAGGTTACGTCGCCCAGAACCCTAATGCCCGCTACGTGCAGGCCGGGCTTGGTGCCCTCCCCACCCTCGGGCGCAACAGCTTCGGGACTTCGGGGGTGAACCTCTGGAACATGGGGTTGTTTAAGAATACAAAGCTGTCCGAACGGGTCACTCTACAGTTCCGGGTAGATACCTTCAACACCTTCAACCATCGCAACTTCTCTCTGGCACAGCCCACCGTTTTTCAGACCGGTGTGCTGATTGGTACGGTAAATAATGCCCTGAGCACTACCTACTCGAACCTCACCTCTGACCTGTTCCTGAATCAGAAGCAGTTCACGGGAGGCAAGCGCGAGATGCAACTAGGCGTGAAGCTGATCTGGTAGCGACGCCGAATTCCTCGGGGGCTCGCGAGGGCCCCCGCCAGAGTCCACTATGTCTGATCGCCACCGTACCGAACTGCTGCTTGTTTTTGCCGTTGCCCTGGGGATCTTTGTCGCCTATCAAGTGCGCCACGTTCTGCTGTTGATTTACATCAGCGCTCTCTCTTCCGTAGTAATCGGGCAATTGAACTGGTGGGCCGAGTGCGGATCGGAAAGTGGTGCCCGAGTCGCGGATTCGCCGTTTTGATTATCATAGCGCTCGCTTTTTCTGCTGCGACCCTGGTTCTTGCCTTCTTGATGCCGCCAATTATTCGTGATGTGGAAGGACTCGCCGCTGACTGGCCTCATCGCGCTGTTTCCCTTTTCAAACGCCTGTCTATAGCTGGCAAGCTAAATCCTGCCTGGCTCGAGCAGCACCTCTCCGGTACTGCTGGAGGCATCTTCTTATTGCTCAAGGGCATTGCGGGAGGCCTGTTTGGATTCTTGAGTTGGCTCACGTTGAGCGCATATTTCATCCTGGACGGCGAGCGCGCCTTTCATTGGGCGACGTCTTTGTTTCCGAGCAATCGCCGGTCTCGACTGGAGTCCACTCTCCTGCGTGCCGAGCGACGATTGCGCAACTGGCTCATCGGCCAAGCGGTCCTGATGCTGATCCTGGGGATCTCTAGCGCCATCGCCTTCGGGCTATTACGGATCAAGTATTTTTATGCGCTTGCTGTCTTCGCGGGTTTGGCGAACATAGTTCCGATCATCGGGCCAGTCATGTCCGTGATACTGGCCGGTATCGTGGCAGCCTTTGACTCATGGTGGAAGCTGCTGGGAATTGTGATTTTCTATTTCGTATACCAGCAAGTCGAGAACGCGTTTCTGACGCCGCGGATCATGAAATCCACTCTGAACCTGCCACCGCTGGCCGTCATTATTGCGCTTAGCTTGGGCGGTGCGCTGGCAGGAGTGCTCGGGGCACTTATCGGGGTGCCTACGGCTGCTCTGGTTGCCGTCGTCTTGGATGAATACGTTGTGCGAAAAGAAACACCAGCTGAATTCGCGACTCTTGACGCCTAATGCATTTACTCAGGAGTTGCGTGATTGTCTGGACGTCGAAAAACGACCCCGTGTTGGCAGGAGGATTCTCTGGTTAACAAATCACGGCGATGGCTAGAAAACCCGCCAATGGGAATCCTGCTTTACCGAAGGCTAAATGGAAAATCCTGCTTGTCGGCGACTACCCAATTAACCAGAAGGTGCGGGCAGCGATCCTCGAGAAACAAGGCTACGTAGTGGCGGGCAGCGATCCTCGAGAAACAAGGCTACGTAGTGGATACGGTCCGCGATGCAGACGAAGCCCGCGCTCGCTGGCAGCCAAACCTCTACGACTTGGTGCTCGTGGATGTCGAAAGGAACCCGCGTGTCGGCGTTAAGTTTTGCCAAGAAATTGTCAAGGTCTTGTACTCGTCCAGTAGATGGGTGACACTTTTCATTCCTTTCTCTGAGATAAGCCCCACAGCAGGAACTGCTGCGGGGTGAGATAGCCAAGCGACGCACGGTGTTGTAGATCTTCTCCCACTGCTGCAGTTCGCGGTTGAGCTTTTTCATCTCCAGCGAGCAGAGGGTGACTTGGTAGAACTCCTCGGTGTGAGTGCGATTGGCGCGTTCGACGGCGCCGTTGAGCTTTGGGGGAACGTGGCGGAAGCACGAACAGGCGCAGGCCGTGCTGCTGGCAGACCTGCTCGGACTAAGCGCAGGCGGCGGGAACCCGCTGCCGCGTGAGTTTAGCGATTCTGCTCAGCCACTAGCAGGCGCCAGTTTCGGCAGCGAGTCTCCAGCGGATGCTTGTCGGCCCCAGCGGAGCGGTGCCTAGAAAGGTGGTCACGTGTCAGGCCAAAATCGCTGCTTTAACCAGACTTATACCACGTGAGCACCCCGAGCGCAGAATTGTCGGACAGAGCTACAAACGCATTCGCACAATCCAAGGAGGCAGCCCGGGCGTTAGCGCTGGCTGCTATCCTGCGAACGAAGAACAAACTCAACCTTGCGTTCCCTGTTGAGTCGGACGGTCTCCTCCAGATCCAGTCTTGCCAATGGGAGCAATTTGTTCTCTCCATCGGGGGTCAGGAAATGGAGTCGGGTGCCTTCTAGCCAATAGTCGCTGGCGAAATAGCCGCTCCCGCTCTTAAGCATCAGAAGCGTGGGCTGTAAGGACGGACGGTCGGCGAAATCAACGGTAATGCTATTTGTCTGCCCTTGCGCGGGTGCGGTTGTCGATATCTCCCTTGTCTCCGATGCTTCTTCAGAGCCGCCACTCCGTAATTGTGGCGAGAATGTGCCTGTGCTGCTCGGTCGGAACCGCGAGGCTTCTGGTATCTGTGACGTGGTTCTTGCAGCTGTGATGGTTGCTGGAAGCTCCACGTCCTCAAGCAGTCGCAGAGTCATTCGGACCTCACCTTTGAGCGTCGGACGTGGCCCGCGTGCGAGCAGGGTGATCACTTTCACCGGCCACAGAATGGGAATGGCCCAGCCGATCGCGTCGCGCTTGGGGTGGCCTCGACCGTGGATCTTGCCCTCCCGGTCCATTCTGAGGTGGGTAACAGAAATCGCCTTGGCCGAGAGGGGGAGTATCACCGCACCGGGTAGAACCAGGCGGTCAAACTCCAGCTTGATCCATCCTTTGCCAAAGAAACGTCCGGGGTCACGGTAGTCCTGGAAATGACCGGCCAAGTAGGCACCCCTGGGAAAAACCGATCGCCCAAAAACCGCTATGGCGCTGGCATGGCAGAGAATGGGATCTCCGAGTTCCGCGGTCTGCGACGAAAAATTGGGCTCGTCCAGTGTGCATTGCAGGAGAGTTCCCGCAGGCAGAATCTCATCCGCTGCTTGTGTCACAGGTGGTGCCACAAGGCACAAAATGAGAACTAGAAACAAGAGTCTTCTAAGCATGGTCGCCTCCTCTCCGGCGGGGAACCTTTAACTAAGAGGAAGGAGTTGGTCGAAAACGCACAGGGCGAAGCGAGATCGCGCACGTACTGACGCGCGGAGATCCGCGCCAGCCAAGCCCCTCGGCTAAAAGGTCTGATACTTCCCTGCCTCATGGGACACCGCTGGATTGAACTGAACTACGAAACTACGTGGCGAGAGGGGTTGGGTACACCTTGACGGGTACAGCGCAAGAACAACGTTTTTACTCGTAGGGGGCCCGCGCAACTCGTCCGTGAATAGTGCGAGTATACACCTTTTCGGCCGGTCGGCTGGAGGTCGGGGGTATTGCTCCGCTTGCCGACGCTAGGGCGGTCCAGTAGGGGACCATCACCGAGAAAGTGTTTAACGCTGAACGGGCACTATAATTCGCGGTGATGCCAACATTGGACGATGATCTGATATCCGCCGAGCCCAAGCTTCGTCAAGCGTTTGAGGCTCTGATAAATTACATCGACCGTCCGGACTTAGAACCGCCCGATATCAGACTCCATCGTCGGCTTGCCGACGATCTGACGCTCGCCACTGCTCGGTAAGTGACACTTGTTTCCAAATTGAAGCCCTCCCGCGAATAGCCTCAACTCGATGCACAACCGTGGCCCGGAGTTTGAATGCAATGAAACATCCCCACACCAAGTCAATTCGGAAGTATTGTCTCAGGCGTGTTCACTCCCGTGCTGGCGAAACACTCGAAGTCGTTTTCGCTCATCGACTGCATTTCGGTTGGCGTTGACCGAATGCAGCGGAACTTTGCCGATGCGAAAGCAGGTGGAAGTTTGGCAGCAAACTGAATTGACGGATGTCACCGCCAAGGTGGTCATCTACGAGGCATTCATCGAGGGCAGACTGGAAGCTCCAAAGCACATTGGCCGCGCCGTGCATGACCTGCACTTCGAGCCGTTACGCTTTGCAAAGCATAACGGCTCTAATGCGGTGTGTATTGTTACGCGGAGCCTGCCTCCAGCATGCCCGGCCAGTAGGTCATTTTGACGGCTTTTTGGTCGACATAAAAGTGGCTGCTTCTAGCCAT
>WNFC01004517.1_pt1 | contig 29123 bp, 23 predicted proteins | sample 5400541 | NCBI WGS metagenome assembly WNFC01 (sample SAMN13153342, study PRJNA577476) | soil metagenome | isolation source: 120 cm saprolite under Douglas fir tree site 2 hole 2 replicate 1 | place: USA:California | collected 2015-04-18
CAGAACAGCACGCGCAGGCCGCTCAGCACTTGCAGCATCACATAGATAGTTGTAGCGGCATCCTCGCGCTGTATTTTTATCTGTTTCCACGGCGCCTGTTCGTCCAGGTAGCGGTTTGCTGCATGCGCGACCGCCATAGCTGCATTAATACCCTCTTTAAAATGGCAATTGGCTATGTTATGTCCTACCAGCGTAAAGCCTCGATCCACCTCTGCCAGCATCTCACGATCCGCCTCGCGCAGGCTTTGAGGAGATGGCACAACCCCGCCGAACTTGCTCTGCAGGAATGTCAGGGTACGATGAACCGCATTGCCGTATGTTGCCACCAGCTCATCGTTGTTGCGACGAATCAATTCCTCAAAAGTGAAATCTGTATCGCGCCCTTCAGGTGCTGTCACCGAGAGGTAGTAGCGCAGCGTATCCGGCCCGTAAAGATCGAGCACATCGCGTGTCCAGATCACGTTGCCGCGACTGCTCGAAGCCTTAGCCCCGCTCATCGTCATAAACTCATTCGCGGGCACATCATAGGGCAAATTGCGATTGCCGTAACCGATCAGCATCGCGGGCCAGATAATCGTGTGGAACGGGATATTATCCTTGCCGATAAAGTAATAGGACTTGACCGGCGGCTCGGTCTGACCAGGTACCCACCAGGTTTTCCACGCCTCAGGCGTGCCTCGTCTTTCGGCCCACTCAACCGTAGCTGAAAAGTAACCGATGACCGCGTCAAACCACACATAGATGCGCTTGTCCTCGTAGCCGTCGATCGGAATGGGGACGCCCCAGTCCAGGTCGCGGGTGATAGCGCGCGGCCTCAATCCCTCTTTGAGCCAGTTCATGGCAAAAGCCAGTGTATTGGGGCGCCAGAAATCCTTGCCCTCTGACAACCATGCCAGCAATGGCTCCTGCAGCTTGGGCAGATCCAGGAAAAAGTGTTCCGTTGTGCGAATTTCCAGGGGAGCTAGCTTGCTGCCGCAGATGCGACAGCGGGGCGCTATCAAATCAACCGGGTCGAGTGTCCGGCCACAATTGTCACACTGGTCGCCGCGTGCTGACGGGAAGCCACAATGCGGGCAGGTGCCTTCGACATAGCGGTCGGGTAGGAAGCGGCGATCGGTTGGGCAGTAGGGAGACTCCATAGAGTCTTTGAAGATATAACCCTTATCATGAAGCGTCAAAAAGAAATCCTGCGTTATGCGATAGTGGTTTTCTGTTCCCGTCTCGGTATATAAATCCCAGGACATGCCTAATCTATCCCACACTTCGCTGATTTGCCGGTGATAGCGCGCCACGAATGCGCGCGGCGTAATACCCTCCCGCTCCGCGTCAACCAGGATCGGCGTGCCGTGTTCATCGCTGCCCGAAACCATCAGCACCCTGTTCCCCGCCATGCGGTGGTAGCGTGCAAAAGTATCAGCGGGCAGATAGGCCCCGACAATCTGGCCAACATGTGTGGAGCTTTTCGCATACGGCCAGGCCACGCAAACAAGTATATGTTCATTCATGTAACAATGAATCTCCCTCGAATTAAGTAAGGATGGGTGCACAGGACTAGAGGTCTGTCCTGCTGTCACCCTGAGCGAAGCGAAGGGTCGGTGCACTGCGTCCTCTTGTACGCCCGAACAAGCCCGCCCTTTTTGTGGCGGGCAGGGAAGTCCCCCGGACTTCCATCCAGGTACTGTATCACGTAACTTTGCGTATTATAGCATAGCTAGCGGGGAGTACAAGTGTAGTCTACATCCCGATGTATCGCGCGTACACCGAACGTGCCACCTGCACATCATCGGTCCCCTTGATGATCGCTCGCGCGTCGGGAAAAATCGTCAACTCATATCCATCGACGATGAAGCGCAGCAGGAACTCGTTGATGGATACCTGCCCGACAGGGCGCAGCCGCTCCGCCAGGTCCGCCAGATTAATCTTATCTCCTCTTCTGCCACCTCGCACCTGCACCGCGTCACGTCCACAGAGGCTTGTACTGCTCGTCCCACTGAGCGAATCAAGGAATTCGTAATCGTGCAGGCCGCAGGTTGGGCAATCGGGCTGGCGCGGCAGCTCTATGCGTTCGCTCGTATTCTCCCACACATCCATCCAGAACATGGCGCGGCTCACCTGCTCGCTTTTCAGCAGCAGCTTGAGAGCCTCGGTGGATGCGACACCCGCAATCGCTCCCACAATGCCGTTGAGTACGCCTGCTGTATCACAGGTAGGGGTAGTGCCGGGCAATGGCATTTCCGGAAAAATACAGCGCAGGCAGGGCGTATCTCCGGGGATAATATTCATCGTTACCCCGTATGACGCAATCACGCCGCTGTAGATCCACGGGCGCCCGTATTTCACACACACATCGTTGAGCAGGTAGCGTGTCTCGAAATTGTCCGTAGCATCAAGTACCAGGTCTACACCTTTTACCAGGGACTCTACGCCGTCAGCATTGATATCTTCTACCAGCGTCTCTATCTTCGTTTCGCTGTTCACGCGTTGCAGCTTTTCAGCGGCGGCAATGGCTTTGGGTAGTCGCCGCGCGATATCGTCCTCATCGAAGAGAATCTGCCGCTGCAGGTTATTCAACTCGATATAGTCGCGGTCAGCAATCACCAATCGACCAATACCTGCGCGGCACAGATTATTAGCGAGTACAGTTCCCAGCGCTCCACAGCCTATAATGGCGACCGATGCGTCAGAGAGACGCTCTTGTCCCTCCTTGCCAATAGGCCCAAACAGCGTCTGGCGTGAATAGCGGTCGAGTGCAGCCATCAAAAGTGCTCCTTGTGTTGACGCGTTTTGCTCCATTCTAGCACAAAATGCTCGTAACTCGCTCGTTATCGAGAGACTGTAACGTCGTCGAGTATACTAAAGTAAAGGGGCGTTTAGCATCAGGTTGGCAGTTACAGCCAACTGTGTTACAATGCAAAAGTGACCGATTGTAGTAACATTGAATAAGCAGAACAGTTTACTAGCACGGGGACACTATGAAAAAAGTTTTAATTATTGATGATAACCCGACAATTGTAGAATTAATAAAATATGCTGTAAACCTGCAGAGCGCATACCAGGTTGTCGCCGCCTACGATGGTGAGCAAGGATTAAAGTCCGTCTATAGCGAGAATCCCGATTGCATTATTATCGATGTCAAGATGCCGCGCATGGATGGGTATAAACTCGTTCGCTGCCTGCGAGGCGATGCTCGCACCGCCAACATTCCTATGATCATCCTGAGCGCAATGACTCGTGAGGAAGATCAGATGACAGGGTGGCTCTCAGGCGTTGACGAGTATCTTACAAAACCATTTAAGCCGAGAGCGCTTAATGCAGCTATAGAACGAGTCTTACACCTGACACCGGCTGACCGGCAACGTCGTATGGATTACTTGCTAGAGTCGCACGCTGAACGAGAATAACAGTGCTTGAACTACAGAGACTGCGTCGATTACACATTCTTTTAGTTGACAATGATCCAGGTTCATGCGATAAAATACGGCGGGCTTTAGAAAGTGAATTCTTACTCTATAGTGCTAACTCTTTAGATGAGGCCCGGCAATATCTGAAGGAGTATATGCCCGATCTGGTAATCTGCGAAGTGTTACTTGGGCAGGAAAGCGGCTTGGAACTCTGTCGTTTTATTCGCAGCACGCCCTCGCTGCACAATCTCCCCATTATGCTCCTTACTTCCCTCACAACCCTCCAGGACAAAATTGCCGGATTTGACGCCGGTGCCGATGATTATGTGATCAAACCATTTGATGCGCGCCACTTAATAGCGCGCATCCATTTGCTTGCACGTATGAAACGCATGGAACGGCATGATGACTGACCGGTTCTATCCGGGGAAGTGGCAGGCCGCCCAGTGATTCTGTTGTTTCTCTTCCAGGGGAGGATTGACCTCGCGGCAGATCTGCTGGGCCTTCCAGCAGCGCGGATGGAAGTTGCAGCCAGAGGGTGGATTGACCGGGCTTGGTACATCGCCCTCCAGGATGATACGCTTTCGCCGCTGCTCTTTTTCAGGATCAGGCACTGGAATAGCCGAAAGGAGCGCTTGCGTGTAGGGGTGCAAAGGCAGCTCATACAACTCCTCGCTCTTTGCCAGTTCTGCTATCCGTCCAAGGTACATCACTGCCACGCGGTCACTGATATGCTTGACTACCGAGAGGTTATGCGCAATAAACAGGTAAGTCAGGCCAAACTGCCCCTGCAGCTCCTCCATCAGGTTCAGTACCTGCGCTTGAATCGACACATCGAGCGCAGACACCGGCTCATCTGCCACAATGAATGAGGGTCGCAGAGCCAGGGCTCGTGCAATGCCAATGCGCTGGCGTTGGCCACCGCTGAACTCGTGGGCAAAGCGGTTTACCACTTCCATCATGTGCGCTACCTCATCCTGAATTTCTTTCTTATTGCCCCGGTGGAAGTTCTCGAGTGGCTCTGCAATGATCTGTCCAACCGTGAAACGCGGGCTGAGCGAGCCGTACGGGTCCTGGAACACCATCTGCATGTCTGCTCGCCTCTTACGTATCTCACCCGCTGAAAGTTTCGTCAGTTCAACATCGTTCACCTTAATGCTGCCTGCCGTCGGTTTAATCAGCTGTAAAATGGCTCGCCCTGTTGTCGATTTGCCGCAGCCGCTTTCTCCCACCAAACCTAATGTCTCGCCACGACGGACAAACAGGTCAACGCCGTCGACCGCCTTAACAGTTGCCACAGTGCGGCTGAGGATTCCCCCCTTGATGGGGAAATGGACTTTCAAGCCTTTGACATCGACCAGGGTAGTTCCTGTCGTCTCGGGCGTTCGTACTTCTTGTGCCATACCATTCCCTCCCCTTAGTCTGGATAGAAACAGGCCGCTACTTGCTCGCCACGACCTACTGGCATCAACTCGGGGCGTTCTTGCCGGCAGCGGCTTTGCACTTTGGGACAACGCGGCGCATAGGGACAACCGGTAGGTGGATTAAGCAGGTCTGGCGGTTGGCCTCCAATAGGCGTGAGCTTGATGCCGCGTTGATCGTCCAGGCGCGGAATAGAGTGCAGCAATCCCACCGTATAGGGGTGCGCCGGGGTCTCAAAAATCTGTTTGACCGGCGCGGACTCTATGATATGTCCAGCATACATCACATTCACAAATTCGCATGTACCGGCTACCACGCCGAGATCGTGGGTAATCAGCATCACCGCCGTATCGAATTCCTTCGACAATCCCTTCACCAGCTCCAGAATCTGGGCCTGGATGGTCACATCCAGCGCCGTAGTAGGCTCATCTGCAATCAGCAGTTTAGGATTGCATGCCAGGGCGATGGCAATCATGACGCGCTGGCGCATGCCGCCGCTGAACTCGTGCGGGTAGTTCTTGGCGCGTCGTTTCGCATCTGGAATACGCACCAGGTCGAGCATTTCGATGGCGCGTTTCCAGGACTGGTCTTTATTGAGCTCTTTGCGGTGCCGCTTGACCGTTTCAGCAATCTGGTAACCTACGGTGAACACAGGATTAAGCGAGGTCATCGGGTCCTGGAAAATCATCGAGATTTTGCTGCCGCGCAAATCGGTCATCTCGTTCTGGTTCTTCTCCAGGATATTTTCACCGTTGAAGTTGATCTCGCCGCCAACGATCTTGCCCGGTGGGTTGGCTACCAGGCGCATTACAGAAAGCGCGGTAACGCTTTTGCCGCAGCCGCTCTCACCTACTAATCCCAGGGTTTCACCAGGCTTGATGGTAAAAGAGACATCATCGACAGCCTTCACTACCCCTCCACGTGTAAAAAAGTATGTCTTGAGGTTGTTTACCTCAAGCAGATTCTCTGTCATAGCTGTTACTCCGCTCACTAATCTTTTGATCGAGGATCGAAGGCGTCGCGCAAGCCATCACCCAGGAAGGAGAATGCCATCACTAAAATGGCCAGCAAGGCAGTGGGCAGCAGGATTTCAAAGGGATGAGAATCAATGACATTTTGCGCCTGGGAAATCATCAGGCCGATACTGGAGCCTGGGGGCTGAACGCCAAGGCCGAGCAAGCTGATGCCGGCCTCGCCGATAATGGTACCCACGATGTTCAGCGTTGCTGCGACTACCACGATGCTGAACAGGTTGGGGATAATATGGCGTAGAATAATACGAATATCACTGGTACCCGCCGTCCGCGCAGCCTCGATAAATTGTTGCTCTTTGAGCTGCAGCGTCTGCCCTCTCACATAGCGCGCCATCAGTGGCCACGCCACGAAAGCAAGGGCCAGCGAGACCAGTAACAGGCGAGCATTGCCATTCGCCCCGATAATAGGGATGTTGCCCAGGGCGGTATCGGCCCAACCACCCCAAATTCCGGCCACCATAATGATAAACAGCAAGCCGGGGAAGGCAAAAATGATATCGGTAAAACGCGCCAGCACCTGGTCAATCGCCCCACCATGGAAGCCGGCCAGGACTCCCACGGTGACCCCCACGCCGACATCTACCACCTCTACCAGCAAGGCGACAGTTATCGATATCAGTATTCCCTGCATCAGGCGTGCGAGCTGATCGCGACCAAGCGGATCTGTTCCCAACCAGTATTGGGATGATGGCAATTCATCCTGCCGGTCGAGTTCCTGGTGATAGTACGTGTGATATACACCCGGCCCTATTGGCCCGGAGACTGTACTTTGATAAGTACCTCCGATATGTTGGTAAATAAATGGACCAAAAAGCGCCAGTAACACAAAGAAGACAACGACCCCGACGCTTGCCATGGCGCGTTTATCGCGTCTCAGCCTGCGCATCGAGTCCTGGAAAGGTGTTGTTGGCTTTTTCTGCTTTTCCTGCAGGTCTTTCAGTTCGTTCTCGCCGAGCGTAGTGGCAAGGTTATTCTCTGTGAGCAACGCCAGGTCCGGGTCAAATTGTGCCGGACTCATCCCCGCATCGGGAGCCATAAATCCTTCGGCAGCTATTTCCTGGTTCTTATCTTTTGTATCCATCTCTTTGTCAACCTCTTACACAGCTTTAATGCGCGGGTCTACCAGCGTATATGCAATATCCGATACCAAGTTGCCCAGGACAACCGCAACCGCCAGAAGGACCACCGTCGCCTGGATGACCGGGTAGTCGCGGTTCATTATTGCATTGAGCGTCGCCAGGCCGATACCGGGTATGTTGAAGATATCTTCGAGGAAAAACGTCCCTGTGACGATCAGACCGAGTGAGAGACCGAGGACAGTGACCAGGGGAATGAGCGCATTACGCAGTGTGTGACGGTAGATGACCGCTCGTTCGCGCAAACCCTTTGCGCGCGCGGTGCGTACAAAATCCTGGCGCAACACCTCGAGCATACTTGTACGCGTCAGGCGCGCCAGGTATGCCAGGCCGGCCAGCGCCAGTATCACAATCGGCCCTATTTTGAGCTGTAGATCGGACAAGGTATACTGCCAGGCGTTGCCCCAGTTAGCGACTGGCCATTGGGCGCCGGTATGGACGTCAATCCATACAACAAGCACCTGGAAAAATACCGCGAAGACAAATACCGGCAGCGAATACATCACCAGCACGACCCCCATATTGACTGTATCAATCCAGGTATTCGCTTTCAGCGCGCTGAGTACGCCGATGGGGATACCTATCAACACTTCCAGAACCAGCGCCCAGAATCCAAGTTCCGCCGAGACCGGTACCGCTTGTTTGAGAATGCTCCAGACTGGCTGGTTCTGGAATTCAAAAGAGTATCCAAAGTCGAGCCTGAACAGACCCGTTAAAAAGTGCCAGTACTGCACAAAGAAAGGTTGATCCAGCCCGTATGCGTGCTTCAACTGGGCATAGGTCACTGGATCAAAATGGCTCCCCATCAATGTGCGGATTGGATCTCCAGGAGCAAAATAGCCCATCACGAAGGTGATGAACGTGACACCGATGACAACGAAGATGAGGCCGATGAACCTTTTGATCAAGAATTGAACCATAGTATACCCCTTGCTCCCTTGTAAGAGGTTGTTATGTTCTCAAGATGGCCCGTTCGGCCATCTCAATCCCATTGTTTCGTCGCTCATCTATCGCCCCTGTTATAAAAGAATTGCCTGTGAAACGGCACCTCTTCACAGACAAAACCGAAAGGTGAAATTTACAGGGTTACCTAAGTGAGCTTTTACTAATTTTAAGTGACATTTCTACCATTGTCAAGGCGAACTGGGCTCGTTATTCACATGCAAACCCGCTCGCTTCTTGCTGCTGGCTCGTGTCAGCGATGCGTTTCATCTCATGACCCGCGTTTAACACGGGGATACAAAGCTGAATGTTCAGAATGTGGGGCAGCAATCGTTGGGATCGCTGCCCCACATTCTGAACATTGCTACAAGTCTAGCAGCAGCTTCACTATGTTAGTGAGTCGCGATGAAGATGTTGCCCCAGTCATTGGGTGGAATTAACAACTGTGGATTGAAGACCATGCCCTTGACGTACGGCTTGAGCACCTGGGCGACTGCCACCTGCTCCATTGGCAACCAGGCGACATCGTTGACCAGTTGCTGCTCGGCCTGGTTATACGCCTGCAGGCGGGAAGTCTGGTCGGGATTCACGTCAGCCGCTGCCAGCGCCTGCTGGGTTTGCTGCTGTGTGGCCGTGTCGGTTGAATGATTCTGACCGTAGTTAATCTGGTTGTAGGGCGCGCCTGCGCCGAACTGCAGCGTGGTCCAGTCCTGTGGGTCGGGATAGTCGGCGATCCAGGCGATACCCCAGAACTGCAGGCCCTTTGGATTGTTCAGCGCTGCTTCAGAATCCGTGAGCAGCTTGTTGAAATCCTCGGGAGCCGCTTTGACACTGACACCCAGCGTGTTCTGCCACATCTGTACCAGGGCGGCAACTTCATTGTCTTCGTCTGGATTACCACTCGGATAGGTCAGCGTGACCGGGGGCATCTGAGAAACGCTCGTCCAGCCCTCTTCCTGCAAGCCCTGCTGGAGGAGCGCCTTGGCCTTGGCCGTGTCGCCACTGGTGCTCGTCACGCCGTCGGGGCCTGTCAGATTCGGGTAGTAGCCCGGCATGCCCTTCGGCACGATATGGTTCGTGGCGATGAGGGTGTCCTTCCACACTGAGTGGACGATCAGGTCCTTGTTGACGGCGAGGGCGAACGCCTGGCGGATGTGGATATTGTCGAACGGCTTCACCAGGTAATTCATGGTGTAGTAGTTGATCCACAACTGCGGTATCAGCATGAACTGGTTGTTCGGCAGCGCCCTGGCCGTTGCAAGGTCGGCGGTAGGAACACCTAGAGAGTAGTCGGTCTGTCCCGCCTGGTACGCTTTGAAATTCGTGCCAGTATCTTTGTAGAACGGGTATATCAGCTTCTGCACTTGCGGTTGGGCACCGTAGTAATTGGGGTTCGGCACGAAAGTGATATTCGTGCCGCGTGTCCACGATTGGACCTTAAATGGACCATCGCCGCCTTGACCACCATTGTCAGACAGGTGATCGGTCCAGTTTGCGCCATACTGGTCGATCACGCTCTTCTCAACCACGTAGGAAGTCGAGTAGACCAATGCATCCAGGAAGTAAGAAGCTTTCTTGTTGGCGATGATGACGACAGTGTTGGCATCGGGTGTCAACAGGCTGTCGCCTATGATGGTCTGGATCTTGCCCGCGTTCAGCTTATCGGAGTCTTTGATCAAAGCCAGGTAGGTGGGGCCGACCACAGATTTGGTAGCGGGCAGCAGTGCGCGGTTAATACTGTAGACGACGTCCGCCGAGGTCAGCGGGGTGCCATCACTGAACTTCAAGTTGTGTCTCAGGTTGAACGTCCATGTCAGGCCATCGGAGGCCAGGGAGTCGGACGATGCAAGTTGTGGCTGGACTTTCAAATTGTCGTCAAATTGCACCAGGCCGGTATATATCAGGTCGATACCAGCGATGGATGCTGCATCCGTCGATAGAGCCGGATCCATCGTCTTGAGGTCCGGAATGGCGTTTTCAAAAGGAAAATTCAGTACTTGCTGGGCTGCCGGAGCTTTTTGGGGGGATGTCGTTGTCGTCGACGTTGTACCCCCACAGGCCACCAGCAGCATGGCCATCAGGGCCAGGCAAGTTGGCAGAAGCCTTGTCACTAACTTCTTTCCAGGTCGCATTCGTGACTTCTCCTTCTTCTTGTGTATGAAATACTTTGTATGCTATGTTCCCTCGATGTAATGAGGGAGGGTTGGCAAGAAGGGAACCGTTTCCCTTCTTGCTGAGGTCGTCACTGCTTCTCTGCTTCCTCCCGCTGGAGGAGTTAACGTAAATTTGCCAGCTTTTCTTGATGAACCCTCCTTTCACAGAGCATGATGTCTGGCGACTGGTCAGCTCTGAGCTTGCAGACACAAGCTTTCGCCATTGTGCGTTCATACACATATAATAACTGCCTTAATATAGGGTGTATACTGGAAACCGTCTACAAGCGTGAACAGCTTCGAACGGCGGCATGTAGTAATTACTACGTTCAGGAATATTTGAATCTCACACAATAATCGACCAGCTGAGCATTTCGGGTTAGTTGTCATAGCTGTTACTCCGCTCACTAATCTTTTGATCGAGGATCGAAGGCGTCGCGCAAGCCATCACCCAGGAAGGAGAATGCCAGCACAATAACCGTCAAAGCCACCGATGGCACGATCACCTCCCACGGGTGCACCGCAATGGCGGTCGCGGCATCCGAGATCATCAGCCCGATGCTGGAGCCGGGCGCTTGCACACCCAATCCAAGGAAACTCAGGCCGGCTTCACCGATGATGGTGGCAGACATGTCCAGGGTCGCGGCCACTACCACGATACTGAACAGGTTGGGGATGATATGGCGCCACATGATGCGCACGTTGGTGGTGCCCGCGGTTCGTGCCGCCTCCACAAACTGCTGCTCTTTGAGCTGCAGGGTTTGCCCGCGCACATAACGCGCCATCAGCGGCCAGGTAGTGATAGCCAGGGCGATCGAGACCAGCACGAGGCGCGCGTTCCCGTTTGGGCCAATGATGGGGATGTGGGAAAAAACGTCATCGGCGCTGGTGCCAAAGATACCCGTGAGCAGAATGGCGAAGAGCAGGCCGGGGAAGGCGAACATGAGATCGGTGAAGCGCGCCAGCAACTGGTCGATCCAGCCGCCAAAAAAGCCTGCCAGCACGCCAACCAGCACGCCCAGCCCGATATCGATGATCTCCACCATAATGACGACCGCCAGGGAGACCAGCATGCCCTGCATCAGGCGAGCTAACAGATCGCGCCCGATGCCGTCCGTGCCCAGCCAGTACATGCTTGAGGGGAGCTGATCCTGGTTCGTGAGTTCCGTCCAGAATGGGTTGTGATACTTGCTCGGGCCGATGGCGCCGTTTATGGGGCTGATGTAGGTGCCGCCGATGTGTTGGTAGATGATGGGGCCGAAGAGGGGGATCAAGACGAAGAGGACGATGATCCCCAGGCTGAGCATGGCTCGCTTATCGCGCCGCAGCCGCCGCAGCGAGTCTTGCAGAGGCGTCGGTGACTTCTGTGATTGCTGTCCCGGGGGAAGTACCTGTACTTGCCCGGGGGCCTCCGCGCCGTTTACTGCCACTCCCTCTTCAAAAATAAGGGGGGACATCGAGGAATCGGGGAACATCACCCCCGGAGAGGCAAGTTCCGAATCCTTATCCTTCGTGTCCATATGTTCTACTTGCCTCCTATCCTAGGCGACCTTGATACGTGGGTCAGCGACGCTATACAGTATATCCGCTATCAAGTTTCCAATAACCACCGCGACAGCAAGCAAAACGACTGTAGCCTGCATGACGGGGTAGTCGCGGGCGTTGATGGAGGTGATCGAGACCTGCGCGATGCCGGGGATGTTGAAAATCCGTTCGACGAAAAATGCGCCTGTGACAAGCAAGCCGATCGAGAGGCCAAAGATGGTGATCAGCGGAATCATCGCGTTGCGAAAGGCGTGGCGATAGATCACCGTGCGTTCGCGCATGCCCTTTGCTCGTGCCGTGCGTACATAATCCTGGCGTAAGACTTCCAGCATACTGTTGCGGGCGAGGCGGGCGTATAAGGCCGCTTCGGTTGCAGCGAGGACCAGGATTGGCACGATCTTGGCCTGGAGATCGCTCAAGGTGTACTGCCAGGGGTTGCCCCAACCTGATACCGGCCAGGTATTGCCGGTGCTGGTGTCAAACCAGACGATGACTAACTGGGCGAATATCGCGAGTACGAAAGCAGGCAGCGCATACAGGACCAGCATGGCGCCTATGTTGACGGTGTCAACCCAGGTGTTGGCCTTGAGCGCAGATACGATGCCAACTGGCACTCCAACCAGTATCGATATAGTCAGTGCCCACAAACCTAATTCGGCCGAGACTGGCACGCCGTCTTTGAGGATGTCCCACACGGGTCGGTTCTGGGTGACGAATGAGAGCCCGAAGTCGAATCTGGCCAGGTTGGTGAGAAAGTGCCAGTATTGCTGGTACCAGGGCAGGTCCAGCCCGTAACTGTGTTTCAGGCTGAGGTAGACCGACGGTATAAAATGATTGCCCAGCATCCCACGAATCGGATCACCCGGGGCAAAATATCCCAGGATGAATGTAATAAAGGTTACACCGATGACTACAAAAATCAGTCCGATGAACCTTTTTACAAGGAACTGAACCATACTGTACCCTCTACTCTCTTGTTCGCGCTTGCAACACTGCAGATAGCATCGCGAGCCATCCGTGGTACATTTCGCATACTATGAGTCCTGCCGCCGAGACGCACCCATGAAACGGCACTTTTTTTATAGACACGCCTCGATATTACTGAAGGCAGACACTACGGGGATGAACTTTTAAATATTGTATGTGACGCCTGGACTCTTGTCAAACGTCCTGCCGGGGAAATCCTCTTCCTGTAGGGGCGAGGGCGGTGAGGAGTGGCTGGGTGGGCCTTGCTCCTTTCGTCTCGGCTGAGCGCGAACGCTATGCCTTGGGTCTCGCCTGAGTGCGAAGCACTAGCGACGCAGTCGCGTTGGCGAGACCGATAGGTTCAGTTGCGCAGCAGCGTTGGCCGGATGGATAAGTGCCAGGCAAGACGGATAAGTGCCAATGGTCGCCCGCTCGTTCCCCCTAATGGACGTAGATTCGTCATTTTTCCGCTCGAGCTTATCTGTCAGGAGGTGAAGGCATAAGTAGTTCTCTCGCCACTGGCAACAGAGGAGGGCACAGCATTCGTACGAACACCATGCCCCTCTGTTTCTGCACGTGTGCAGGGTCAGCATTTCTACGACGTCTTAGCGCAAGGTGTATCCGTAGAGATGTAGATGTTATGCCAGTCATCAGGTGGCGTCAGGCCGAAGGCGTTAAGCGCCCGGCCCTGCACGCACGGCTTTATCAGTAGGTTGCTCTCTTCCTGCTCCATCGGGAACCAGGCTACGAAATTGACCAGCTCCTGCTCGATCTTGTTGTAAGCTGCCAGGCGAGCAGTCGGGTCGGTCAAGAGGTCGGCGGCTTCCATCTCGGCCTGCACCGCCTGCTGAGCGGCGGCGTCGGGGCCGTGGTTTTGGCCGAAGCTCATCCCGTTCTGGCTCTGGCCCTTGTCAAACTGCAGGGTGGTCCAGTCCTCGGGGTCGGGATAGTCGGCGATCCACGCGGGACCGGTGTAAAACTGCAAGGGGTTAGCGGAGCCAAGCGCCTCGTCCGCGAACAGTTTGTAGATGTCGATGTCGTCGGTCTTGACGCTGATGCCCAGGACGGTCTGCCACATCTGCTGCATCGCGGCCACTTCATTCCGGGCAGCCTGTAAGCCGGCGCTCGAGTAGGTCAGGGTGATGGGTGGGAAGTTCGCAGCACTGGCATATCCCTGGGCCGTCATGCACTGCGTTTCCAGTGACTTGGCCATGGTGGGGTTGCCCGCGGTGCTGGTGGTGCCATCTGGCCCCTTGAGGCCCGGGTCATAGCCATACTGCCCTTGCGGCACGATATGGTTGGTGGCGATGATGGAGTTCTTCCACACGGTCTTGACGATCAGGTCCTTGTTGATGGCCAGCGCGAAGGCCTGCCGGCACGAGGTCACGTCGAACGGCTTCTGCAGGTAGTTCATCGTGTAGTAGTCGATCGCCAGGAACGGGGTATTACGGTAATCAGAGTGTCCCCTGACCTGCTGAAGGACTGTAGTGGGAATGGGGGTGTCGTCGAGCTGATCGACCTGGTAGGCCGAGTAGCCCGTGTCTGCTACCTTGTAGAAAGGGAAGATCACTTTCTGCAACTGCGGCTTCAGGCCGTAGTAGTTGGGGTTTGGCACGAAGACGATTTGCTTGTTGTGCATGTACTCCTCTACCTTGAAAGGACCATCGCCGCCCTGGCCACCGTTGTCCGCCAGGTGATCGGTCCAGTTCTTGCCATACTTCGTGACCACGCTCTTCTCGACTACAAACGAGGCCGGGTAGGTCAGGGATTGGATAAAGAAGGCGACCGGCGAGGCGGCTTTGACCACGACGGTGTTGGGGTCAGGAGCCAGCAGGCTGTCGCCGATGATCGTCTTGATGGAGCCGGCAGCGAGTTTGCTGGCGTCTTTGATGTACCGCAGGTCGTACGGTCCGGTACCGGATTGTGTGGCTGGTTGCAATGCGCGGTCCATGCTATAGACCACGTCCGCAGAGGTGAGCGGGGTACCGTCGCTGAACATCAGGTTGGGCCGCAGCGTGAACGTGTAGGTCAGGTTGTCGGGGGAGACTTGATAGCTTGATGCAAGCTGCGGGTGCACCTTGAGGTCGTCGCCTAACTGCACCAGTCCGGTAAAGACGTTCTCAATGGCCGAGGCAGAGAAAAAATCCGGCGCGAGCGCCGGGTCGAACGACAAAATATCCGTGGTGCCCACCTCAGCGCCGCTGATCAGGATCTGCTGGCTCTGGGCGGCTTTCGTATGCACCGCCGCTGGTGTGCTGGTAGTTCCACCTCCGCTGCAGGCTACCATCATCAGGGCGACTGCGCAGAGCAGCGCGGTTAAGAACGCTGAAGAACGTTTCTTGCCAGGTCGCATGTGTGATTTCTCCTTTTTCTAGTCCGAATTAAACGGAGTAGGCCGGATACTGGAAAAGCCGTAAATATAGAAACCGCTACGAACGGTGGCATGCTAGTATTACGTCAGGGGGGATATTGAAATCTCACACAGCAGGTCAATGCTGCAGGATATAGATATTGGCCCAATCTCCGGGAGGAATCAGCCCTAGCTCGTTGTTCACCATGCCGATCACATAGGGTTTGCGTAAATAGACACTTGTTACCTGCTCCATTGGCATCCAGGCAACATCGTTAACCAACTGCTGCTCTGCCTTCTGGTAGGCCTGCATCCGGGCGTCCTGTTGAAAGTTGGCGTCGGCTGCTTCCAACTGCATTTGGGTAGCTTGCTGCTGGGCTGCATTCGTGCCGTAATTTTCACCATAATTCATGCTATTATTGGGCATGCCCCTGTCGAACTGGCGTGTCAGCCAATCTTGTGGGTCAGGATATTCCGCGACCCATGCCAGGCCCCAGAACTGCAAGCCTTGCGCATTGCTCGTCGCTGCTGTCACTTCATCGAGCAGTGTATTATAGTCTACCGGGTTAGGCGTGACCGTGACGCCCAGAACGCTCTGCCACATCGTAATCATGGCTTTGACTTCTTGATCGAAGTTGCTCACACCAGCCGCATAGGTCAATTTGATGAGAGGTAACTGCGCAGCACTTGACCAGTTCTCTTCCTTTAAACCCTGCAGCAGTAGCGCCCTGGCCTTGTCGGGATTGCCTAATAATGACTGCGTTCCGTCGGGACCTGTTAGATTTGGGTTGTAGCCCGGCATGTCCTGGGGCACGATATGATTTGTTGGGATCACCGTCCCTTGCCAGACCTGGTTCGCAATCTCCGTTTTATTGATAGCCAGTGCGAATGCTTCGCGGATATGGATATTGTCGAACGGCTTGACCAGGTAATTCATCGTGTAGTAATTGATCCACAATTGTGGAACCTGCTGGAAATCCGCGTGCGTCTTATCCTGGCTAAAGGCGGTGACGGGCACGCCGGTGACATCGACTTGGCCCTTTTGATACGCCTGGTAGGCGGCCTCCTCTGCTGGATAGAACGGAAAGATCACTTTTTGCAGTTGTGGCAATGTACCGTAGTAATTGTGGTTAGGCGCAAAGTCGATTTCTTTGCCGTGGATATACTGTGTTACCCTGAATGGACCGGCTCCCCCGCCCAGTGTCAGGTGGTCGGTGAAGTTTGCGCCGAATGCATCGATCAACCTCTTCTCGACGACGTAAGAGCACGGCTGCGTAAGCATCGCCAGAAAGTAGGCAGCCTTCTTCTTTGTCTGTATCACCACTGTGTTTGCATCGGGAGCTAGCAGGCTGTTGTTAATCAGTGTCGAAATCTGGCCTGCCAGCAGCTTATCAGAATCGCGAATCAGGTCCAGGAAGATTGGAGCGACCGTGGACTTGGTAGCCGGTTGCAATGCGCGGTCAATGCTGTAAATCACATCTGCCGAAGTCAACGGGCTGCCGTCGCTAAACTTCAGGTGGGATTTCAAGTGAAATGTCCAGGTCAGGCCATCGGGACTCTGACCCCAGGACTGCGCTAGCTGCGGCAGTACCTGGAGTTTGTCATTGAGTTGCACCAGTCCTGTGAAGACCATTTGAATGGCCGTGATGGATGAAGCGTCATACGCCAGCGCCGGGTCGAACGTCGTAATATCCGAAGCCCCCAGTATGGGGGCAACGTAGACCTGCTGGCTGGGTGGAGCTTTTACGGGTTTGGCCGGTATGTTCGTGTTGCTTCCTCCAAATAATTCGCAAGAGGATAAGAGTAGAGCCATGAAGCATACTATCGCTGGTGCAAAAAACGCAGTATATCTATTCTTATTGATATCCATCTATCATTGACCATCTTTCGAGCGTCACACATTGTCGACCAGCGTGTTGCGCCTGGCAAAGGCCGCGGCGCGCAGTGCTACATGAAGAAATCCCTCGATGCCAATACCCGCGAGAGTTGATGGCCATCCCACATATTCTTCACCGCCTGCCTGCACGATTTGCAGCGTATGCCCCTGGTCGGCGGCAGCATCCGCTTTAGCGGCGGCAAGGCCTACAGCGGCGAATAGGGCGCGCGCATCATGTCCCAATTGAATATAACGGCGCGCGGTTGAAATTGCTCCTGCCAGGTCCTGTGCATCTAATTGCTCGCCCAGTGTATCTAACAATACCGGGGCGATCAAGCCTCCGCCCAGGACAGGAGAGCGCGTAGCTGCTGGCTGCGCCGGGGCAGTCTGCTCTCCCAGTTCCTTGTGCAGCGCATTCAAATAGGCTGCAGAGGTGAACAGCAAGGGTAACGCCTCTACTTCCTGCACCTGTGCGAATACCAGGCGTACTGCTGCCGTGAAGAGCAGACCATGTGCGGCGCGCACGAAAGCATCGCGGTCACCATCACCTACCCTTTGCATGAGGTCGGTTGCAGCGAGTGCGATCACGGAACCGATACCGTGTGAAGATGCTCCCGCCTTGATTAGCGCCTCGTATACTCGCTGGCAAATCTGGGGCGTATCGGCATCGCTGAGAATGAGGCGGCGCAGGGGAAGGGCGTTTTCGTCTTTTGGCGCGGCAAGGCGAGTGCGGTAACTATCAAGACTATGAATCGAATCAGAAAGAAACGAACGTACCGTATTAACCCAGGGCGGTTCTTCAGTATGCAGTGGGAGATGAGGCACAAGCCAGTGTAGAATATTCGGCGTGCGATCACTCCACTCAACCGCGTCTAGCAACTGTGTGCCCCGCACCGCAAACATCAGCGGGTGCCCGGCATTCTGGAAAGTGGTCGAAATGCCATCATATATGCGTATCTGCAAAGTGCGATAATCCGCGCCTGTGCCATAAAGCCCAAACAGCAGGCGCTCAACCATGTTAGCATCATTTGCAAAAATAGCTTTGTGCATCATCGAGTTGACTGTTTCCCCTTCCGGCAGCCCGCTTGGAAACAGTGGCTCTGGATAATGAACCTGCGCTGCCTCGCCCGCACGTACCGCTGGTGCTGCAGCGGCCAGCGCCTGCACGAGTAATGGTAAAGCGCGTGTGTGGTTAACCGGGTCTTCCCTCAGTGTATGGCTGAGCGCCGTGAACCAGCGGCAAATCATGCTCGCGGCAGCGAGGGTGAGGATCGTGTGACCATCGCTATCTCCACGAGCAGCAATCACGCCTACGCGCCCTATCAACTCAGCCGCGTCTGCCCCGCGCTGTGTCAGTTCGTGTCCCGCAGCAATAATCCTGTCGCTGTCTCCAGCAACGGTTGCATCAACAAGTGCTGAAATATCGGTAAGCATTCCAACTGTTGGCATACGTGTTTCAACCCTCCAGGAGGGCAGGGTAAGGGAATTCAACAAATTCAGTGAGTTCGTCTACACCATGAATTTCTTCAAAACCATCCCCGGCCCTAATTTTGCTGTAATTCTCGAATAGCTCGCTCGATGCGCGGAATGTCTGCGTATTCCTCGTCGAGCAGTTTGTATCCTCGCTCTAGATAAAGTTCTGCAAGCCTGGCTCCGCGCTCCCCAGGCTCAAAGGCGGCTGCCATTAATTCAGTGCTGCGATATTTTTCCGCCAGCGGGTCCGCAACACGCCGCATACGCTGCCTGGTATCCTGCAACGACCGAGCATTGTGCCCCTCGAGCGCATAACGTGCTTCCCCCACCAGCTTACCCAATTCCGTCAGGCGCTGCCGGTCTGTCATTGTCTGTATCAACAGCTCTTCGGCATCCAGGTCGTCTAACGCGAGTGGGGCTTCATCCTCTACCGGTGCTAAAAATGGGGTCTGGGCAAACGTTGAGGCATAATTCACGTAGAGTTGCCCGTACTCCTGGCATCCTTGAGCGACTAATTGCATGCGTGCCCCCTCGTCCTTCGGGTTGATCGTACCGATTTCGCACAGGTCATCGTCACGACGCTCCGCTAACATTTGTAGACGCTCCAGTGTGCTTCCTTCTTCCAACATTGGCGGGATAGGCATGACAGGAACATTCGTGGCGTCCTGCAGGTCCTCCGGGGGTAACTGCGAAGCCAGAAAAGAGGGGAGATACTTCGCCAGGGAAAGAGGCATCGGAGGGACAATGCAATACGTAGCTAAGACGGTACGAGGGTTGGCCGTACTGCGTGCAATAAAAATGGCATGCCCCTTTGGAGCCTGTGGGTCACCACGCAAGAATTGTATACTCATGGCGAAGAATCCTCTCTGTCATAACAGCATTCGCGTCATTGTAGGGGCGACCCTTCTCCTTGCGTCTCACCTGACCGCGAAGCGGTAGCTGCGCAGTGCCTTTCGTCTCGGCTGACCGCGCACGGTATGCCTTGCGTCTCGCCTGACTGCGCAGCAGTAGCGGCGCAGCCGCGTTGGCGAGACGGATAGGTCTGTCGTCTCCTGACCGCCCTGCATTCTGATCGCCCTGTATTCACGCAACATATTTTTCTAGCCTTATAATAAGCTCTTTGGCCTTATATAGCAAGCGGTATGACTACAGCCTCTTACGAAGTTCTCTCAACCGCCTTACCAGGTCTTTGTTGGCGGCTACTTCGTCTTCGGTCAACTCGTCACCGCTGGTAGGAACAGAGTTCTCGTAGTCTTTTATGTGCTGTACGATTGCGTCTTCCCCGGCGATGCGAGCAAAAGAAGAGAGGATCGCCAGCGCTTCTGCATCCCGATTTCGTCTTACCGCCGCGATGGCTGCTTGCGCGTAAAGCTCCGCATATTGATGCAGGAACATACTCCACTGCTCCGGTGATCTCAACGTATGCATAACCCGTTCGACCAGTTCGATAGCCCTGGTTAAATCATTTCTCGCAAGGTCCAATTGCTCGCGTGCCAGCAGGATGCCTGCACGTTCATAACGTGCATCAGACTCGCCTAATGGTTGGCGCTGCTGTTGATACATGGTTACTGCTTGCTCGAATTGTGAGGCGGCCTCTTCCAGATCACCATTGCCTCGATGTGCCAGCCCCAGGGCAAGTATGGTATCAGCCTGTCCAACCAGGTCGCCACTCTGATTAAAACGTGTTAATGCTCCCTCGCAATGTTCGATTGCTTCAACCCATTGTTCCTGCCCAATCAGCGTTTGAGCAATACCAAGCATGGCTGCGCCATCTCCGTCGGTACTCTCCAGTAACTGAAACTGCCGTCCAGCCTCGAGGAAGCTGGTCATCGCTGCTTCCAGCTCACTACGAGACAGGCGCGTGCGTGCCAATCCCAGCAGTGCTTCGGCGGCAAGCAGCGGCTCTTGTAGGGCTTCAGCCCGGTTATAAGTCTCGCTGAAACGTGCCTCGGCCTGCACAAAATCTCCCTGCGTCAAGAGCAGTTGCCCCAGGGCGAGTAGTGCTCTAGGTATTACCTGCGCGGCAAGCGTATTCCCCCCCGCTATTTGATTCGCCGCTGCCAGGTGCGATGCTGCCTCGTCCAACCGTCCCGTAAACACCGCCAGTCGTGTTCTGCGTGCCAGGGCCTCTGCTGCTATAACGTCATGTACCTGGCCGGGCAGGTGCTCCGCCAGCGTTTGCGCATCATAGTAGCAGTTCTCCGCCTGCGTAGTCCGGCCTTGCTTGCTGTAAATATCGCCAAGACCCAGTAATGCTTGACCTTCAACCATCGTGTTTTGCAACGAGTGAGCCAGCAAACGCGCGTCTTCGAAGGTTTGCACAGCGCGATCGAGAAAGCCTCGCAAGCGCTGAACCTCTCCCAACCCTGCCGCTGCTTCTGCCTGCCCTATACGGTATGCGATTGCCTTGTAGGTCCGCAGAGCGCGTTCCATCAAACCATTGGCATACGAAAGCTGCCCGCGGCGCATATGAATTTCACCCAGTAAGCGGCTTGAGTTGGCTGTACCCAGGGCATTGTGCATATCCGTGTACATTTGCTGCGCTGATTCTGCGCTTGCCAACGCCTGATCTGCACGATTGCTCAGCAGGGAGACTTCCGCAAGCCCAAGGACGCTGTCTGCCTCGCCCAATTCATATTCAATTGCGCGTGCCACCTTGAGGGCTTCAGCATAGCTATCAGCCGCCGGGTCCAGCTTTCGCTGGTCCAGGTAGATACGTCCCAGGCCTAAAAGCGCATCAACCACGCCAAAGTTATCTTTGCTCGCCCGGTAGACTTCCAGTACGCGCTGGTAAGCGGCGACCGCTTCATCAAACTGTCCTGCCAGCCGCTGTAGATCGGCAAGACTACGACGTGCATCAGCTTCGTTAATGCTATCTTGGGCGTTCTCAAAATAGGAAATAGCTCGTTTATAGTGCTCAATAGCCACCTCAGTCCTACCACGCTGCATCTCTATATGCCCTAACGCCAGCGCTACATTCCCCTTCCCCAACTCATTGTCCTGGTTTGTATAAAGATTCCAGGCGTTCTGGTAAGACTCCTGAGCACGGTCAAGGTGTGCCAGTTGTCGTTCGATATGCCCCAAAGAGAGTGCGCTCGCGGCTTCATTCAGTGGGTAACCTGCATCACGGTAGAAATTCATCGCGCGCTGGTAGCTGTTCCCCGCTTGCTCAAGCATATTGTTCTGGTGTTGCACATCTGCGAGCATGGTGCGGCTATCCCCGGCCCGCTTGAAATCGCCCAGTAAGCGAAAGCGCACCTCCGCGTCCGAAAAGGCTTCCGCGGCTATGTCCAATGTACCGTTATTGAAAGCAGTAATGCCTGCTTGTAAACGTTTCTCGGCTGCATTCACATCCTGTGCTGACATGAAACTCTGATCCCTCTCACTGTTCTTGCTTGATTTATTGTAGTTCTTGGGGGAAAGAAAGTCAAAAAACTGCAGCTAGGCTTGGCAGAACAATTGTGGTAAGATACGTCCTATGGACGGAATTGCGTGGCGGTTCGATCCAGTACATATTACCTGGTACAAAGGAGTTAGCCTCATGCACGAAGATACCCTAGCACGCGTAGACCTGTTTGCCGGTCTGGACAAGAAGGATTTGCAAGTACTCACGAACGCTTGCCAGGAACGCACTTATAAGGCAGGCTCGACATTAATCAAGCAGGGCGACACAGGCGTTGGACTCTATGTGATTATCAGTGGCACAGTACGTATCACGCAGGCCAATAATCCTGATAAAGCAGAAGTGGATCTCGGTACCGCCGGTCCGGGCAGTGTACTCGGTGAAATGTCTCTGCTGGATGATTTGCCCCGTTCGGCCACCGTCACTGCCGTCACTGATGTTACTGCCCTTCTGCTGCCGGTCTGGGAATTTCGCACCACCTTACGTACTCATCCCGATATTGCTCTAAGATTGCTTTCTGTGCTCAGCCACCGCCTGCGCAAGGCTGAAAGTCACAGCCGCGATTAATAGGGCGGATAACGAGGGTCGCCCACCAGGCATCAACCTAACGAAAAGCTCATCAACATCCGTAGGGGCGAGGGCGGTGGGGTTGGGAAGGGAGGGCCTTTATGGTCGCCCGCGTCCTGTTCCTTTCGCTTACATCTAATAAGAGGAACGCGCTCACCCCCCAGCACCGGGCGACCATAAAGGCCCTCCCCACATCCACCCCACCTCCCTCGCCCCTACGGATCATTCGACCCCCTGCCGTTTTTCCGAGCTTAGGTCGATGCGTATTGCTGGGCCTTTATGGTCGCCCGTTGCCCCTCCTCGCTCTTACTCGTTTCAGCTCTTCGTAGCGCTGCTCCTGTCTCAACAAGGCTTTCAGCGGATTGTTCAAGATATATGCACGTGTCAACGCTAAATCGTCCTCATTGCGAATCACATGCTCATAATAATCTTGCTGCCAGAGATGACTCACGCAGGGAATCTTTGCTTCTCGGTGATACTGCCGCCAGGCGATGGTCACCCACCCTTTAAACGTACCGATCACGCTGCCTAAGGTGGGTGCGTCCTTTACGCTCCCATCCAGCCAGAGAATCCCATGCACGTGATCGGGCATGATGACGAACGCATCTAAGCGCACACTGGGAAAACGTTGCGGCAGGTGGTGCCACTGCTTTAGCAACGCTGCGTGGATGCTGGGTATTTCAAGGACGCGCTGCCGTTTGTCGGTACAGATGGTGACAAAATAGGCACCGCTTGAGCGATAGTCATAGCAAGCAAGACGGTTAGAATTCCGCTTGGTATGGGTTTTCGGATCAAAGCTGCGCTGGTTCATCCTTGTCCCCTGGTGTTGTTCGTGATTGTCCGTAGGGGCGAGGGCGGTGGGGTTGGGAAGGGTGGGCCTTTATGGTCGCCCGCGTCCTGTTCCTTTCGCTTACATCTAAGAGGAACGCGCTCACCCCCCAGCACCGGGCGACCATAAAGGCCCTCCCCACATCCACCCCACCTCCCTCGCCCCTACGGAATCCTGGGGCCACATCTGAGGTTGATGCTTATCGGGTGGTTCTGTTGCCTTCCCTACGCATCGTTTTCTATTTGTAGCGATAACTCCCCTTGTGTGTGTTCCGCCGGTTCGCCCATCTTTCGATTCAGCAGGTGTTGTAACTCTTCGAGCATGGTCTCGACGTCATTAAACGAGCGATAAACGCTTGCAAAGCGTATATAGGCGATTTTATCCATCTGGCGCAGGCGTTCCATAACTAATTCCCCAATGACGCTGCTTGGAACTTCCTGCTTACCCTGCCGGTACAATTCCTGCTCTATCTCCTCGACAGCGTTTTCGATCTCGCCCATTGGTAATGGACGCTTCTCACAGGCCTTGTTGATGCCGGCAAAGAGTTTCTGCCTGTCAAAGGCCTCTCGTCGTTGGTCGCGTTTAATGACCATCAGAACGGATTTCTCAACTCGCTCGTATGTGCTGAAGCGTCCTTTGCATTGTTCGCATTCGCGCCGTCGATGAATCGCATCCCCAACATCTCGCGAATCTTTCACTCGCGATTCGGTACCTCCGCAGAATGGGCATTTCATAACCCGCCTCCCCAACTAGAACTGCACGTCTGTAATGCTGCTATTGTAGCATCCGCGTCGCGAAATGAAAATAGGGGGCGGTCGAAACGGGGCTTTTCACCAGCCGCTGCGAGTGGCAGTTGATGAGGCTGTCACGACTTCAGGGCAAGTCTCCGCTTCAGGAGGCGCCTTGCCAATATATCCTGAGCGCAAACGGGACCCCTCACGCCAATAGGCGTACCAGTATGGACCATGACCCTGCCCTTCGCGGCAGGTGCTACATGTTGGTTTCCCACATTTGCGAAATTGTAGCTGGTAGGTTATATGCTGACTGTTTGGTAACTGTGCCATCTGTGCTGACCCCTCCACGAGTATTTTGTAATACTGACATGTTGCTAACAGCATACCATCAATGTATGAACATTTTATGAATCTTTGTGTGGGAAAGATTACACAATATTCATTTTTGAACGCGACCGGGTACACTTCTAAAGAACGCTCGATTACAGGATTTTCATCAAAAAGCTAATTGGGCTAATCTCTACGCTCTTTCCACTTGCTCTCATAGAAGGATGATATAATACACCTATAGCTTTCCTGCCCCGTAAGGTGTTCCTGCGTTTTGTCATGTTGTTGGATCGGAAAGAGAAGGCAAACCATGCAGATCATCATTAAAGGTAAACAGATGGAAGTCACACCCAGCTTACGCCAGCACATCGAACAGAAAGTGCAGCGGCTCTCCCGCCTCCTCAGTTCAGAAGCTCGTATCGAAGTAACCGTTACAGAGGGGCAAACGCGCAGCGCTCGCGACCGCTACTCTGTGCAGCTCGCGGTCTCTACTAGCTCCCAACCTATTCGTAGTGAAGTAAGTGCAGTGAATGCTAGCATGGCTCTTGACCTGGTATTGGACAAAGTCACTGCTCAGTTAGGTCGTTACAAGGACCGTAAGACAAGCTTGCGGCGACACCGTATCAATCCTGTTAACGTCCTTTCGCTCTCACGCACGGGTACGCTCTCACCGCTGCAAGATGAGCAGGTCGATGAGGACCAGCAACCCTCCCTACCTATTACAGAAGAGCGCAATGAAGAAATATGGTTGAGGGTCATGGAGATTCGGCGCATTCACACGAAGCCCATGAGCGACCAGGAAGTGATCGCAGAAATGGAAGCCCACGGCCTCTCATTCTACCCGTTCTTTAACGTGGAAACCCAGAGTGTCAACGTCATATATCGTTTGGACACCGGAGGCTATGGGTTGCTCGTGCCCGCCCTGGAAGAAGTTCCAGAATAATTAGAGGCTCACCTCAAACTTCCACGTGCCCGGCGGGGGATCCTCAAATTGACCGAGAGGATCAAGGGCGCGTATTTTCAACAGACGTGCTTCGGGAGAAGGCACCGGGCTGAAACGCGCGCTGCCCTGGTAGACCGCTTGGGATGGACTGCTGGCCAGTTCTGGACGTGCCAGGAGTATGCCACCACGGTCCCCAGGCCACTGGGCACCGGTATTGTCTTGTACATAGAAAATGATGCGCGGAACAAAAGCAAAACCCGCGGGGAATGGCGGTCGAATCCACAAGTAATGAAGCTCAAAATGCTTCTGGTACAATTGCAGTTGGTTCAACATCAACGTCATATCTTGTTGCTTCTGCTCCAGCATAATTGTAATCGCGCGCAGAGGTTCTTGCGGCGTTGGCTCCTGCACACGCTCTTGCGCAGATTCTTGCGGAGCTGCAATCACCACCGGTGGACGCGAAGCAAGTTCCAATGCCTTGGGAGAAAAGGGCGTTGGATCGTTAAGAATTTCATTGCACAATTGCAGGCAAGCGTCACAGATATAAGCAGCGCCCGGGCCGGCTATCATACGCCGTACTTCCGGTGGGCGTTTTCCGCAGAAGGAACAACGTGCCAGTGATCGGTCAGAACTCATGGCAACCTTCCTAGTAGTCTTTTCTACTCACCAGCAGAGCTGGCCTTAGATAGGGGAACAGCGCTTCCCCTGTAGGAACGCAGAGCAGCAACGGCTGCATTTTGTAATCCCATGCGTTCAAGTACAAAGGCATGGGCCTCCCACTCTAATCTATCGTCCAGAGGCGTAAGCGCCATCAACGGCTCTTCCGTACTGCTCTCGCGCTTTGCGCTCTGAGCAAATGGCCCCATTCCGTTATATCGTTCTACTGAGCGAACGAGACTTTCTGCAGTTCGCCCGCTTCTGCCATAGGTTCGTTCTAACGCTAACGCTAGTAAGTGATCGGCAAAATGCGGATTCTTGGGTAAAAGCGAGCCATGCAGGTAGGTGCCGTAAGTATTGCGGTACACCGCTCCCTCGGTGTGATCCTCCGCATTATTTCCGTGGCCCCTCAGTACTCTCCCCAATGGTTTAGCCGTGCCGAGATAGGTACGACCGCCATGATTTTCAAAGCCGACCAGCGTACTGCCATTCCAACTGATTGCCACGTCTCCAATACACCTGGGCACGTGCGTCCCTTTGTGAATGGTCCACGCGTCGAATACCCCGAGCCCTCGCATGTCCGTCCCATTAGCTGGCCGGTAGTAATGCTGCAGCAACTGGTAGCCGCCGCACACCGCCAGCACAGGCATATCATCTTCAATCGCAGCCCACAGGCCGATACCCTTTATCTCGTACAAATCTTGCGCGACAGGGGTTTGCTCTTTATCCTGCCCGCCACCAATAAACAACATATCATACTCATCCGGTGCCAGGGCGTCACCAATGCCCAGGCTGACAACTCGCAACTCTATACCACGGAGCTGACAGCGTCTGCGCAGCGTTATTATATTGCCCCGGTCTCCGTACAAGTTTAATTGATCCGGGTATAGGTGGCCCAGGGTGAGGCGTGGCGTCATAGCGTCATTCAAGGACCTTTTTCCTCCCAATAGTGAGGTGTTAAACCCCGTCGGTCCAGTTCGCGACGGATTTGCAACAAACCAGTATACGTTGGTACGATAAACAAAGTTTCACCTGCAGGTGTTTGACGTAGAGCAAGGTCCAGTGCTTTAGCAGTACCATAACCCGTTGTAGGGGCGGGATTTATCCCGCCCATCTTCTCGTCAGGCGCAATCAATTGGGTGCGGCTCTCGGCCTCTGCTTTTATTCTTCGATCTCGCCTGGCCCGTGCCTTCGGCTCAGAAGCGCTCTTAGCGGCACGCAGGGGGGCGGAAGTTACGATGGACATAGCTTGTTGCGCGATTCCTGCGTACTTCAAGCGTAGCGCCAGGTCAAATGCGCGAGTCCCTGCCACCGCCACCGTCGCTATCTGCGGCAGTATTCGTTCGAAATCTACATCCCAGATCCAGGAAACGTCGCGTCCATCAGCGATGTTATCATTTAAAACAAATAAGATATGCTTCGACATTCCATCACTAAAGAGCGTACGCAGCACCTCGTTGAAGCCCGTAGGATTTTTTGCCAGCAGCAGGCGCACTGTGCGTCCTTCAACCTGGATACGCTCCCCACGCCCAAAGGCCGGCTTGAATTGTTCAATGCCTGAGACAATTGGTTCCCAGGCGACATTGAGCGACTGCGCGGCTGCAATTGCCGCCAGGGCATTATAGATGTTATAAAATCCCGCCAGGGGAATAACGATCTCTCCCTCTTGTGCTGGCGTCTCGACCTGCACATGGAGCCGGTCAAGGCTATCGCTATGTACTTTCACAGCGCGCACGCTTGCCTGGGGGCGTGTGCGCTTGCAATTCGTACAAGTATAGTGCCCTAAATGGCTGTAATATCGTATTGAATACTCGTATTCCCCGCCGCAATAGGGACAGGTGTGTGCGTCGATAACCTGGTGTCGTTCGGCTGACATATCCTGAGCGGCCAGATCAAGTGAGGGATCATCGATACCAAAGTAGACTACCCGGCCTGAAAAAGCATCTCCGAGAAAAGCTATGCTGGGATCATCCGCGTTAAGAATCAACGTAGTACTGTCTGGTAGCAAGCTCACTGCCTGTTTCCAACGTGCCAGCACACTGTCAACTTCACCATAACGATCAAGCTGGTCGCGGAAAAGGTTGGTGAAGACGGCGACGCGAAGAGGGACCGCCTGCACAATTTGTGGCACGACCGCTTCATCAACTTCAAAGATCGAGATGGCCTGCCCTGACCGGCGCAGGTTACCGCTGGGTTGGGCGCGAATAACCAAAGCCCCGGCGACGCCGCGCATAAGATTGGAGCCTTCCCTGTTGCGCCACACGCGCAAACCCGCATCGCTCAAGGTGGCTGCGATCAAGCCACTGGTGGTTGTTTTGCCATTGGTTCCTGTTACCAGGACGCTTCCATAGGCTAATTGTGTAGACAGGTGGCTAATAATGTCCGGGTAGAGACGTTGTGCCACTACGCCTGCAATACTGGTTCCCCCGCCAAGACGTAAACGCCTGCTCAGCGCCCCTGCTGCTCGTCCCCCAATCACTGCTAATCCAGCGCGTAGCGAACTGCGTCGCCGCTTAGGAAGATGCCGGCTACCAGTAGTTTTGGCTGTGCGATCGGCAGCAGCCGGGGTAGAGTCCGTGCTGCTGTTCCCCCGTCTTTTGCGCCCATCTATTTGTTTGGAGCGAGATGCCTTCTTTTCGCTCATGCGAATCCTTCCTCCCGAACCAGTCTTTACATAAGTATGCCTGGTATTTGCAGCATAGCATGCAAGCGCAATTGGGTCAAGAGTGACAGTGTTGGCGTGTCGGCTTGTCATTCTCTAGGGGTGCTAGGGGTGCCAACTAGGGTGCCAACATGCGTAGGGGCGGGGGAGGAGCGGAGAGGAGTGGGGACGCTTGCGTCGCCCCGGCCATGGATTTACGATCCAGGTGTGTGCGATTGCTCGGCGCGGAGAGAGAATTCGATTAGGATATAATAACCCACGCAGGGGCGACGCAAGCGTCCCCACCCATCTCCACACCACCCCCGCCCCTACGGCGAGAGAGGATTTGATTAGGATATAATAACCCACGCGGGGGCGACGCAAGCGTCCCCACCCATCTCCACACCACCCCCGCCCCTACGGCGAGAGAGGATTTGATTAGGATACCCTTCTCCACACCACCCCCGCCCCTACGGCAAGAGAGGATTCGATTAGGATAGAATAACCCACGCGGGGCGACGCAAGCGTCCCCACCCTTCTCCACACCACCCCCGCCCCTACGGCAACGGCATGTTCTTCAAAAGCAATCCATATGTGGGTGACGGCACTCGCGACCCTCACATTCTCATCTTTGATTCTTGAGATCTTCCTTACTCGGATTATCGCGGATGTAGGTACGTTTTTGTTCCAGGTCAGTTTCGTCGCGAATCACGTGATCGTAAAA
>WNFC01000972.1_pt1 | contig 29104 bp, 31 predicted proteins | sample 5400541 | NCBI WGS metagenome assembly WNFC01 (sample SAMN13153342, study PRJNA577476) | soil metagenome | isolation source: 120 cm saprolite under Douglas fir tree site 2 hole 2 replicate 1 | place: USA:California | collected 2015-04-18
CGCAGGTGCGCTCGCCGATCTTGAACGTGCCCTCGAGGATGTGCCAGACCTGCGCGAAGTCGTGACGATGGCGTGGATGGAAGGCGCCGGGCTCGTAGCGGACGAAGCCCGTGTTCGGCTCGCTCGGCCGCTCGGACCGCGGGTGGAAGACCATCTTGCTGTGCTGGCCGGGAAAGCGCAGCGTCTCCCAGGCCATGTCGTCGACGTGGCGATACTCGGGGCCGTGGTCTTCGGTTGTCTGGCTCATGGGGTTCTCCTTGCTGTCCTCACGCGGTCGTACGTCAAATAGGTGACGTGGGCCGAAAGCATAGCACGGCGCCGCCGGGCATCTCAGGTCTTCCCCAGGAGCGCCCGCTTGGCTGCCGCGAGCTCCTTGAGCCGCTCCGGGCTGACCTCGGGATAGTGGAGCTCCAGCGAGGCCAGGGCGTCGATGATCGCCGCCGCCACCACGACCCGCGTGAACCACTTGTTGTCCGCGGGCACGACGTACCACGGCGCGTGCTTGGTGGCGGTGTGGCGGATCATGTCCTCATACGCCTCGATGTAGTCGTCCCAGCGCTCGCGCTCCAGCACGTCGCCGGCCTCGAACTTCCAGTGCTTCTTCGGGTTATCGAGACGCTCGAGGAACCGCTTCTTCTGCTCCTTCTTCGAGATGTGCAGGAAGAACTTCCGTACCACCACGCCGTTTCGCGTCAGGTACCGTTCGAAGTGGCGGATGTCGTCGAATCGGTCCTCGAAGAGGCCCTTCGTGACCAGGCTGGGCGGAAGCTTCTCCTTCTGGAGCAGCTCGTCGTGCACCCGGACCACCAGCACCTCTTCGTAGTAGGAGCGGTTGAAGATGCCGATGTGGCCGCGCTCCGGCAGGCGGGTGACGCAGCGCCAGAGAAAATCGTGATCGAGCTCTTCGTCAGACGGTCTCTTGAAGGAATAGACCTGGCAGCCCTGAGGATTCACGCCGGACATCACATGCTTGATCGTGCTGTCCTTGCCGGCGGCATCCATGGCCTGGAAGATGAGCAGCACGGCCCAGCTATCCTGCGCATAGAGCATGTCTTGCAGATGCTCGAGCGCCTGGATGCCCGCGGCCAGCGCCTCCTGGGCGCGAGGCTTGGCTTCCGACGAGAGCCCGCCTGTGTCCTCCGGGTCCACGTCCTTGAGCCGGAACTTCTCACCCTTGCTGACACGATACGGCTCCGAGATCTCTCGGGCGTTCTTGATGAGCTTCTTGAGCTTCACCGTGATCGCCGTTCAGCGGACCACATGAATTCCTCCCGAGCATCCCGAGGATCAGGTCTCACGATGTGACATCAGATCACGGCAGGTAGCCGCTCGCTACGGTGGCAGCCGGCGAGAAATGTTGGAATGTGAGACCTGACCCCGATCATTTCGCGGAGAGGCCGAATCGGTTAGGCTGACTCACGAATCTCCCATCCCAATTCCGTCGCCATCTGACGGACGTAGTCCTTTTGGTGCTCTAACGTCAGGGCCGGGTCGTCGCGATGCCGATGTTGTGGCGAATCTGATTCTCGAGCCTCAGTGATCTGCAACTTTATCTCATCTCCGACCGCAAGCGACCGTTTGATCCACTTGACATGCTCACGTATCTCCGAGGCATCTTCATTCAAGCCTCCAACTTCCAGATCAACCCGCATCGCGTCGATCTCAGGGAGACCCTCCGCTGCCCACCGGGCAAGCTTTTCTGGAGTGTGAGATACCCACGTTATCATCGCCGACAGAACCCCGAAGTCTCCAATACCGGCAGTGCAGAGTCTTTGACCGTTGAGGTGAACTTCGAAACAGAGCATCGTGAGCCTCCGTTGCTAGCGGTCCGATGTTAGTCCGCGACCGAGTAACCGCCCCAACGGACGGCTTGCCAAGAGCAAGACGAGGCTGAGAACGACGTACCAGACAGTACTGCTGAACCGCTCCGTCTGATCGGGCGTCAACCTCATAGCGCAGGGGTCGACCGGCCGTTGACAGCGTAGCACGGCCTACGGAGGTCCTTGGCTGCTCGCTCGGCCAGCACCACTTGCCGATCGCGCGCATCCCCGTTACTCTCGGGGCTCCATGCGCCACGTCCGCCTCGGCCGCACCGGTCTCCGCGTCTCGCGGCTCTGTCTCGGCACCATGACCTTCGGGCTGCAGTGCGATGAGCCGACGTCGGCCGCCATCCTCGACCGCGCGGCGGCGGGCGGCATCACCTTTCTCGACACGTCGGACGTCTATCCGCTGGGCGGTGGGCTCGAGACCGTCGGCCGCACCGAGGAGATCGTGGGCCGGTGGCTGGCGGGACGACGGCAGGACTTCGTCATCGCCACCAAGTGCTTCGGGGCCATGAGCGCGCGGCCCTGGGATCGCGGGACGTCTCGCAAGCACGTGCTCGATGCCATCGACGGCTCGCTGCGCCGTCTACGCACGGACTACGTGGATCTCTACCAGGTCCATCACCCTGATCCCGAGACGCCCATGGACGAGACGCTGCGCGCCTTCGACGATGTGGTGCGGCAGGGCAAGGCGCGCTACGTCGGCTGCTCGAACTATCACGCCTGGCAGGTGGCGCGGTCGCTGGGGCGGAGCGAGGTGCTGGGCCTGGCGCGCTTCGACTCCGTTCAGCCGCGCTACAATCTGCTCTTCCGCCAGATCGAGCGTGAGCTGCTGCCGCTCTGCGAGGCCGAGGGCCTGGGCGTGATTCCTTACAATCCGCTGGCTGGCGGCTTCCTCTCGGGCAAGCATCGGCGCGAGGCGGGGCCGACGGCGGGCACGCGCTTCACGCTGGGCACGGCGGCCGGACGTTACCAGGAGCGCTACTGGCGCGAGCGGGAGTTCGCCACGGCGGAGGAGCTGCGGCCGCTGGCCGCCGCGGCGGGCATGTCCATGGCGCAGATGGCCGTCGCCTGGGTGCTGGCACATCCGGCCATCACCGCGCCCATCATCGGCGCGAGCCGGCCAGAGCAGCTCGACGACGTGCTGGCTGCCGCTGACAAGGGGCTCGATGGCGCTCTCAAGGCGAAGCTCGACGATATGACCCTCGAGTACCGCTTCGGCGACGACCCGCGATGACGCGGATCCGCCTCGGGGAGGAGTGACGATGGCGCGTGTGGCTTTGCTCGACGACTACCAGAACGTGGCGATGCGCATGGCCGACTGGAAGAGCCTGCCCGCGGACACCGAGGTCATGGCCTTCCCGGACCACATCGCCGAGCAGGACAAGCTGGCGGCGCGGCTGGCCGACTTCGACGTCGTCATGGCCATGCGCGAGCGGACGCCGTTCACACGCGCGCTGCTGGAGCGCCTGCCCAAGCTCAAGCTCCTCATCACCGCGGGCATGCGAAACGCCTCCATCGACATGAAGGCGGCCGCCGACCGCGGCGTTGTCGTCTGCGGCACGTCGGGGCTGCCGTACCCGACGGCGGAACTGGCCTTCGGGCTCATTCTCTCGCTGGCCCGGCGCATTCCCACCGAGGATCGCGCGACGCGCGAGGGGCGGTGGCAGACCAGCCTCGGCCTCGGTCTCAACGGCAAGACGCTCGGCGTGCTCGGGCTCGGCACCCTCGGCTCTCGCGTGGCGAAGATTGGACGCGCCTGCGAGATGGAGGTGCTGGCGTGGAGCCAGAACCTCACGGCCGAGCGCGCGGCCGAGGTGGGCGCCACCCTCGTGGCCAAGGACGAGCTGCTGGCGCGCTCCGACTTCGTCTCCATCCACCTGGTGCTGGGCGAGCGCACGCGCGGGCTTATCGGCGCGCGCGAGCTCGGCGCGATGAAGCGGAGCGCTTACCTCATCAACACGTCGCGCGGCCCCATCGTGGACGAGGCCGCCCTCGTCCGCGCCCTTCGCGAGGGGACCATCGCGGGGGCGGGGCTCGATGTGTTCGACGAGGAGCCGCTGCCGCTCGACCATCCGTTCCGCAAGCTCCCCAATACGGTGATCACGCCGCACCTGGGCTATGTCACCGAGGAAACCTACCGCATCTTCTACGGACAGGCGCTGGAGGACGTCCAGGCGTTTCTGCGTGGCGCCCCCGTCCGGGTGCTCAAACCCTAGCCTGGACTATGCGCCAGGAACTGCTCCCCCTCACCCTGCCCTCTCCCCCAGTGGGGGAGAGAGATGTGAAGGCAGATCATCCCTCTCCCCGTCGCGGGGGAGAGGGGTAGGGTGAGGGGCCCTGCGATGGGAAGGATCGGCAAAACGTCACCCGCGAGGAGGAGCGAACGATGAGCGTACGCCGTCCGCAAACAAAATCTGCGAAGGCCACCGTGGCTACCAGCAAGCCAAAGAAGGCCGGAAGCCCCTACGGCTACCCCTTCTGGGACTGGGTCGCGAAGGAAGATCCCGAGTACTTCAGGGCCAGGCAGCCGCTGAGCGACCTGTCCATCGGGGAAGGCAAGGAGCTCTCGGTCAAGCATCGCGAGATGGTCATCATCGGGATCCTCGCCTTCCGCGGCCGGCAGGAAGGGGTCGTCGCCCACATGCGTCGGGCCATCGAGCACGGCGCAACCAAGCGGGAGCTGCTCGAGGCGATCCAGTCCGCCGCGGTCCCGGGCGGGGGGCCGACGTTCAGTAGCGGCGCGCAGGCTCTCATGAAGCTCGATCAGGAAGGGGCGTTCGGAAAGGCGTAGCCATGAGCGAGACCACCGGCCCGCCGTTGCCGCTCGAGGGCATCAAGGTCGTCGAGGTCGCGCAGGCCCTCGCCGGCCCGTTTGCCGGCGAGATTCTCGCCCACATGGGCGCCGACGTCGTGAAGGTCGAACGCCCGGAAGGCGACGAGGCGCGCGGCTGGGGTCCGCCCTTCACCCTCGGTGCGGGCCCGACCTTTCACGCCGTCAACATGAACAAGCGCTCGATCGTTCTCGACCTGAAAGATCCGCGCGCCATCGCGTGGCTCAAGGAGTACCTCACCGGCGCCGACGTGCTCGTGCAGAATCTTCGCCCAGGCGTCATCGAGGAGCTGGGGCTCGGCTCCGACGTGCTGCTCGAGATCAACCCGCGGCTGGTCTTCTGCTCCCTGTGGGCCTTTGGAAACGGCGGGCCGCGCCGGCTGCGGCCGGGCTACGAGCCGATGGTGCAGGCTTTCGCGGGGCTGTTCAGCATCAATGGCGGCGAAGAGGATCCGCCCTCGCGGTTCGGGGCGCCCGTGCTAGATCTCGGCACCGGCATGTGGGCGGCCATGGGCGTGCTCGCCGCGCTCCACCGGCGCGCGCGCACCGGCCGCGGGGGCGTGGTCGACGCCTCGCTCTTCGAGACGGCGCTGGGCTGGCTCACCGGGCACATCGCGGGCTTCAAGTTCACCGGCGACCTGCCGTCGCGCGAGCGCACGGGCTCCCGGCGCCTCGTGCCCTTCCAGGGCTTCCAAACGAAAAACGGGACGGTGGTCATCGCCGCCGGCAACGATCGCCTCTTCGCCAAGCTCGTGGCCGCCCTCGGCCATCCCGAGTGGGCGACCGACGCGCGCTTCGCCAAGAATGCCCAGCGCCGCGCGAATCGCGAGGAGCTGATCATGGAGATGGAGCGCGTCCTGACCACGCGCACCAAGGGCGAGTGGATCGACATCCTCGAGGAGGCGGGGGTGCCGTGCGCGCCCATCCAGGATCTCCGCGAGATGCTCGCCGAGCCGCAGACGGAGGCGATGGGGCTGCTCCAGCACGTCCCCGGGCTCGACCTCGACCTGATGAGCCTGCCCGTCTCCTTCGACGGGCGGCGGCCACCCGTTCGCCGCCGCGCTCCGACCCTCGGCGAGCACACCAAGGACATCGTCGACCTGCCTCCCGCCACGGGCTGAGACGTCGATTGATCCTCGTGGACCACGCGACGAGGACCTTCGACACGCCCACTGGTGACTTCACCGCAGTGCGCGACGTGAGCTTCAACGTCGGGCCCGGACGCTTCGTGAGCCTGGTCGGCCCCTCGGGATGCGGCAAGACGACCCTGCTCGGGATGATCGCGGGGCTCGTGCCGCTCAGCGAGGGGCGCGTCCTGCTCGGCAGCCGGCCCGTCGTGGGCGGCGTGCCGCCGGACATCGGCTATCTCTTCCAGCGCGACGCCCTCCTGCCGTGGAAGACGGCGCTGCAGAACGTGGCGCTGCCCCTCACGATCCGCGGCCGGCCCGCCGCAGAGGCGCGGGCGAAGGCCGTCGAATGGATGCGGCGCGTGGGCCTGGCGGGGTTCGAGAGCTACTACCCGCACCAGCTCTCGGGCGGCATGCGCAAGCGCGTCTCCCTGGCCACCACCCTGATCTACGGGCCGGCCGTGCTCCTGATGGACGAGCCCTTCAGCGCGCTGGACGTGCAGACGCGCAACATGATGGAGAACGAGCTGCTGGATCTCTGGGCGGAGACGCGCAACACCGTGCTCTTCGTCACCCACGATCTCGAGGAGGCGATCGCCCTCTCCGACGAGGTGATCGTGCTCACGGCGGGCCCGGGGCGGATCAAGGCGAGCTATCCCATCCCCATCACGCGGCCGCGCAACGTCGTCGAGATCCGCTTCCGGGAGGAGTTCACGCTCCTCTACGAGCAGATCTGGAAGGACCTCCGGGATGAAGTCCGGCAAAGCTACGCGCGCTCGACGCAGCTCTGACCGGGCGCGCCGCCTGGGCGGCCGCCTCGTCCTCCTCGTGGTCCTCCTCGGGGGCTGGGAGGTGGGGGCGCGGACCCGCGTCATCGATCCCTACTTCGTGAGCCTGCCCTCGGAGATCGCCCGGACCATCGGCGGCTGGATCGCCAGCGGCTTCATCTACGTTCATCTCTGGGCCACCATCCAGGAGGCGGTCATCGGCCTCGCCATCGGGATCCTGGGGGGCGTGCTCGTGGGCGTGCTCTTCGCCTTCTCGCCATTTCTCGCCGAGCTGTTTCAGCCGCTCATGGTGGTTTTCAACGCCATGCCGCGGATCGCCCTCGCCCCCCTCTTCATCGTGTGGCTGGGGATCGGGCTCGCCTCCAAGGTGGCCATGGTGGTGAGCCTCGTCTTCTTCATCATCTTCTTCAGCACGTACGCCGGGCTTCGCGAAGTCGACGTGAACCTGATCAACCACGTGCGGGTGATGGGCGGCAGCCGGGGCGATCTCGTGCGCCACGTGCTCTTCCCCTCGGCGCTCACGTGGATCTTCGCGAGCCTGCGCACGTGCGTGGGCTTCGCGGTGATCGGGGCCATCCTGGGCGAGTACCTCGGGGCCGACCGCGGCATCGGCTGGATCGTTCAGTACGGCGAGTCTCTCTTCAACTCCAACATGGTGCTCTCGGGACTGATCGTGCTCATGGCCTTCGTGGCCGTCCTGGACGGCTCGCTCGGCTGGCTCGAGCAACGGTTCTCACACTGGAAGCAAAAGCCTCTGTAAAAGGAGCGTTGCCATGAGGATCTTGATCGCTCTCGTGCTCGCGCTTGTCCTGCTGGTGCCGTCGCTGGCGGGGTCGGCGGGGGAGCCCGTCACCTTCGCGTACTCGCAGCTCGGGCTGCTCGCCCACTTGCCGTGGTCAGTGGCCCTCGGGCAGAAGTACTTCGAGGAGCAGGGCCTCGAGCCCAAGGGGTACAACTTCGAGAGCGGGGCCAAGTCGATCGCCGCCCTCATCGGCGGCTCCGCCGACTTCGCCGCTAACGCGCTCGAGCACTCCATCAAGGCCAAGGCCCAGGGGAAGGATCTCGTCTACGTCTTCTCGAGCACGCGGCTGCCCGGGTTCGGACTCGCGGTGGCGAGCGCCCACAAGGGCGAGATCAAGACCATCGCCGACCTCAAGGGCAAGCCCGTAGGTGTGTCTGGAATCGGGGCGGCCTCGCACGTGCTGCTCGACTACATGCTGAAGCAGCACGGCGTCGATCCCAAGGACGTCAAAGTGCTGGCCGTGGGCATCAGCACGTTCCCGCCCGCGCTCGAGGGCAACAAGATCGTGGCGGGGATGGCCGGCGAGCCCTTCTTCAGCCGCATGATCGCGAAGGGCACGGCGTTCTCCATGGGCAATCTCTCCTCACTCAAGGAGACGCAGGCGATCCTGGGCGGCGAGTACGTCTTCAGCGGCGCCATCACGCGGCCCGACCTCATCCAGAAGCGCCCCCACCTCGTCCAGAAGGTGGTGACCGCCCTCGTGAAGGCGAGCCACTTCATCCAGACCAGATCGCCCGAGGAGATCGCCGCCGCCGTCCCCGCCGACCTCGTGGGCGACCGCGCCCAGTACATCGAGTCGCTGCGGGCGAGCCGCGAGATCTACGCGCCGCACGGGCTCGTGAGTCAGAGCGGCGTGGAGGTCCTCATGAAGTCCCTCGACTCATTCGGCGTGTTCAAGCCGGGCCAGAAGGTGGACGTCGCCAGCACCTACGACATGACCTTCGTCCGGCAGGCCATGAAGGACCTCAAGCTGCAGTGAGGGCGGTCAGGGGCCGAACCTGCGTCTCTCCACCTTGACGGGGCCCTGATCGGGCACGGTCAGGATGGCGAGGTCACCGTACTCTTCCGGCGCGGTCCCGGGGCCCCCGAGCTGGTGGTAGACCGCATACAGATTGCCGGTGACGTTGCCGACGTAGATCACGGCGCCGCCGGCGTGCTTGGACAATATCTCCTTGGCGATGTCCTTGGCCGCGAGGACGCTGACCCGCGGAGTGATGGTGATCTCGACGCCGAGGTATGCGGCGAGCGGCCGGACCGTATCGAGATTGCGCGCCACGTCTGGGCTGTAGATCGCGGTGATGCTCATGCCGCTCACCGCCGCCACGAGGGCCTGCGCGCGCTCCCGGCCCTTGGCATTGAGCTCCGTCGATTCGTCGCGGTCCGCATGGCGGAGCAGGATCACGGTGGTGGTGGTGCCGGGTGTCGAGCGCAGCGGACTGGCCGCGCAGCCGCTGACGAGAGCGGCCAGCGTGATCCGGAGCATCACGTGAGCCCGTCGGCTCTCTGCTCGCATCGCGCTCCTCAGGGCGGCCCCTCGCTCCTTTACTTCACGGAGCACACCGATGTGACGACCGAGCATGTCTTTCCGGCGGCGGCGTGGCACGCCGTCAAGCTGCGACGCTCCGCTTCCGTCTTTGTCGCGCCGAGGCCGTAGCTCACGTCGCCCTGCTTCGCTTCTGCGATGGCGCCGCATTGATTCCAGAAGTTCACCACGATCCGGCAGTCGACCGCGGCCCGCGCGCAATAGCCCCGGGCCATGCGGGCCGCTCGCGCCTGGCTGTCGTGGTCGAACGAGTAGCCCCACGAGCCGGTCTTGGGGGAATAGGCGATGGCGCCATGCGAGTCGGAGCATACCGTTCGGCAGGAGCTCGTTTCACCAGACCGGCCGGCCACGCATCGCCAGCGTTCCTCGCCGGAGAGGCCGTCGCAGCTGGTCTGCGGCGTGCACACCTCCCGGCACCCGCCCTGAACCTCGCACGTGACGCTGAGACTTGCGACGAGCGCGATCAAGCCGAGCCACACTACCAAACGCGCCGGCCGCCTATACCGCCTGTCCCTCATGTGAAACTCCTCAAGACTGCTCACATCTCACCCCTGACTCCCCGATCAGCGGAAGGCGAACACGCGCGCGGGGTTCTCCACGAGGAGACGTCTCAGCCCGGCGTCGTCCACGCCTTTGGCCCGGAGGCGCGGCACCACGTTGGTCAGAAGGTGATGGTATCCGTAGCCCCCGTACTTCACCAGGGAGGTCTTGTAGGCGATGTCGTGGGACATGAGGATCCGATCGTGGTAGCCGGCCTCGATCAGGGCCAGGACGTGGGCCATCCGCCCGCCGTCGTTCGGCATGTCGAAGGCGGGATGGTAAGGGTAGTAGGAGTTCTCCAGCCCGAAGAGGTCGTACTCGAGCCAGAGGCCGGTCTGGGCGAGATCGATCACGGCGCGGACGTCGGTGATGGTCCGACAGATGTGGCACATGATGGCGCGCCGGAGGTCTCCGCCTTCCTTCTCGACGAGCTCGGCGATCTCCATCGGTGCGCGTGGATTGCGCCCAGGGTGGATCATGAGGGGCGCCCCCGTCTCGCGCTGGGTGACGACGGCGGCGCGCACGACCTTCTTCTCGTTGTCGGTCCACGGCCACGTGCAGCCGATCTCGCCGATGAGCCCGGAGCGGACGCCGGTGTCGCCGACGCCCACCGTGATGTCGGCGATCATCTCGCGGGCGAGCTTGTCGACGCTCAGCCGGTCCATGTGCGGGGGATGGGAGGCGGCGACGTAGTACCCGGCGCCCATGACCACGTGAAGGCCGGTGGCGTGGGCGATGCGGGCGAGGGCGAGCGGATCGCGGGCCAGCGTGCGCGGCGTCGGATCCACCACCGTCCGGCCGCCCGCGTCCTTGAAGAGGAGGATCTCGTCCTGCGCGACCTGCTCGTCCACCAGGCGGAGGTTGTCGAGGTTCGCGTTGAAGTTCTGCCGCACCCAGCCGAGGTTGGCGAGGCTGACCGGCTCCCGCGAGCGCTCCCTGTCCCTCGGCGCCGTTGGCTCCACGAACATCACCTCGAAGTCGATGAGCAAGTGCTCGTGGGGCAGCGTCACGCCGATCTCGTCCGCTCCGATCGACCCGAGCACGGTCTGCACCTGTCCCGAAAGTGGACTCGGCATTCGTCATCCCTTTTCGTCGGCGGGATTTTCAGGCTTTCGAGCAGCGAAGGGAACGAGACCGTGTTTCAGCTGGGCGCCGGCTGCCCGGGCGATGTCGGATCGTGAGACCTGACCTTCAGCGGGACTGACCGAGGACTTTACGCACCTCGAGGTACGTGGCGGCGCCCACCCCCTCGACGCGCTCGAGGACTCGCGAGATGGGGCAGGCGAAGTATCCCAGCACCACGACCTCGAGCCCCACCAGGGCCAACATGGCGGCCAAAAAGCCGTGCTCCATCATCATCGCCCGGATTGTCATGCGGTTCGATCGGCGTGTCAACGCCAACCGCTGGATACGTTGCGGGTGTGGCCGTGACAGCTTGCCGATCGAGCGCATCCCCGATACTCTCTGGGTCCGGAGGGCACCCAGATGAAAATCGCCAGGGTCGAATCGCTCCACGCCGATGCCGGATCACGCAACTTCGACTTCCTCAAGGTCACGACCGATACCGGAGTCGTGGGCTGGAGCGAGTACAACGAAGCGTTCGGTGGCGCCGGCCTCTCCGCGGTGATCGACCGCCTCGCCCCCACGGTCATCGGCAAGGACCCGCGCGCCTGGGAAGCCCACGTCACGACGATGTACGCGCTGCGGCGGCAGTCCTCGGGCGGCGTGGTCCAGCAGGCCATCGCCGCCATCGAGAACGCGCTGCTGGACGTCAAGGCGCGCGCGCTCGGGATTCCCGTCTACGAGCTCTTCGGCGGCCCCGTGCGCGAGCGCATCCGCCTCTACTGGTCCCACTGCGGGACGTACCGGGTGCGCAACGCCAAGGAGCTGCAGATCCCGCCCGTCCGCACGCTCGACGATGTGGTCAAGCTCGGCAAGGAAGTAGTGGCCAAGGGCTACACGGCGCTCAAGACCAACGTGCTCCTCCTGGGGGACAATCCGCGCACCCATACGCCGGGCTTTGCCCGCGCGAGCGAGGGCTTTCCCGAGCTGAACGCCGACCGCCACGTGGTGCGCGCCATCCGGGATCAGCTCGCCGCCTTCCGGGAGGGCGCGGGGCCGGACATGGACATCCTCGTGGACCTCAACTTCAACTACAAGACGGAAGGCTTCGTCACCATGGCCCGCGCCATGGAGCCTTTCGATCTCTTCTGGGTCGAGATCGACACGCGAGACCCGAAGGCGCTCGCCTATATCCGGAGCCGCGCGCCCATGCCCGTGGCCTCGTGCGAGAGCCTGTTCGGCCGTCGCGACTACCGCCCGTACTTCGAGAACTACTCCATGGACGTGGCCATCATCGATACGCCGTGGAACGGGGTGGGGGAATCGGTTAAGATCGCCAACATGGCGGACGTGTACGAGATCAACGTGGCCCCGCACAATTTCTACGGACCGCTCGCCACCATGATGAGCGGGCACTTCTGCGCCGTGGTGCCCAACCTGCGCATCATGGAGACGGATCCTGATCAGGTGCCGTGGCACGACGAGCTCGTCACCGTGAAGCCGGACGTGAAGGACGGCTACCTCAACCTGCCCACGGGCGCGGGCTGGGGCACCGAGGTCAACGAAGAGATCGTGCGGGCCCATCCACCCCGGACCGCTCGTTAGCCTGGTGACGTCCCGGCGGCGGTCGGCTTTCCTGGTCGCCGCCTGCGTCCTCGCCATCTGGATTCCTGCGGCAGTGCCCGCCGCGGACGTCCCGTTGACGTCCGCCGCCCTCCGGCAGCGCGCCGCCGACATCGTGGTGGCCCTCCGAGAGTATCGGGCCAGCCTCGAGAAGCTTCTGGCCATCTACGAGGCGAATCTCGTCAAGGGCAAGGATCGGCGTGATCAGCGCCAGGAATTTCTCAACCGCGGCATCATTTCACGTCGAGAGTTCGAGGATGCCGAGCGCGCCGTGACAGAAATACAAGCCAAGGTCGACGGCACCCGGCGGGAGATCGCCGCCGCCGATCATGCCATCGCCGAGGCCACGACGGCGCGGGCCCTGGCGGGCCTGTCGCCCTTGAAGAAGGGCGGCTACGAGCAGACGGCGATGCTCATCCGCTTCAACGGGCCGGCGCCGTGGTCGCTCAAGGCGGGCACGGCCAAGCTCCAGGAGTTCTTCACCGCGCGGTTTCACCATCCGTTGCCCGTGAGCGCCTACGGCCAGACACCGCTGCACGACCGGATGGGTTTCGACCACCGCGACGCGCTCGACATCGCTCTCCATCCGGACAGCATCGAGGGGCGAGCAGTCGTGGACTACTTGCGCGAGGCGGGCATTCCCTTCATCGCATCCTGGGGCGCCGTCTCCGGCGCGGCCTCAGGGGCGCACATCCACGTGGGCCAGCCCTCGCCGCGCATCGTCTCGAAACGGTGAGGCTAGTGTCCCCTCACGAACTCAGCCCTCGCCTCGCGGCTTGCCGCTCAGCTCGAACTGCGGCCCTCTCCCCCGATGGGGGAGAGGGATGCAAAACGAAACTTCGCCCCGTCTTCGAATCCCTCTCCCCCGGAATCCTCCAGCGGCCGATCGTCTCGGGGTTGACGCAGCAGGCAGGCGGCTCCCCGCGCCCGGCGGCCAGGATCTGCTCGAGGGCGAGCCGGAGATTGGCGCGGCGGCCCGCCTCGCTGTGGCTCACGTTGTGCGGGGTGAGGATGAGCCGCTCGGGATCCACGTGGCGCAGCGAGCTTGTGGGCTGCAGCGGCTCCCTGACGAAGGCGTCGACGGCGGCCCCGGCGATCCAGCCCTCGTCGAGAGCCCGCGCCACGGCCTCTTCGTCCATCATCTCGCCCCGCGCCGTGTTGATGAGGAGCGCGCTCGGCTTCATCTGCCTGAGCTCTTTCTCGCCGATGAGGCCGCGCGTCTCGTCGGACAGCGAGGCGTGGAGCGATACGACATCGGACTCGGCCAGGAGCGTGGGCAGATCGACGAGGGTGGCGCCCAGGTCCTGCGCGACGAGCTGTGGCACGTAGGGATCGGCGGCGAGGAGCCGCACGTCCCAGTTGACGAGCCGCCGGGCCACGTGCGAGCCCACCCGGCCCAGCCCGACCAGCCCCACCGTCTTGCCGAAGAGGAACTCGCCCCGGTCGTGGCGCTGCGCCCACTCCCCGCGGCGGAGCTTGGCCTCGTTGTGCTTGATGCGCTTGAGCAGTATCAGGAGGAGGCCGATGGTCGCCTCGGCCACCGCGATGAAGTTCTCCGGCGTGGGACTGTTGGCGACGAGAATGCCGAGCCGGGAGGCTGCATCGACGTCGATCTTGTCGGTGCCGATGAAGGGCACGATGACGAGACGGAGCGTCGGGGATGATTCGAGGACGCCGCGGCTGATGGTCTCGAGATGCGAGGCCAGGATGACGTCGGCCTCGCGCGCGGCCTGGATGAGCTCGGCCTCGGTGTAGGCCTGGCGCGCGGGCTGATCGAGCGGGCGCCCGATGACCACCTCGTGCCCGGCCTCGCGGAGGGCCTGGAGCTCCTCGGGCGCTCCGCTCGGCCCCGTGGCCAGGATTCTCATGGCTTCTTGCAGATCACGTTGAGGAGGGCCTGGCGCTTCTCCTCGCGCACGACGCGGAGGGCCCGCTGGAGCGCCGCCCCGAGGTCGGCGGGGTCCTCGACCCGCTCGCCGTGCCCGCCGGAGGCGCGGCAGATCATCTCGTAGTCGGGGGCGGGCTCGAGGCGGGTGAGGGGCATGGAGTCGGTCTTGACCGCCCAGCCGTCTTTCGCGTGGGTCTGCACCGCGCGCTTGACGGCGTTCCATGTCCGGTTGTTGAAGACCACGAAGAGCACGGGCAGGTTGTGGGCGCGGGCGACGAAGTGCGCGGCGGTTGGCGCGCCGAAGATGTACGAGCCGTCGCCCACGCAGCAGATGACCGTGTGATCCGGCGCCGCCAGCTTGGCCCCGAGCGCGGCGCCCAGTCCCCAGCCCAGCCCGCCCGAGGGCGGGGCTCCGAAGAAGCTGCCGGGCCGCGTGAAGCGGCACTGGGTCGGATCCAGATCGTATTCGTTGACCACGATGGTCTTGTCGTCCACGAGATCGCCCACGCAGCGCGAGACCCACGCCATGTCGATCGGCGTGTCGGACTGCACGGCCTTGGCGCGCGCGGCCGCCGCCTGCTGGACGCGGGTGTGCTCGGCTTCCCAGCGCGTCCGTCGCTTCGCCCGGCTCGACGCATCCACACGCGGGGCCACGGCCTCGGCCAGAGCGGCGAGGGCCAGACGCGGCGTGCCCGCCAGGGCCAGGTCTGCCGGGAACCCGCGTATGGGGTAGCGGGAGAAGAGGGGATCGACGCCGAGGTGAACGATCTTCGTCTCGGGCCTTGGCCGCTTGAGATTGGGGAACCACGGCACGTCCGACTCCACGACGAGGATGACGTCGGCTTCTTCCAGGTGCGGCGCGGGATCGAAGCCGGCGTGGAGGGCATGGTCCTGGGGGAAATTGATGTAGGTATTGGCCTGCTCGAACACCGGCGCGCCCAGCGTCTCCGCCAGGGCCACGAGGGCGGGAACGGCGCGCGGGTCGCGCCCGGCCGCCTTGACGATGATGAGCGGGTTGCTGGCGGCGGCGAGGAGCTGCGCGGCCTCCGCCACCACCTCGGGGGCGGGGACGACCGGGCCCGGCGTCACCGCGCGGGCGGGATCGGCATACTCGAAGGTCTCGTGCCGCTCGGACAGCACTTCGCGCGGCAGGGTCAGGTACACGGGGCCCTGCGGCTCCGCCTGGGCAAGCGTGAGGGCGCGATCCACCACGGTCTCCAGCTGGGAGAAGCCGCGTAGCTCGTAGTCCCATTTCACGAACTCGCGGACCATGCCTGCCTGGTCGAAGGACTCCTGGGCCCAGTGAATGTGACGATCACGGCTGCCCGGCAGGCCGTACTCCGTGATGGGATTGCGTCCGGCGCTGAAGAGCATGGGCACGTTGCATCGCGCGGCATTGATGATGCCGCCGACGGCGTTGCCGGCGCCCACGATGACGTGGACCATGACCGCCTGCGGTCGTCCCGAGACCATGGTGTAGCCGTGGGCCATGGCCACGGCTGGCGTCTCGTGCGGGATGGTCAGCGGCCGCGGGCTCGTCTGCCCCTGCGCGCCCCGCTTGGCGTACGCCTCGATGAGGGGCGCGAAGTCCGTGCCCGCGTTGGCGAAGAGATACTCGATGCCTCGCGCGGCCAGCAGCTCGAGGTAGGCCTCCGCGGTGCTCTCCACTGCCGCTCGCTTCACCATAGCTGGCCTCCGTGGTCTGGGACCCTGTGAAAGGGGAAAACGAGGCGAGAGTAGCCCCGGGCCGTGGAGCGGTCAAGGACCTCGTCCCGGCATGATAGGATTGCCGGCAGATGCGATCACTCCTCACCGTCGCTCTCCTGCTTTCGCTTCTCGCAGCGCCGGCCGCGGCCGCGGACACCGACACGCTGTTCAAGATCCGACGCGCCAGCACCATCGCCATCGGCTACAGCGAGGCCGCGAAGCCGTTCTCCTTCCTCGGACCTGACGGCAAGCCGGCCGGCTACTCCATCGATCTCTGCCGGGAGATCGCCGCGGGCATCCAGCGCGAACTGAATCTTCCCAAACTCGAGATCAAGTGGGTCAAGCTCCCCCCGGACGCCCGCATCTCGGCCGTGGTCAGCGGGCGCGTGGACATCGAGTGCGGGTCGACCACACGCACGCTCTCGCGCGAGGCGCAGGTGGACTTCACGAACCTCACCTTCGTCGACGGGGCCAGCCTGCTCGTGACGGCGGTCTCGGGCATCCAGCGCCCGGCCCAGCTCGCGGGCAAGCGCATCGCGGTCGTCCAGACCACGACGACCGAGCGCGTGCTCGGGGAGACGCTCAAGCGGCTGTCCATCACGAATGCGACGATCTTCGCGGTCAAGGACCATCCGGAGGCGCTCACCGCGCTTGAGGACGGCAAGATCGACGCCTATGCCTCGGACCGCGTGATCCTGGCCGGCCTGCGGGCCGGCGCCAAGGATCCCGCGAAGCTCGTCCTTCTCGAAGACTATCTCTCCTACGAGCCCTATGCCTTCGTGGTCCGACGCAATGATTCGCCCTTCCGCCTTGCCGTCAACCGCGTCCTCGCGCGCCTGTACCGCTCGGCGGAGGTGGTGCCCATCTACGAGAAGTGGTTCGGGCCCATGCCCGAGGGAGGGCTGATCCCCGCCGTCTTCGCGCTGCAGAGCGTTCCGGAATAGCCGGAATGTACGGTGGCGTCGAGCAGGGGCGCTGGGTCGGCTTCTGGTACGGTCTCACCAGCGCCGTCAAGATCCTCTTCTGGCTCGTCCTTCTCGGGGTGATCGTCCAGCAGGTCTACGGGCCCAGCCGGCTCGCCGCCAAGCGCGGGCAGGTGCTCAGGCAGTTCGAGCAGGAGCGCAAGTCACGGGTCATCGCCCTCATCCACCGGCAGGAGGTGGTCAGCTTCTTCGGCGTCCCCGTGTCGAGTAGCATCAGCATCGAGGATTCCGAGGCGGTCCTGCGCGCCATCCGGCTCACGCCCGAGGACCAGCCCATCGACGTCATCCTCCACACGCCGGGCGGGCACGTGCTGGCCGCCGAGCAGATCGCCAAGGCGCTCGTGGAGCGCAAGGCCAAGGTCACGGTGTTCGTGCCCCACTACGCGATGAGCGGCGGCACCCTCATCGCCCTGGCCGCCGACGAGATCGTGATGGACAACAATGCCGTGCTCGGCCCCGTGGATCCGGTGGTGGGCGACATGCCGGCCGGCTCCATCATCCGCATGGTCCAGGCCAAGGGCGTGGCCGGCGTGAGCGATCAGATGCTCGTGCTTGCGGATGTGGCCCAGATGGCGCGGCTCCAGGTGGCCGTCTTCACGGCCGAGATCCTGCGCAAGCACCACCCACCGAAGAAGGCCGTCGAGATCGCCAGGATCCTCTCTGAAGGACGGTGGACCCATGATTTTCCCATCATCGTGCCGACGGCGCAGCAGCTGGGACTTTCCGTCAACACCAAGATGCCGCTCCTCGTCTACGACCTGATGGATCTCTACCCGCAAGGCGGCAAGAACCGCCCCTCGGTGCTCTTCGTCCCCGTCAAGCCCGGCACGGCCGAGCGCGCGACGCCGGCCGATTCGTCTTCGCCCGCGCCCTGATCTCCCGGCCGTGGTAAGTTTCCCGCGATGATGGTCACGGAGACCGGTCTTGATGGGACGCGCACGGAATACTTCGAGGTCGAGTGCGTCGAGCCGACCCTCCTCGCGCTCCTGCGCGAGCTCTTCGAGGAGCACTGGAGCGAGGTGATCTTCGGCCCGTGCATCGAGGGCGCGGTCTTCGAGGGACGCTTTGCCTCGCGCCCCAGGGTCTCCCTGCTCGACGGCTATGTCACCGTGCAGGTGGACGGAGACGAAGGCTGGCATTTCCATCTGTGCATCGGAGAGAATCGGGGCAGCAGCGGCCTGCCCACGCCGCCCGCGCTGGCCGGGCGCCGGCGCTGCGCGCGCGCCGCCTTCTTCCGCAGCCTCGACCGGGCCGACCGCCCCGGCTCGTGGGGCGCGCGCATGTGGAACGGCGCGGGCGAGCAGATGATGACGGTCTTCCTGCCCAATCCCTGGATAGATCCGGAGAGCCGGCGCTATGTCCGCGAGCCTGACTGGGCACGCCTCACGCTCTGGATGCTACTCCGCGAGCGCTTCGCGGGCGTGCCCGCCGAGCCGCCTCCGGTCCATGCCGAGCCCCCGGTGACTCACTGAGCGGGGTGAGCGCCGGAGGCTTTACCTCGCTCGAGCTTCGGCGCCTGCGCGCGCTCAAGACTCCTCGGGGTATACAGCGCGCGCTCGACGCCATGCCCTACCACGCGGCGGGGACGGCGTGGTCACCTCGCCGCGTCCTCCTCGAAGGCACCGCCCACTGCCTCGAAGGCGCCATCTTCGCGGCCGCCGCCCTCCGCGTGCTCGGCTTCCCACCCCTCCTCCTCGATCTCGAAGCCGTCCAGGACACGGACCACGTGCTCGCCGTTTTCCGGCTCCGCGGCTCATGGGGCGGCATCGCCAAGTCGAACTTCTCGAGCCTCCGCTACCGCGAGCCGATCTACCGGAGCGTGCGCGAGCTGGTCATGAGCTACTTCGAGGGTTATATCAACCTGCGCGGGGAGCGAACCCTCCGCGCCTACTCACGACCCGTCAACCTCGCCACCTTCGACCGCCGCTGTCCCGGATGGATGGTCTCGGAGGCCGACCTCTGGTGGATTCCCGAGTACCTGCTGGAGATCCCGCACGTGCGCCTGCTCACGCCCGCCATGGAGGGCGCCCTCACGCGAGTGGACAGACGCTCGCTCGAGGCGTCCCTCGTGGGCCATCGCCCGCACTGAATTCCCGAGGAACGGAATTTCGGAGGGGGCGGTTGACGCCCCCTCCGAATTCTCGTCCGTCAGGCGCGTGCTTCGAGCACGAGGTTGAACGGAGTCTCCGCGGCCCGCCGGAATCGCGTGAATCCGGCCTCCGTGGCGACCTTCTTCAAGCGGGCTTCGCCAGCCTGGGCTCCGAGCGCCGTCCCCACTTCCTGCGACAGCGAGTTCGGCGTGCAGAGCATCGTCGACGCCGCGTAGTACATCCGCCCGACGGGGTTCAGGTTTTCCTCCAGCCGGTCGTGCGCGAATGGCTCGACGAGCAGCCATGTCCCCCCGGGGGCCAGGGACTGCCGCACGTGGCGCGCGATGCCGACGGGATCGCCCATGTCGTGCAAGGAGTCGAAGAAGGCCACGAGGTCGTAGCCGGTGCCCGGATAGTCCTTGGCGCTCGCAATCTCGAACCCGATGCGGTCGCCGACCCCCTCACGCATGGCAGCCTGGCGCGCCGAGTCGATCGAGGCGGCATGGTAGTCGAAGCCCACGAAGCGCGACGCCGGAAACGCCTTCGCCATGAGGATGGTCGAGGATCCGTGACCGCACCCGATGTCGGCGACACGACCGCCCTTCTCGAGCTTGGCCTGGACGCCTTCGAGCGCCGGGATCCACGTCGGCACGAGGTTGACGGCGTACCCGGGGCGGAAGAATCGCTCCGTGCCTTCGAACAATCTGTGATCGTGCTCGTGCCAGCCCATACCTTCGCCCGAGCGGAAGATCTCGGTGATGCGAGGCTCCGACTTCACCGTCGCCTGCGCCAGCACGAAGGCGCCGGGCAGGTCGGCATCGAGGAGGGCGAGGGCCTGCTCTTCCGACAGGGAGAACTGCGCAGTGCCACTCTCGTAGGTGACGTAGCCACCCGCGGCCATGGCGGAAAGCCATTCCCGAATGTACCGCTCGTGGGTTCCCGTCCGTTTCGCCAGGTCGGCCGGGGTGGTCGGCCCGAGCTCGCGCAGAGCGCGGAAGAGCCCGAGCTTGTCGCCTGTGACCACGAGAGCCGCATGGAAATTCGCGCCGATGTCGACCACGGCGCGGCCCAGCAACGCCTGAAGCTTCGCTTGGTCGATTGCCATGGGGGACCTCCTTAGAATAGGGGACTGCCCGAACCGGGATTCCTGAAATGGACTGCGTGTTGCCACGGCGACGGTTGGTACCGAGCTCGCGATCAGCTCGTCACCGCACCCCGCCATTCGCCTCCCACGACTGCTCCGGCTCCGCGCCAACGGTGGTGGTTGCCGTGGACTCCTGAGGGAGCTGAGCCGGATGAGTTCCGATCTTCAGGGAGGCAACGCCGAACAGGATGATCGTCACCACGCTGCTGACCGCGAGTCGCCACCATAATGCCCGCATGTCCGTACCCTCCTCGTTGCTCTCGGTGGTCCGAACGCTCTCGAGCGACGAGTCACGCTTCCGACGGGCTTCGCGAGGTCTGCCTGGGACTCGATCCATATGGGGCGGAGTCTCGAGCAACAGCAATGCCAGGCGGCAAGTCCGCGAAAAACCCCGCGATCCAACTCGGCGTTTCGATAGGCACAGGGCATCGTGCCCTGCGTCCGGAAAGAAGGACCCGGGCATGGAGGAGAAGACGACGGGGACGGCTTCAGAGGCGGGCGGACTCCAGCAAGGCCACGTCCACGCGCGTGTCGTTGTAGCAGGCGCCGCCGCAGATATCGGCGTGGTGGCTCGGGGCCAGCGCCGAGACGGTCTGGCCATTGTCGCTCGTGCGGAACCAGGCACCCTTGAGCGAGGAGACCACGCCCGGCCGCACCGCCTCCGTGATTTCGAGGGGCAGGTGCACTTCACCCAGATCGTTCCAGACGCGCACCGTCATGCCGTTCCTGAGGCCGCGCGCCCGCGCGTCGTCCGGATGCATCTCGAGGGGCGGCGTCGCATCGCTCGCCGCCAGCCCGCCGAAGGTCGAGGTGGTCCGCTTGTCCGAGGCGGGCGTGATGAGGACGAGGGGATAACGGTCCTCGAACGGCCGGAAGTCCGGCAGCCGCGCGCCGTACTTCTGCTCGAGATAGCTCGAGGCGAGCTCGACCTTGCCCGAGGGCGTCGCGGGCCTGATGTTCTTGAAGAGGATGGCCTCCTCGCCCTGGATCTGCATGGGCAGGGCGCGATCGGTCGCGATGCGGCTCGGCCTGAGGCCGCCCAGCCGCGCGTCGGTGCCGTCCATGGCCTCGTCCATCAGCTCGTCGTCGCTGGCCGTGAAGAGCGGCTCGGTGAAGCCGAAGCGCCTCGCGAGCCGGCGGAAGATCTCGGTGTTGGGAAGCGATTCACCCACGGGCGGGATCACCGGCTCGGCCCGCTGGAGCCAGTGCTGGCCATAGGCAGCGTAGAGATCGGCGTACTCGAAGTGGCTGGAGGCCGGCAGCACGACGTCGCAGTAGGCGAGGCTGTCCGTCATCACCACGTCGATGCCGACGGCGAAGAGATCCGCGCGCGCGAGCCCCCGCTTCATGCGGTTCTGGTCCGGGTGCACGATGACGGGGTTGTGGTTGTAGATGAAGACAGCGGTGATGGGCGGCGAGAGCGCTTCGTCCAGCAGGTGGCCTCCCACGTCCACGATGTTGAGCGTGCGGGTGCCGGGCGGGACGAGGTCCGGGCGCTGGAGGCGCTGCGGCGTCTTGGGGAAGGCGAAGCCCGCGCCGTTGATGCATCCCGCCCCGGGCACGCCCCATCTCCCCGCGAGCGCGGGCAGGGCAAAGATCGCCCGGATGCCGCTGCCGCCGTTCTGGTTGCGCTCGAGCCCGTTGCCGACGCTGATCGCCGCGGGAGTGAGGGTGGCATACCACTCGGCGAGCGTCTGGATCTGGCTCTCGGGGACGCCGCAGATCCGCGCCGCCTCGGCCGGCGGGTAGTGCCGCGCGCGCGCCATGAACTCGTCGAAGCCCTGGACGTGGCGCTCGATGAAGCCGTGGTCGAGGGCGCCTCGCCGCTCCAGCTCGGCCGCGACGGCCCAGGCCAGGACCACATCGGTGCCTGGCCTGAGCGCGATGTGAAGATCGGCCTGCTCGGAGATCTTGATTCGCTTGGGGTCGATCACCACGATCTTGGCGCCGCTCCGCTTCGCCTGGTTGACGATGGGCATGAAGTGGAGGTTCGACCACGTGACGTTGTTGCCCCACACGATGATGAGCTTCGAGTGCGCGGCCTGCTCGGGCCGGATGCCCGGCACCGTGCCGTAGGTGCCCGTCCAGGCCTCGGTGCGGATGCCGCCGCACAGCGGCTTCCTGTCGAGCAGGGTCGCGCCCAGGCGATGGAAGAAGCGCAGATCCATCGAGGCGTAGGCGAGCATGCCGTGGGGCCCCGCATAGTTGAGGGGCAGCACGGTCTGCGGCCCATGGGCGGCGACGGCGGCGGTGACGCGCGTGTGGATGAGGTCGAGCGCTTCCTCCCAGGTGATCCGCTCGAAGCGTCCCTCGCCCTTGAGCCCCACTCGGCGGAGCGGAGTGGTCAGCCGGCCCGGCCCGTGCACGAAGTCCGGATACAGCGTCTGGACCTTGGTGCAGAGCACCCCCGCGGTCAGCGGGTTGGCGCGCGAGCCGCGCACCTTGACCACGCGATCATCCTCGACCGTCACGGTGAGACTGCACGTGTCGGGGCAGTCGAGGGGACAGACGCTCGGTCTCTCGGCGATCATGGGACCTCTCGGGTCCTACGCATTGTACCGCGACGGATGGCTCGGGAGCTCGTCGACGACGGGCGCGCTATCTGATCCCGAAGCCGCGGGCCATGAAGCTGGCCACGAAGACGATGAGCACGACGAGCGCCATCTCCACGTGATTCACGAGGTAGAGGGCGCGTGCCCGCGAGGTCTCCGGGATCTGCCCGCGGCGGAGCTGCGTGCGCCAGCGCATGAAGGTGGCCATGGGCCATATCTCGAGGAGAATGACGGCCACGAACAGCGCCATCTTGGTCCAGAAGAGAGGGGACGCGAGGTAGAACTGGCTGCCCTTCTCCAGGCCGGCAAAGGCCCGGAGAAGACCCGTGACGACCCAGAGGGCCGCCGCGATCCCCCAGACGGTGTCGGCGGCGAAGAGCTTCCACATGGCTTCCCGGTCGAGCCGTCCCTTGAGGGCCCGGCCGCGCAGGTAGACGGCGGGCAGGCCGAGGGCGAGGGCCAGCACGTGGAGGGCGGAGACGATGGCCGAGGCCATCTATGGCTCCGGCTCGTTCTCGAAGCGGTGGGCGCGCACCTCTAGGCCATCTTGTACTTCTTCTCCGCGTCGGCCGTGAGCGCGATGCCGTGGCCGGGCCGGTCGGAGATCCGGAACGCGCCCGCCTCGCACTTCGGCATGCCCTCGAAGAGATCGGCGGGGACCCAGTCGATCCACTCCACGAGGAACGCGTTGGGGAGGGCGGCGGCCACGTGGAGCGAGAGCTCGTGGACGACATGGGGCGACAGCGCGACCTGGTGCGCGGCGGCGAGCTGGCCGATGCGCATGGTCTCCGTGTAGCCGTTGGCACGACAGACGTCCGGCATGAGGTAGCGGGCGGCCCGCCGCTCGATCAGCTCGCGGAACTCGAAGCGCGTGTAGTTGTTCTCGCCGGTGGCCACGGGGATACGAATGGCGCGCGCCACCTCGGCGCAGGCCGCGAGGTCGTCGGCGAGGGCCGGCTCCTCGTACCACACGAGATCGAGATCCTCGAGGAGCTGCGCCTGGCGGATCGAGCCTTGCACGTCGAGCTTCTGGTTCACGTCGACCATCATCTTCACGCCGTCCCCGAGCGCCTTGCGCACCGCCTCCACGCGCTGGCGGTTCACGCGCGGGTCGGGATGGTGGACCTTCATCTTGTAGTAGCGGCAGCCGGCGGCGGCGTACTTCTTGGCCTCGCCGATGAGGTCGTCGATCGAGTACGAGCCCCAGCCGCCGCTGCCGTAGGCGTCCACGCGGTCCGTCGTCGCGCCCCACATCTTGGCAAGCGGAAGGTTCGCTGTCTTTCCCGCGAGATCCCAGAGCGCGATGTCGAGGGCCGACAGGGCGTAGCCCGCGATGCCCACGCGGCGGATGCCTCGGTCCGCGCGGTACATCTTGTCCCAGAGCCGGCCCACGAGGAGCGGATCCTCGCCGATGAGCAGCTCGGCGAGGCGGCGGGCGTAAGCCTCGACGGCCTCCGAGCCGCTGCCCCCGAAGACCAGCGAATAGCCCAGCCCTTCCGAGCCCGCATCGCTGTGGATGCGGGTGACGACGAGGCGGTGCTCCGGCAGATCGAGGGCGATCGGCTTGGCGGTCGGGATACGGAGCGTGAACGTGTCGATGGCGGTGATCTTCATCACTGAGGTCCCCTTCGCGATCAGCCCTGCATGAAGTTGTTCAGCTCGGGCGTGGTCAGGGAGCGGTCGAGGTAGCCGAAGGTGCCCTTCTCTCTCACCTCGCGGGCGGCGTTGACGAGGCCGGACATGGCTTCGCGATAGAGCGACGTCGCGAGGCTGATCCGCTTGACGCCGGCCGCCGTCAGCTCGGCCACCGTGAAGGATTTGCCCTTGATGCCGACCATGAAGTTGAAGGGCTTGGACACCGCGGCGCAGACCGCCCGCACCGCCTCCAGATCGGGCAGGCCGGGGGCGAAGAGCACGTCGGCGCCCGCCTTCTCGAAAGCCTGCAGGCGCTTGATCGTGTCGTCGAGATTGGGATTGCCGCGCAGGAAGTTCTCCGCCCGCGCGGTCAGGGTGAAGGGGAAGGGAAGGGCGCGCGCCGCCTGCACCGCCGCGGCCACGCGCTCCGCGGCCAGGCTCAGGTCGTAGAGCGGCTTGTCCTTGTCGCCGCTCGCGTCCTCGATGGAGCCGCCGACCAGCCCGACCTCGGCGGCCAGGCGAATGGTCTCGGCCGCCACCGCCGGCGCGTCGCCGAAGCCCTTCTCGAGGTCGGCCGAAACGGGCAGGTCCGTCGCCCCCACGATGGCGCGGGCATGGGCCAGCGCCTCCTCGCGCGTCACCTTGCCGTCGCGCCGGCCGAGGATGCCGGCGGAGGCGCCGCTGGACGTGGCCAGGGCCTCGAAGCCGAGCCCGGCCAAGATGCGCGCGGAGCCCGCGTCCCAGGGATTGGGAATCAGGAATGCCCCGGGCCCTTGGTGTAACGCCCGGAAGCGTGTGGCCTTGTCGCTCTGAGTGACCGCCATGGAGTGCCTCCCTGCCGAGATTGTCGTCCCGCAGACAATGCCATGAAATCGACCGGCTCAGACGTCAATTGGCGCGCGGCCACCCTCACGCCTCGTATTCCTGGGCGGCGTCGAGCAGGACCTCGCCGTCCTCCTCGATGGTGAGCGTGATGAGGTTGGGGCGGCAGCAGACCGCGCAGTCCTCCGTGAAGATCTGGTGTCGCCCCCCGCTCGGGTCCACGAAGACCTCGTTGTCCTCTCCACAGAACGCGCAACTATACGTCACGCGCCTCATTCTACGCGTTATGATGCCGGCCAGGAGGGACTCGCCATCATGGAATACGCGGTCCACGCGATCAATGTGGTGAGGGGGTCTGGGGGAGGAGCGGATCCTGTGGTGAACCAGTTGATCAATGTCGTGGGGGGGTCTGGGGGAGGAGCGGCGCCGCTCCCCCCCAGAACTTAAATGACCGAGAACGTGATTCAGACACCTACCGGCCTCGAGTACGTCGAGATCGTCGAAGGCACGGGCACCCTGCCCAAGCCGGGCGACTCCGTGAGCGTGCACTACACGGGCTGGCTCAAGAGCGGACAGAAGTTCGACTCCTCGCATGACCGCGGGCAGCCGCTGGTCTTTCCCCTCGGACGCGGGCGCGTGATCAAAGGCTGGGACGAGGGCGTGGCGTCCATGAAGGTGGGCGGCAAGCGCAAGCTCATCATACCGGCGCATCTCGGCTATGGCGATCGAGGGGCGGGCGGCGTCATTCCGCCCGGCGCGACGCTGATCTTCGAGGTGGAGCTCGTCGGAATCGGCTAGACGGGAGTATCGCGAGTCCTCACCACCCCTCTCCCCGATCGGGGAGAGGGGTGGGAGAAGGGACAGCCTCTTTCCGTCGCCTGCCTAGAGAATCACGGTGTGGACGATGCGTCCGTCGTAGACGAGGCTGACGCCGCGGCTCGAACCGACCTGGAACTCGAAGAGGAGCCCGTCGCCCGCGTTCCGTCGCACCGCGCCCTCCGCCCGGGCCGCCTGGGCCAGGAGCTTTTCGATCTGGACGGGGAGGGCGGTGTCCGCCGGATCTTTGGGCGGTGGGAGGCGGTACGCCTCGACGGCGTGCGCGCGCAGGAGCTTGGGCCACTCGCGCGTGAAGAGGCTCGTCGAGTGGAAGAGATCGAGGCCGGAGAGGGTTCCGCCCGCGAAGACGGCCGCCCCGTGCGCGCCCGAACGCATGGGCGGGACGGCCCGCTCGACCTCCTTCAGATGCGTCTGGAGCTTCTCGTCATCGTAGATGGCCTGGTAGCTGCCCGTGGGCGAGGGGGGCGCGCTCGGATTGGCCTCCCGCGCGGCCCTGGCCACGCTGTCCCAGACGCGATTCTGGCTGGCGCGTCCGAGAAGCTGCTGGCACACGCTCGGCTGGGCCACGGTGCCCTTGCTGTCGAAATCCTTCCGTGACTGGTTCCAGCGCCCCTGCTCCACGCAGTACACGCCGATGGGGCGAGGGCCGGATAGCGGCGGGAGCAGGATGTCTTCGCGGAGCACGCGGTTCTGCTTTCCCCCGACGAGAATCTCGCCCGCGAGGAGAAGGACGTGGTTCTTGGCGCGGTTCTCCACGACCAGCTCCGGCACCGACGCGTCCGCGCGCTCGGTGATGAGGAGCGAGCCCTCCTTGCGCGCCTCGTCCAGGGTCAGGACATTCAGGATCGACGCGGGCAGCGGCGCCGCGGGCTCCTTGGCATGGAGCCAGAAGACCTGCAGCGCGCCGTGGGTCGCCGCCTGACCGACCCGGATCTCGCGCATCCAGCGCTGAAAGTCCGGGCTGACCTGATTCATGACGGGCGGCGACCCGAGATCGGCGGAGCCGTCGAGGATGCGCACTCGACTCTCGCCCCACACCCGCGCCGGGCCCGCCGCCGCTCCCAGCACACCCACACCAAAGCCGAAGAGAAAACGTCGCCGATTCGGTTCCATGTCCCCCTCCTGGCCCGGCTTCCGCCGGGCATTTACAGGCTTAGACCGGACCGGAGGAGGAAAGTTCCGGGAGGGGGCTATCTCTTGCTGGTGGCCTGCTTGGCGATGACCTGGTCCTTGATGCCCTCGTAGGTCGACTTGGGGACGATCTTCTTCGAGACCAGCTCGTCCTTTCGCTTGTACGGGCGGTTCTCGATGATCTTCTTCGAGTAGGCCTCCCCGATGCCCGGCAGCGCCTTCAGCTCGTCCGCCGAGGCCGTGTTGAGGTCGAGGAGTCCGCTTTTCTTTTCCTCGGCCTTGGTGTCAGCCTTGGCCGGGGCAGTGGCAGGAGCACTCTTCTTGGCCTGGGCCCAAGCGTCCGGGGCGCTCAGGAGACCCCCGGCAATCACCGCGACCGCGAGCAGAGTGACCAGTCGATTGAGCATGTGTGTCCTCCTTGCCGCGGCACGCTATGGCGCAAGGGTACGACTGTCAAGCACTGCTTGTCGGCTATCCTGTCAGCGTGAATGCTCCCGTGCGGACCGAGCTTCTCGAGGCCGACGAGGCGGGTATCCGCCGCGCGGCGGATGTGATCCGCGCCCACGGGCTCGTGGCCTTTCCCACCGAGACCGTGTACGGGCTCGGGGCCAATGCCCTGTCCGAGCGCGCCGTCCTGCGCATCTTCGAGGCCAAGGATCGTCCGCGCGGCAATCCCCTCATCGTCCACCTCGCCGAGGCCGCCCAGCTCGCGGCCGTGGCCGGGGACGTGAGCACGAGGGCCCGCGACGTCGCGGCCCAGTTCTGGCCCGGCCCCCTGACCCTCGTGCTGCCTCGCGCCGCCGCCGTGCCTCTGGTCACGACGGGTGGCCTCGACACCGTGGCCGTGCGGGTTCCGGACCACCCCGTGGCGCGGGCGCTCATCGAGGCCGCGGGGGTGCCCATCGCCGCCCCGTCGGCCAACCGCTCCGGCCGGCCCAGCCCCACCCGCGCGGGGCATGTGCGCGACGATCTCGACGGGCGCGTCGAGCTGATCCTCGACGGTGGGCCCACGCCGGTCGGAGTCGAGTCGACCGTGCTCGACATGACGGGTGAGTTCCCGCTGCTCCTGAGACCCGGCGGTGTTCCGCTCGAAGCGCTCCGAGAGGCCCTTGGCCCCGTGCGCGTCGTCGCGGGCGCGGACCACGAGGCGGCGGGCCGATCGCCGGGCCTGCGCTATCGTCACTATGCCCCGCGCGCGGAAGTGATCCTGGTCGATCCCGGCGCCGGCGAGGCAGCCGTTCAGCCGTGGCTCGAAGCCGGCCGCCCCGTCGCCCTCGTGAGTCAGCGTCCGATAGCCCTTGAGCGCCCCCGACTCACCGTCCGTGTCATGCCCGTCGACCTGGAAGCCTATGCGCGTGATCTCTTTGCGCTTCTTCGTGAGCTCGATACCGCCGGGGTCGAGATCATCGTCGTGGAGGCCGTCCCCGAGCGGGGGCTCGGCCGGACCATCATGGACAGGCTGAGGCGGGCCGCCGCCGCCTCTTGACGCGCACGCCCCCCCTATCGTCTATACTTGGGCTGTGGCACCGTGAGTGGTGCGGGGCCTGGCAGAGACACCCCTTGGAAGGAGACCTCCATGAAGCGATCGCTCGCGTTGATCTGTCTTCTCGTGATGGCGCTCGCTCCAGTTCTGATTGTCACGGAGGCATGGGCCCGCGCCGGTGGCGGAAGCTCGAGCGGCAGCCGAGGATCGCGCAGCTACTCCTCGCCCGCCAAACCCTCGACGTCGCCGAGTCAGCCAGCCTCGCCGGTCGCGCCTGCTCCGCAGCCGCAACGGTCGGGCTGGGGCGCCGGCATCATGGGCGGGCTCGCCGGCTTCGCGCTGGGCGGCCTGCTCGGCAGCATGCTCTTCGGGCATGGCATGGGCATGGGCGGCGGCATCGGGTTCCTCGAGATCTTGCTGATTGCCGGCGGCGCCTTTTTCTTGTGGCGCATGTTCAGGAATCGGCAGGCGCAGCAGGCGCCCGCCTATGGCCAGGGCGCGGGCGGTTCTTCGTGGCAGAGCCAGCCCCAGGCTTACGAGCCCGCCCCCACGGCGCCCATGGCGTCGGCGACGTCGGGCGATCTCGACCGTGGTCTCTCCTATATCCGTCAGATGGACGGCGGCTTCGATCCCGCCCGCTTCTCGGATCAGGCCTCGGATGTCTTCTTCAAGGTGCAGGCGGCGTGGATGC